>Ga0209467_1000346_pt1 | contig 73157 bp, 60 predicted proteins | sample Higcelwee11metaG_FD_187175 | JGI IMG/M metagenome (GOLD analysis project Ga0209467, IMG submission 187175) | Freshwater pond sediment microbial communities from the University of Edinburgh, under environmental carbon perturbations - High... | ecosystem: Environmental > Aquatic > Freshwater >...
CGTCCCAGGCGTCCGACAAGGCCAGCCCCTTACGCGCCGTGGCCAGCCCGCGGGCGTGCTTGACGTGCGCCGAGATCAAATCCACCGTCGTCGCCCTGACGACCGGGACGAGCTCCCTGGCCTTGGCGATGGCCTCCTGCTGGTTCTTGGTCTTCAGGCTGATGGCCTTCCGCTGCCCGTTGACCTGGTACCTGAAGAAATACGGCCCGTCCTCGTCCTTCTTGTAGACCGTCCCGATGTCCAGCTTCACGCTCTTGCCTGCCATGATCGTCTCCTGGTTGAAAATATCGGCCATGGCCAATATAAGCCGGGAACGCAGGGTTTGGAAGCCGGAGTGGTACGAAACGGCACCAATCCTGGGGGTTTTGAGGTGAAAAATGGTGCGCTCAGAAGGACTTGAACCTTCGACCCGATGATTAAGAGTCATCTGCTCTACCGACTGAGCTATGAGCGCATGTCAATTCATAACACGAGGCTTAAGATACACGACACCGCGGTGAATGCAACCCCTTTTAAAGTTTTTTTTGAGAATGCGTCCGCCCCTGATGACGCTCACTCCTCCAACATCGAAATGTGGACCAGCTCGCCATCCTGGATCAGGCCGCCCATATTGCAGTCGATCATGTCGCAAAGACCGAAGCATTCGGAGAAGTCGCCATGCGGATTGCGGAAAAGGGCGATGATCTCGCCGCCGCAGGGACAGGGGGAATGGACCGGAAGCTTGATGTCGCAGACCGGACAGAAGAGCTCCGCCCGCTCGCCCGGGCGCAAGTCTATGTCCAATGCCACCCGGGTCTTCTCGCCAAAGATCGGGCTGAAGGCCACGATGCCGGTGTCCCCATGCTGCTTCACCCGCAGCTTGATGCCCGGATGGCCGTTGAAGATCGCCCGCTTACTCATCAGGCTGTGGCCGTGTTGGCAATAGAGAGCCACCGCCACCAGAGCCTTGTCCATCTCGGCCCTCTCGGCCACGGGATTGGGGATGATCATCATGCCCTTGTTGTCGAAGAGTTCCATATCGCACCTCCTGCTCTGTGAATTGAGGGTTCTCCCTGTACTTGACTCATAGCACGCGAAAGGGAAGAAGGCAAGGGCGGTTCACGCACTTTCCCGGACCACGAGGCCGGGACGCAAGACGATCGCCCGGCGGGGAAGGCACGGCACGGCGACGCCCGCAGAACGCCAACGACAATGACGATCGGCATTAGAAGAGGTATTTCACCTGCTTGAGCAGCAGCCGGGCCTTGCCCCCTTCCGCCGCTGGCGAATCGTTGCGCAGTTCGATTTGGTTGAATCCATGTTTGACCAGGCCTTGCGGCACGGGGAGGCTCTTGGCGGACAAGGCGTCCGCCTTGAACCCCGTCGAGCCGGAGAAGGCTGTCTTCCCGTTAAGCTTTATGGTCAGGATGGATTTGCCGCCGCCCTTGTCCATGCCCTTTAGCCACAGGACAACGTTGTGCGGGTTGTCCACCCAGAAGGGGCCGGAGAACAAACGCTGTCCGGCGTCGGCGAACACCAAGTTTCCGCCAGCCAAGTTGTCGAGATGCGCCATGGGCAGGAAAGGGCCCTCGAGGATGGCCGCCCCGGCGGGGGTGACGGCCTCCGGGTTGCCGTGTTTTTCCAGGAACGCCGCCGGGTCGTCCGTTTTGAGGAACGCCTCCAGGACATTTGACTCCGCGAGCTTCGCCGTGCCGACGTCAAGCCCGCTCATGTCCAGGAGCCATTTGCGGGCGTCGACCGTCCGTCCGCCCCCAAGCCCGAGCGCGATGCGGTCGGGGGTGAGCTCCTCAAGCAGCAACCGGGCGTATTCCTGCAGCTTCGGTGCGAAGGCCGCCAAGTCTTTTTGCCTGCCGTTGAGGGGGTTGCGCTCGTAAAGGTCGACGCCCAGCAGGCACAGTTTCTCGAAGCGGACGCGGGCGAGCCTGTCCTTGTCGGCGGCCACTTTGGCTGCGGCCCGGTCGAAGAGGGGGTAGGCTTTCTCGGCCAGTCCGCTGTCGAGGAGGCCCGGGGCGTAATTCTCGCAGCAGCTGTAGTGGGGTTTGTCCCTGACAACGCCGGAGAGCAGATTGAGGTATTGCCGCATCTCGGGGGCGGCGGCGCCGTAGTATGCGGACATGAACGCGTCGATCAGCCTGTCCGCGTCCGCCTTGGGGTTCCAGAGCAGTTCCCCGACGACATAACGTTGAAGCGCGCCGAACGACTCCGGAGCGAAGCCGCAATACAATACCGAGAACACCTGGGGGATGTCAGCGCAATGCTTCAGGTTGTCGATCACCGCCCACAGCGAGCCGTTGGGATAGAGCGGATAGGGGTAGACCGGGGGGTATTCGAACATCACGAGGCGTCCGGGCTTGAGGATTTTCAGCCATCCCTGGAAATGCTGGTATGAAACGGCGTTCACGGGGTCTGTGAGAGGGTGGAACTGGCTCTTCGCCCCCCCGTTGCAATAGACGGCGAACGTGACCATGACATTGTCGGCGGGAACATAGCGCTCCGGGGGAGGCTCGGAAGGCGGCATGTAGGCGGTGGTCAAGAGCGTTTTCTCGGGATGGGTCTCCCGCGCCTTGTCGGCGACGGCGTTGACGAAGGAGACCAGGCGGTCGGAGCATGAGCCGTAGGAGGCGCATTTGTCGCAGACGCACCAGTTCGGGCCGTCGCCCTGGTTGACGGTGAAGAACTTCTTGTCCGGCTCGGCGTCCATCCATTTGGAGACGTTCTCGGCGGCGATGCGGCGGACGTCGTGGTTGCCCATACAGAGGTGTATGCCGCCGCTCTGCCAGGAGTCCGGGGCGTCCGAGTAGAGTCTTTTGCCTTCGGGCAGGAGGGCGTAATATTCCGGGTGGCTTTTGCCATACAGGGAGAACGGGACTTGCAGGTCGGAGCTGTGATGCCAGTAGATCCCCTTGAACTTGACGTCTTTGACGTTCCTGGGGTCGCCGATCTCGAAACGGTTGTCGAGCCACGGGAAACGGGGGCTTTCGCTCCAGCCGGCGTTGACCGTGAAGCTTTTCGCCTTGGGGTATATCCCGGTGGACAGCTGCGAGATGTCCCGGTCATTGTTCAAGCCCCGGCCATAAAACTTGGCGCCCAAGCGTTCGAAGAACCTGAAGACGCCTTCCCGTGCGTAGCAGGGGGTGGTGCCGGAGATGTAGATGTTGTCCGGCCCCACCTTGACGGCGTAGCCATGTCCCATCTTGTCCAGCTCCGGCACCTCAGGGAGCCGCGTCCCGACCACGAGCTTCCCTTTCCCGCTTGCCCCCTCCAGTCATCTGACGGAGGATTTCGGCGGCAATCTTTGCGGTCTCCCTGTCGGTCGTCCGCGGGGAGGATGTTACGCCTATCCTTGTCCCGTTGGGCAGGCGGAGGCCGTTTGGTTCCTCCCGGGCCAGCAAGGAGCCAAGGCTTGGCTCCATGGCCTCCGCCCACACCTTATAACCTTCGGGTGTGAGGTGGAGGCCGTCCCGGTACAGCCCCTTCCCAAGGCGGCCGCCGATGTCCAGGAAGAGGACGTCGCGGCCATCGTCGAACGTGGCGAGCAACTTGTTGACGGCGGCGGTCCGCGTCCGGAAATACTCCTCGGAGCTGTAGGTGTCGAAGCGCGGGAAAAGGCCGAGCAACAGGATTTTGGCGCCCGGCAGTTTAGCCCTGACAGTGTCGAGGAGCAGCTTGACGCCGTCGGCGATCTGCTCTGGCGAGTCGACCCTGGGGCGGTGGAGGTTGTTGGTGCCGACCAGCAGCACGACCGCCTTGGGGGCGAAGCCTTCGAGCTGCCTACCCGCCGTGACGCGCCACAGGAGGTTCTCCACGCGGTCGCCGATGACGCCGAGGTTGGCCGCTCCCAGCGGCTGGTAAACCCGCTCCCAAGTCTCAAGCCCGCCGTGGTATTGGTGCGACGCCGGGAACAGCCAGCATTGCGTGAGCGAATCCCCCAGGAAGAGGACTTGGCAGCTTTTCTTGTCGGGATATTTGCTTGGCAGGGACGCCGTGTAGCTTTTGCTCCAGTCGTCCCTGGGGGTTGGGACGCAGGCGGGGTTGGGGGCGGAGGACGCCAGGACTGTGGCGAGGAGCAGGGAGGAGGCGCTGGACATGGTCATTCGCCTTTGTTGGGGAACTTGAGGTTGCGGATCAGGTAGGGGCGGAGGACGCCGGACTCGTCGGAGTTGAAGAAGCCCAAGGCGCCGTCCGGCGATAGGAACGGATGTGGATGGGCGGCGTTGACGCCGCTGGTCCGGGTGTCGGCGACCATCCGCCAGTTGACCGTCGGGTTCGCCCAGTCGGCGGGCAGGGGCGTGGTGTAGATGAACCGGACATTCTGGACTTCCCAAGGGCAGCCGTCGCCGATCAGGCGTCGGCCCGCGATGTCGGTGGCGAAGTGGGAGCGGCAAGGCCGTTCCAGAGCGCCGCAGAGGTCGAAGCGGAAAGTTCCGGGGGTGTGTTGGCCGCGGTGTCCGTCGGGCTCCCCCGGCAAACCGGCGACCAAGGCGCTGCGTTCCGCCCCTGGGCTTGCCGCCGGAGAAGGGAAGCCGTCCTGGTAGAAGACCTTTTTTTTCTGGCATTCCCCGATCGCCATGGCGCCGCGGCCCACCCAGCATTGGTGGCCGACACAGATCTCGTCCAGGGCGCGGCCCCAGGGGAAGTCGCGGAGCCCCGTGCCGTCGTCGCGGATCACGTGGATGTCCATCCCCAGGCCGTCATGGTGGCGCAGCGCCTTGCCCGCGGCGTCGATTTTCATGCCGTGGTTGTGCTGCACCATGAGGTCATGGCTCCGGCCGGGGTCGAGCGAACGGCTGTATTGGGGATGGACGTTGATCCATTCCTCGCCCAGCAACGGCATCCAGGCCTCAAGGGTGTCGAGGTCGAACACCAACACGGCGTGGTTGACGCCGGCGTCGCCCCTGGCGGCCAGCTTCATGGCCAAGCGCTTGCCGTCGGAGGAGATCGTCGAGAGGGGATAGACCTTGCCCCCGCGCAGCCGCGTCCCGGGGAGCTTGCCGTCGAGGACCAGCAACGTCTCGCGTCCCGTGCCGTCGAGGGAGACGCGCTTGAGCTCGATCCCGGTTTTGCCGCTGTCCGGCATGACGCTGTGATCCAGGAAATAATACATGGTCCTGCCGTCGGGGCTGAGCGACGGGGCGATGGCCTGCGGCTCGTCGGTGAGAGGGGCCAGGGCGCAGTTGTCGTCAAGGTCGCAGCGGTAATAGCGGTGTAGGGCAGGGTCGCCGTTGTGCTCGCCATGCGCCGTCGCGCCGGAGTGGACGACGAAGCGTTTCGAGTCCGGCGTGAAGATCTGCGCCTCCATGTAGACATGGCAGAGGCCGACCCCCTCGGCATGGTCGATCCTGAAGATCTCCACCTCGTCGGTTCGTTTCAGGTGTGGACAGGCGGTGAGCATGGTTCATCCCTCCTTGGGCGTTGGTTTACCACGGGAAGATCGGGGCGCTGACGGCGTCCCACACGGGCGGGGCGGGGACGCTGCCGCGCGTCAGGCCTTGCACATGTCCGTCCAGGAAAAGGAAGTTCGCGCCTTTGCCGTGGGCATAGCTGACGCCGCCCGAGGGGACGCCCCCCAGCGGCCAAGCCTCCTGGAGATTGGTTTTGATGGTGTATTTGTTGCCGTCGCCGTGGTTGTCCACGAAGACCTTGTCGGCGATATAGAAATGCTGTGAGGTGTCCGGTAGCCGGTGCAACAGTTTGAAGAGGCTGCCTGTCCCGGAGTAATAATAGGTGCCGCGGTAGTAATAATAGCCGATCATCAAGGACATCCCGTAGGTGCCGTAGTTACAGTTGGCGATGGACTGCCCGTTCCGTTCGGCCAGGGCGAGGTTGCTGGGGCAGACCAGCGGGCTGGAGGGGTTGTTTTTCGGGGACGACAGGTAGGCGCTCTCCCAAAGGAACTTGCTCCACGCCTGGCATTGGGTGGTGTTGAAAAGGAGGAACGGCGGGAGGTAGCCGCCATAGTCGTCGGCGTAGGAGGACGCCGCCAGGTATACCTGTTTCTGGTTGTTCTTGCAGGCGCTGGAGCGCCCCGTCTCCCGGGCCTTGCCCAGCGCGGGCATCAAAATGGCCATCAGAATGGCGATGATCGAGACCACCACCAGCAGCTCGACCAACGAGAAATGGCGACGCGCGTGTCTCATGGGCGCTCCTTGATTTTCGCGAACATGCCCGCAAGTTTGTCGGCGGAGCCCTCCGCCGCGACATAAACCAAATGCCCCGTGAACTTCTCCCCCGTTTTGACGGGGTTGCCGAAAAGATCCACGGCCTCTCCGGGGATGGCGTAACTGGCGTAGTTCGGCTCGCTCGAGATCACCGCCACCGCCCGGTTCTTGCCTTCAAACAGGTAGACGTGGACACCGGCGGCCGGGGAGATGTGCCGCGCGTATTTAGTGTCTTCCAGATGCCACGTCAGATTTGAGTACGCGGTCGCGGACGGATGGAACGAGCCGTCCTCCGCGACCAGCACATTGTAGCCGTTGCCGCCGCCGAAGCCGCCGGCGCAATGGAGGGAATACAGGAAAACCTTCGCCACGCCCGCCTTCAGCAAGCCCAGGGTGTAGCGGCAAGTCCGGTCGGAGCTTTCCCACGGGAGGTCGGAGCGCTCATAGGGGAGGGTGTGTTTGTAGAACCCCTCGCGGATCATGCCGAGCGTGTTCGACCCTTCGCTCATCCAAATGGGTTTGGGCAGTTTGCCGCCATGTTTTTCCTTCACCGGGCCGAACGCCACGTCCATGCCTCTGTCGAGCTGGTCGTCCGGGTAGCCGCCTGGCTCGCTGGTGTAGCTGTGGTAATCCATCATGTCGCACGACACGTCCCCGCCGGCGGCCACCACGCCCGCCGTCCAGTCGCGGCCGTTGAAGCGCGTCGGGCCGCCGACGCCGTTGTAGGTGTTCAGTCCGGAGAGCTGGATGGCGGGGTCGACGGCCTTGACCGTGTCATAGGCGGCCCGTTGCAAATTGGCGAAGTCCCGCCGCGCCTCCGCGCTGGTCTGGCTGAGCCCCGTCGCCTCGTCGAACTTCACCGCCCAGGCGCCATGGCACCAGGGTTCGTTCCATACGTAATAATCCCCGATCACCCCCCGGTAACGCAGCGCCAAGACGCGGACGTAGTTCTTGAAATCCTCCATGTTCAGCGGCTGGTAAGAACGGTCGGCAAAGCGCTTCTCGTGGCTGGCGTGGCTGGCCCAGGGCGGGGCGGTGTTGAGCCCCGCGAAAATCTTGATATGGCGCTCGCGGTAGCGGAAGATATCCTTGTCCCGGAACTGCCACTTGCCCTTCTCCGGTTCCAGCCAGCTCCAGCCGACGCTTTGCTGGCCGGCGTCGTGCAACCGTGTCCAGTTGACGCCCGCCGCTTTCGCCATGACGACATGCCGGTTGACGGGAGTCATGTGCGCGCCGAACGGCGATTCGGGGGCGTCCTCGCCCCAGTGGCGCGGCCGGCGCAGGCGGTGTAGGATTATCTCGTTCACCGGGGAGATCCGCTTCCCCGCCTTCTCCACCCAGGCTTCCACTCGGAACGTCCCGAAGCGCCGTCCCGGGAAGACGTCGTACGCCAGCTCGCCATATTTTAGCGTCTCGGCTCCGGCGAGGGGAGCGGACGGAAGCTCCCGCTCCTCGCCATAGAGGTTCACGACCTTGGCCTTCAACTCGGCGCCTCGCGCGTCGCCGCTCACGCAGTAGCCCGTCAGGGGCGCCTCGTCGTCGAACTGGATGTCGCCGACCGAGGCGTCGGATTCGGGACAGGAGAGGGCGACCTCGCAGGGGTAGGCGGAGGCGTAGTCTTTCACTTTGTCCGCCGGGCCGCACTGCAAGGCGTCCAGCCAGAGCGTCCCCGAGCCAGCGATTTGCGGGCAATAGAGTTTCTCCATCAGGTCGGGCATGAAGCTGAGCCTGACGCGTTCCCAGTTCTTGCCGCCCTTGAGCTCCACGGTCTCGCCCGCCACCTCGTTCCCTTTCCCGGCGACCACCGAGAATCGCCATTTCCCCTCGCCTTTGATGGACAGGGAATAGCAGTGCTTGGCCATGGGGTTGACTATCCCGATGGGTGGGCCGCGCAGCCACATGGGCTCCGCCGCCTTTATGCGCAACGCCGGGAAGCCGGAGGGGCCGGGCGTCGCCATGTCCGTTTTGATCAGCACGTCGTCGCCGTCGGAGAAATCCCGGAACAGCATCCAGCCAGCCTGCAAGCCCAGCGGGAAACGGGTGTCGCGCAGGACGTTGGCCGGGGGGCCGTCGGGGTATTCCCGCGCCAACTTCTTGAGTAGCCCCGCCTCCCGTTCCTTCACCAACGCCGCCTTGTCCACTTTCTCCAGCGTGATCTTGGCGATGTCGACCATGGCGGCTCCAGCGTTGACGCTGAACCAGAACCCGATCGCTTGTCCGGGCGCCGCCGTCTGGAACTCCTGCTCGATGTCCCGCCAGGTCGACGCCAAGCGGCGGCTGTCTTGCCAGAGGAAGCGGTAAGGGCTGCCAGCCATGCGCATGCCGTAGGTGATGACGGAGGAGCTAGGGCTTCGCAGTCTCATGCGCAAGCGGTAATACTCCCCTTTGCCGGTGGGCGGCAACGGGGCGAAACAGAACGTCGCCGTCCCGTTTTTCCCCTCCAGCACGTTGATCTGCAGATACCGCTGCCCATCTTGCTCGTCCGTGTCGCAGGTGGCCTTCACGTCCGTCCAGCCGGTGAAGTCCTCTTTCCAGCCAGGAGGCAGCACGCCGGACACGCCGCCGCCGACCTTGCCCCCCGTCTCCTTGAGAGCCACGTCGGCCTGCCCGAAATCGGAGTCGAAAAGAGTGTCCGCCCCGCAGGGAGCCGCGCCGCAGAGCAGCAGGACGGCCACGAGCCGTCCCAACATGGTGCCAACCGAGTCCATGCGCATGTCTTGTCCCTTTTGCTTAATACAGATTGCCGTGTCATAAGACACAGTTTATTATATGTCATTTCCTCGATTTTGTCAATGGGCCTTGATTTATTTGATCGGGTTTGCTTATCCTGGTGGAAACTGTTATAATATGTGGACATGAGGAGCCCATATGGGAAGCGGTGGCATGAAAGCGTTGGACTGCGACAGGATTTTGGAGCGGATCCGGCAGGCGGGGGCGGAGGTCGTGGCGGGAGGCCGCGGCGGCGTCAAGTTCCCGCTGATCCGGAAGGCGTTGCTGGCCGCTTGCGGCAAGCTGCCCGCCGACACCCGGCTGCCGTCGATACGGCAGATAGCGGCGGCGTTGAACACGACGGTGATCCCGACGCAGCGGGCGGTCACGGAGCTGAAGGACGAGGGGATCATCTACATCAAGCCCAAGGCGGGGATTTTCATGCGGGGGATGGGGGAGACTGTCTCCCGCCGCGCCGGAGTGGACATGGACTCCGGCTCGATGCCGGGCAGCGGGCTCCGGGTGCGTTTCCTCAGCGGTTGCGGCCATCCCGACAACCGGATTCTTTGGGACGAGATCGTCCGAATGTTCCGGGACGCGTCGGAATGCAGCGGGGTCGAGCTCGACTTCCGAGCCCTCGACGGCTCTGCCCCCGCGGCGCCGCTCCCGGACATGCTGGAGGGCTTCGACTGGAATTTCCAGCGAGATTTCAAGGGATTCAAGTATTTGCGGCTGAAGGACTTCCTTCCAGACGCCTTTGCGCATGGCGGTTTCGCCGGGGAGGCGCTGGCCCCCATCTACCACCACGCCGTATTCCTCCTCCACAACGTCACGGCCTTGAGGCGGCAAGGTTTGCCTGAGCCTGCCTACCGGGACTTCCATGAGCAACTTGACTATTGCCGGGAGCTCCGGGCCGCCTGCGGGAACGGTTCGAGCGTCCAGCCGATCCAGCTTGGCGGCCGTCTCGCCGCCGACTTGACAGCGGCGTTCCGGGACGGGGTGGATATCGAGTCCAGCGGCATCCCGGAGCGGTTCCAGAGCCTTGTCGATTTCGCCACCAACTTCGCCTACCGTATCTGCGGAGAGGGCATGGAGCGGCGTTTCGAGTCCGGGCGGTCCCTGCTCTATCTGGCAGGGAGCGAGGTGGCGCGGCAATACTGGAACCACCCTTTGCCGTTCGAATGGCGGGCGTATCCGGCGTTTGGGCTGGACGGGGGGCTGGTCAAAGTCCCGGTGGTCGCCGCCGCCTTGGAGCAAACCCAAAGCCCGGTGGAATGTGCGCGTTGGATCAAGCACTTGCTTTCCCCCCCCGTCCAGGAGCGCTTCGCCGCGTTCGGTTACTTCACGGAAGACATGGACGATTTCTCCCGGGTCGGGCAATCCGAGGCTGGCGGCCGCTTGATGGCGGAACGCTTCCGCGCCTCGGCCCCGTCGTTCGCTGGCTCTTTCGCCGAATACTACGTGGGCGCCCATATCGTCAACGACGAGATATGGAATTGCATCAAGGGCTCGCAAAGCGCCGGGGCCGCCTTCCGCAACGTTGTCACTTACAGCCGCGCCTACCTGCGCGGCAGCTGAGGGCGACGGGGCCGGAGGCGCTGCTGTCGGTTGAGCCAATTGCAAAAGTAGCTCCACGCATGTTCAAGGAGCTAGGAGTTAAAAGTTAGGAGTTGGCGTAAAATCGAAACAACAACTTAATCACGAGGATTTTATGTTGAGGCCGCCACTTCGGATGTGGTGTTGGCTTCCGGCATTCTAACTCCTAGCTCCTAACTCCTTTTGCAATTGGCTCGGGTTGCCCTGCATCGATTCATGTCACGGCAAGGGCGTTCAGGCGCTTTCCCGGACCACAAGGCTGGGACGCAACGTGATCGTCTGGCGGGAAAGGCCCGGCGCGCCGATGCGGTTGAGAAGGAACTTGATGGCGTAGTCAGCCATGGCCTCCTTCGGCTGGGAGATGGTGGTCAAGGCGGGGATGACGTGGCCGGACAGCATAATGTCGTCGAAGCCGACAACCCTGACCCGCCCAGGCACGGCGACGCCAGCCTCGTGGAGCGCGCGCAACGCGCCGATGGCGCAGTTGTCGTTCACCGCCAGCACGGCGTCGAAATCCACCCGGCCAAGGGCGGCCTGGGTCTGGCTATGGCCGTATTGCGCCAAGTCATGGCCGAAAGGGAGGTCGACAACGAGCGTCGGGTCGGGCTCCAAGCCGAGCTCGCCCAGGGCTTGCCGGACGCCTTGGCCACGGGCGCAGCCAAAACCGAAGCCCAGCAGCAACGGCCTCCGGCAGCCTTGGCGCAACAGGTAGCGGGTCGCCTCGCGATAGCCATGGGAGCGGTCGAGCGCCACATGGTCGAACTGGGCGCTCGGCCAGTCGAAGGCCAGCGCCGGGACGTCCAGGAACAGGGGGCTTTGGGCCAGGGTGTCAAGCCCTTCCCAAGTGCTGACTATCCCGGCGGGGCTCTGGCAGAGGGCCTCGCGGACAAACACCTCCGCCTCGGCGGCGTCGCGGTAGGAGCGGGTCGTCCAAGAATGGCCGGCCCGCGCCGCCAACGTCCGAAGGGCGCGGAGTTTCTCGATGAACAGCTCGTGGTCCGCCTCGGCCATGACCCCGACGATGGCCTCGGGACGCCGCAACCGCAGGTTGCTGGCGGCGGCGTTCTTGGAGTAGCCCAGGCGGGCGCGGGCGTCCATCACCTTGGCGAGCGTCCTGGGGTTGACCCCTGGCTTGCCGTTCAACGCCCGACAGACCGTCGACGGGGACACCCCGCAGGCCGCCGCTATGGACACCACGCTCGCTTTGCTCATAAACCGTACCAGAAGTCCAACGTTTCGATGTCGCCGTCGATCCAGGGGATCAGGCATCCCCGGACCGCCCAAAGGTGGAGCCGCCGCAAGTAGGCCTGGTCGGACTCGTCTTTCCGGCGCGGCCAGTTGCCGAAGTATACTTTACCGCTTCCCCGAATAAGTTCCATGTCCGCTTCGAAGATGTGGTCGTGCTCGTGGCCCGGGACGTGGCCGAAGTTGACGGCCCGGACTTCAGGGATGGCGCAGAGCCGCGAGGTGAGCGCGTCGTTGCGGCCGCAGTAGTGGACCCAGGCGTTGCCGTGGAGCTTGGCGAGGCGGGCGGTGTAGGGCATGGCGAACTGCTCCATGACGTCTGGCCCGACAATCGCGGTGGTGTCCTCGCAGATCCGGATGCCAATGTTCTCGGCGTAGAGCGCGCAGCTATGATAAGACTGCGTCCGGGGCTCGCCGGCGAGCTCTTTGCAAAGATCGGTGGCGCGCTGGCACATGGCCATGCACAGCTCCAGGAGGTGATGGACGAACGGCGGATCGTCGTAGACTTCGAGGAAGAGCTCGTCGCCGAGCATGAGGTGCGCCAGGTCGAAGGGGCCCTGGGTGTCGAGGCAATAGACCGGGACGCTAGCGCCGCAGACTTCCTTGAAACGGGCCATGTGCTGGAGCCCCAGGGCGAAGTCGCCGCGGGCAAGCATGTCGTCTGGGGTGAGCTTGGAGATCCGGGCCTTGGTCAGGTGCTGTCGCGGCCAGGGCATCTTGTCAGGGAAGACGTCCTGGTCGAGCCCGAACAAGCTCAGGAGGTTGCCGACTCCCACATTGGCGCGCAGCGACGGGACGGCGTCGGAGTTGGCGTTGGCGGCGGCCAAGGCCCCCCGGAGCTGTTGGGCCAACATCATGTCGCTGTCGTGGAACGCCTCCTCCAAGTTGGGGTTGGGCAGCCACGCCTCTTGTTCCGGCGTCAGGCCGGAGCTGGCGACGGCCGGCCACTTGTCCGGGAGCTCGCCCTTGAAGACCGCCGCCTGCCGCCGTTTGGCCAGTTCCGCCCGTTCCGTCCGACTTTCCAGAAACTCCACCGCCTTCGCAAACCCCGCGCGCATGTCCATCATCGCTCATCCTCCTAGTTTATGGCAATGTTGCCTTAAGGTTTTTCTGTAACAAAACAACATCATATTCAAATAATAATGGCAACGTTGCCAATATAAAATAAGGCTATTCCCAGATAAGTCAAGGAGTCGTCCGCTTTCTGGCCGACTGTCCTGGGAACGTGCCGCAAAATCTCCGGTCCCGACGTGGCGCAGCCTTGCCGTCAATGGCGACATGGCGTATGGTAGTGGTCGTCGCAGGCGGAACATTGTGGGAACTGGAGCCATGGCAGAAAAAAACATCGCTTGCCCGTCGACGCAGGGCGGGCTTTTCCGTCAGTTGTTGCGAGCCGAAGGCTACCGTTGGCTCCGGATCGCCATTGCCTTGACGCTCCTCACGGTGCCTCCCTATTATTTATGGGAGTCCTTTGGCGGAAGGGTGAAACATCACATCAAGTATTCGTTGCTGGGCTATCCGTTACGGAACGCCAAGAATGTCGCACTTGGCGACTTTGAGCAGGAAGCCGAGCGAATCAAGGCGGGGGCGCCAAAAGCGCGGCTTGAACGTCTCCGCGACTTGGCCTCCGAGATCAGCGATAACGATGCGGGATGCGAGGTGTCGTGGCTGGAGGCGCCGGAGGGCGGGGAGGGCAAGGAGGGCGTAGGCTATCAAGGGCTCCATTATACGTTCAAGTTCGCCCCGGATGGCAGGATCGTCTCGGTCTCGCGCTCCTACGGCTGTTGGGTAATTAGCCGTGAATGGTGACCGGGCGTTAAATCGCCACGGGCGGGCTTGATTATCTGGGCTTCCATGGCTAAGAAAAGAGATGGAACATTTGCGGGAGCGGGAGGCGGACCGATGAAAATAACGGACATGCGTTGCGAATACCGGCGGGAGCCGCTGGGGGTGGCCGAGAGCAGCCCCCGGTTGTCGTGGGTTCCACAATCCGAGGAGCCTGGCCATGTCCAGACGGCTTACCATATCCAGGTTTCCAGTTCCGCCGTGGCGCTCGCCACCGGGCGGGCCGAGCTGTGGGACAGCGGCGTGGTCGCCTCCGCCGACACCTGCCAAATCGCCTACGCCGGGACGAAGCTCAAGTCAAGGCAACGCTGTTTCTGGCGCGTCCGCGGCTGGGACGGCCAAGGGCACGCGCCGTACTGGAGCCCCGTCGCCACCTGGGAGATGGGCCTGCTCGAGGCCGCGGACTGGCGCGCCGCCTGGATCGGTGGCGGCGGACTGCTCCGCTACCGCTTCGCCCTCGACAAACCCGTCGTCCAGGCGCGGGCCTACGTCACCAGTTTGGGCTTCCACGAGCTGCGGCTCAACGGCAAGAAGGTCGGCGACCAGCTGCTCGCCCCCGCCCCCAGCCACGGCGGCCGCGTCTTCTACCTCGTCCATGACGTGGCCGCGCTGCTGCGCCAAGGGGACAACGTCGTGGGGGTCATGCTGGGCGCCGGGGACTGCCCCGGAGACCCCAAACTACTACTACAACTTGAAGTGGAACACCCGGACGGCAGTCAGACCCGCGCGTTGAGCGGAGCCGCCTGGTCGGCCGCTCCGGGGCCAGTGGTAGTTAGCGCCTTCCACGGCGGCGAGCGCCATGACGCCCGCCAAGCGATCCCAGGCTGGGACACCGCCGCCGAAGCGCCCGGCGACAGCTGGAGCGCCGCCACCGAGGCCGACGCTCCGGACGAGGCGCTGGCACCCCAGACCGTCGAGCCCGCCCGCGCCATCCGCCTGATCCGTCCAGTCGCCATCACCCACCTGGATTCCGGGGCGGCGGTCTACGACCTGGGCGAAAGCGTCGTGGGCTGGGCGCAGATGACCGCCAAGGCGCCCGCCGGGACCTGGGTTAAACTGCGCCTCGCCGAACAGCTCGACCCCATGGGCAGGCCCGAACCTGACGCCCAAATCGACGAATACTGTTGCCGAGGCGGGGGGACGGAGCAATGGGCGCCGCATTTCACCCGCCATTTTTTCCGCCATGTGGAGTTGTCCGGCCCCCCTGAGCCGCCCGGATCCGAGTCCATAACCGCCGTGGTCGTCCATAGCGACGCCAAGCGGGTCGGGGCGTTCTCCTGTGGCTCGCCCCTGGCCGACCGCCTCTACGAGCTGGTGCTCCGCGCCCTGCCGGGCCGGCTGCGCCGCGCGGGCGGGGACCTCCTGGATCTGGCCGAGCTGTCCCTGAACACCTACGATGTGGCCACCCTGTGGAGCGAATGGATCGAAGCGCTGGAAGACGGCCTCGGCCGCGCCCAGATCGCCTGGCTGCTCCACGCCTATTACGGCGACACCCGCGTCCTGGAGCTCCAATTCCCCGGGACGCTCGCCCTCGCCGAACGGTTCAGCTCCGTCGAGACGGCGGAAACGCCGCTGAGCGCCGCCCGCCGTTACCAGCTCGTCAAGCTGGCGGCCGACACCGCGGCCGCCCTTGGCCGGACGGACAACGCCGCGAGCCTCGCCGCCGCGGCCGCCGCGTTCAAGCTGGACTTTCAACGTAAGTTCCTGCCGGTGGGCGCCACGAGCCTGGGCGACCAATTGGTGGACGCCCTTGCCTTGGCGCTGGAACTGGCGCCGGAGAACGTGGAGCGCGAAATGGCGGACGCCTTGCGGGACGAGGTGGCCCGGCTCGGCCCGGCCCACGGTTTCCATGGCCTGGGGCTCTTGTGCGGCGCGCTGTCCCGCCACGGCCACGTCGACACCGCCTGGGAAACGTTGGCGCAGGCCGCCGCCACCGGGCTGGAGCCGTGCGCGTCCCTCGCTTCCTGGTTCCACCAAAATCTCTGCGGCGTCCGCCCCCTCGCTTCCGCCCCCGGCTTCAAGCATTTCCGGGTCGAGCCCTGCTTCCCGGCGGGGCTGTCCCACGCGCGGGTCTGCCTGGACAGCGTCCGTGGCCGGATCGAGGTCTCCTGGCGGCGCCAGGACGGGGGGGCGCTGCTGCGGCTGCGCGTCCCGCCGAACGCCAGCGCCACCGTCGCCCTGCCTAGCTCCGACGAGATCGAGGCCGCTCCGGACGGTTTGGCCGCCACCCGACGCCGGGACGGCAAGCTAGACTGCTTCACCGCGGTGGCGGGCGAAAGCTCGTTCTGGCTGCCCGCGTAGAGCCTTCAGCCGTGCCCCAGGCGGTTGACGGCCTCGGGCGAAGTCAGGGCCTGGAACTGCTCCAACGTCATGTAATTCCCCTGGAGGATGATGTCCTTGACGGGGACGTCGGCGGCCTTGGCCTGTTTGGCGATCTCCTGGGCGCGTTCGTAGCCGATGGTGTCCACCAAGGCGGTGAGCGCCGCGGCCGCCCCGCCGACATGCGCGGCGCAGACGTCGCGGTTGGCCTTCAAGCCGTCGACGCATTTCGCTTGCAAAATCCGGCAGGCGGACGTCAGCAAATCCAGACTTTCAAGCAGCGCCTCGGCGATCAACGGCATGAAGGCGTTGAGCTCCAGATGCCCCATCGAGGCGGCGGTGGACACCAGCGAGTCGTTGGCCATGACCACCAACGCCGCCTGGGTGGCGGCCTCCGGGATGACAGGGTTCACCTTGCCCGGCATGATCGACGAGCCCGCCTGCCGCGGCGGCAACGACAACTCCCCGATCCCCGCGTCCGGGCCGGACGACAGAAAGCGCAGGTCGCCGCAGACTTTGACCAAATTGCTGGCGCAGGCCTTCAGGATGCCGCTGACCTCCACGAAAGCGTCGGCGTTCTGGGTGGCCTCGACCAGGTTCTCGGCGCGGGCCAAGCCGAAGCCGGTGATCCGCTTGAGCTCGTCCACCACCCGGAAGATGTACTGCCGCGGCGCCGCCAGCCCGGTGCCGATGGCGGTGCCGCCCAAGTTGACCTGGCGCAGCCGCTCCTCGCACTTGTAGACCCGCCAACGGTCGCGGGCGAAGGCCTCGGCGTAGGCGGACATGCTCCGGCCCAAAGTCGTGAGCACGGCGTCCTGATACTGGGTGCGCCCGACCTTCACGACGTCGGCGAACTCCTTCTCCTTGCGCTGGAAGGCCTCCAGCAAGGCGACCAAGGCGCGCTCCAACTCCCGTAGCGAGGTGATCGCCGCCACCTTCAACGCGGTGGGATAGGTGTCGTTGGTGGACTGGTGCAAATTGATGTCGTCGAGCGGATGGATGGCGGCGTAGTCGCCCGGGACCTTGCCGAGCAGTTGCAAAGCGCGGTTGGCGAGGACCTCGTTGACGGCCATGTTGGTGGAGGTCCCGGCGCCGCCCTGCAACGCGTCGAGGACGATATGGGCGTCGAGCTTGCCGTCGAGCAACTCCTGGCAAGCGGCGGCGATAGCGGCGAAAGTGGGCCCGTCCCATTTGCCCAAGCCGTGGTTGGTCTTGGCGCAGGCGAGCTTGACCGCGCCGAAAGCGTGGAGCAAGGCTGGGTTGACCCGCCGCCGCGAGATCTGGAAATTGTCCGCGGCCCGGGCGGCGTGGACGCCGGACAGGGCGTTGGCCGGGACTTCCAGTTCGCCCAACAAGTCTTTTTCGGTGCGTGTGGTTTTCATGCGGCAAATATAGCGCCGCGTCACGCGAAAGCCAGCAGCGCGAGCGACGCGGAAACGGGGGTTGTCAAGATTTCAAGTTGACGCTATATTCATGTAAACGAGGGTTGTTTTATGTCGCTTCCAACCGCACAGATATTCGATGAGGCCACCAAACTGCCTCCGCTTGAGCGCATCGACCTGATCGAGCGACTGTTTTTTAGCCTTGACGCCAACGAGGAGAGGGTCTGCGTCGACAAGCTGTGGGCCAAGGAAGTGGAAGACCGCGTCGACGCTTACGAGCGGGGGGAAATGCGGACGATCTCGGCGGAGGAGGTGTTCAGAAGGCTGGAGTTGCGGCGGCGATGAAGCGCTTTGAATTCCTAGAAGCCGCCGACGCCGATTTGGCCGAAACGGTCAACTATTACGACGCCTGCCAGGAAAATCTCGGCAGCGAGTTTCTGGACGAAGTCAAGCGGACGTTACGACGGATAGCCGAATACCCCGATGCCTGGCCACATGTATCCAAGAGCGTCAGGCGATGCCAGACCAACAGGTTTCCCTACGGCATCCTCTATCAGGAAGGAACCGACGTTTTTCTGGTCGTCGCAGTCATGCATCTGCATGCGGAGCCTGAAAGCTGGAGGAAGCGGACGCCGCGCCCCGGATAAAGCCAATAAACGCAAAAGACGCGAACGACGCAAAAGACGCAAGGGATTTTGATTTTTGAAATCCTAAGAATCTTCGTGTCCTTCGTTTCCTTCGTGGTGAGGGTTATTCCACCAGGAGCGTCACCGGGTAGAGATGCGGACTCTGGTAGCCGCCGGTGCCGGGCGGGGTCAGGGTCAGGGCCGACTTGACGTGCTCCTTGTCCTTGTCGTTGAGGTAGAGGGCCAAGCCGCAGGAGTTGCCCGCCTTAAGCTCGAACGGGACGACCAGGCGTTTCGGGATCGTGATCTCGTAGACATAGCCGTCGGCGGTCCGGGTGAACGTCCCCTTGATCTCCGGCTCGACCATGTTGGGCATCGGGGCGAAAAGGCCGCCCGCCGCCTGCTGCTCCGGGGCGTAACGCCGGAACGCCGTCACCGCGCCGTCCGGGTTCGGGTAGAAATCATAGTTGTAGTCGTTGCCGTCGAAACCGCGGGTGTCCTTGTCGCGGGCGTCGCAAAGGGTGTCGATGTAGAGCTGCAACGAGTCGTTGTCCCAACGGCCGCCGACGTTCTTGGACGAATTGTGGATGAAAACGTCGTCCACCACCGCGACCCGCAAGTGGAGCGCCGCGTCGTCCCAGGCCATTTGGAAAGACGCCTCGAAGTCGCCGGGGTCGCCGACCGGCTCGTTAAGCTGGACATTGGTGGTGGAGCCGGCGGATTTCATGACCGTCCGGTTTTTTATCTGGATCACCGGGACACCCGTCCAAGTCCCCTTGAAACGGCCGATGGCGAAGGCGTCGAAAGCGATGTCCGTTTTGACGGGTTTGGCACCGTCCTCCGTGACGCTCACGGGCACCTTGACCGCGGCGACGTGGTCGGCGGGAATGGACTCCGGCATGGGGATGTTCAGCGTGGCGGCGGCCTTGGGGCCGAGTTCGAGCGCCTTTTCCTGGGAGCCGGTCGTGATCGCGCCCTTGAACGGCCGGGTGATGAGGTTGCCGACGTTTAAGCGTAGTTCGGCGACGGACAACGGCCGGGCGGAGAGGCGCAAGGTGGGTTTGCCGTCGCCCAGCGGCCGGGCGCGCTCGACGCTGGCGGCGAGCCGCTCCAACGTCCCGGACTCGCCCCGGACAAAGCACGGGAACGGGGTGATCGGCAACTCCGACAGCCCGGCCTCGTCGACCGGGACGGGATGGACATTGCCCATCAGGTCGAAGAACTCCAGGTTCTGGCCTTTGAAGTCGAAGCTGGCGGACGGGGCGGGCTCGAAACCGCGGTCGACGTCGCCGCGGTGCGACCACAACGCCGCCACTGGCCTACCCTGGCCGTCCTCGAAGAGGTAGCAGCGCGACTCCGGAGCGAAACGGATGTCCCGCTTGAACTTGGCGTCGCCCAACAGCAGCCCGAGGGTGTTCGGAATTTTCTGGAGCGCCAGGGGGGTGAGGTTCATGTCCATGTTTATCCAGGAGCACCAACCGTTGAACTGCTTCACGTGGTCCCGGTATTTGAGGGCGACCAGCCAACTGCGGGCGAAGTAGGCGGCGGAAATCCGCTCGCCCCAACCCATGTGGTAGGAGGGGCAGCCGGCGCGGTAGTGGTCGGTGGAACAGCCGCGGTGCGGGTCAAGCCCCCATTCTGGAATCTGGTAGTAGGTGTAGTAGATGCCCTCCTCCCAGAGGACGGGAGCGTTTGGGTAGCCGTTCTTGGCGAGCATGGCGAGGAAAACCGCCGTGTCGTCGTCGAGGTCGGGGTTCTCGGGGGTCGTGCGGTAGGGGTGGATAGTAAAGCCGTCGTAACGGAAAGAGCTGTCCAGCTCCGCCGTGGCCTGGAGATATTTGTCGACGTAGTCCGTGCCGCTGCGGGGCTCCATGTTGCAGGAGCCCGCGAGGTAGAATTTCTTGTTGGGGTCGGCGCGCCTGACGCCTTTGCCACAGGCCACCTGGATTTTGGCGAAGTCTTTGAAGTTCTTGTTCTGGACAAGTTTGCAGCCCTCGAACTCGCTTTTGAAGCCCCAGATCCGGCATTCGGGGTAAGTCTTGGCGATCTGGAAGGCGGCCTCCTCGACACGACGTTCCAAATCGGGCGTGACCGCCTCGACCTCGCGCAAGTTCTCCTTCACCCCGAAATCCTTCATCTTCTCCAACAGCTCGCCGTCGGTGAAGGCGACCCCGGCTCGGAAGAGGCGCGCCATGAACTCCTGGACTTTGGCGGGGGGCATACCGAAGGAGCCAGGCAGGTAGTTGGTGGAGCCGATCCCGATGTCGCGGTAGCGCTCCAACAGGTCGTCGCCCCGCCAGTGGTGGCAATCCAGGTTGGTAGCGAAGATGTCCTTGTTCAGGTGGGTGTTGGCCAGCGGCTCCATCCGGGCGACGCGGAAGAAGTCCGTGTCCTCGAAACCGTTCAGCATGAAGTCGGCGCGCAGGACATAAATCCCAGTCCCGAAGGCGGCGTCAAGCGGCAGGTCGACCCAGGCGACGCCTTTGTTGTCGGTTTTGAAGTCGGCCTGGCGCTCCCAGACTTTCTTGTAGAAGTAATCTTCCAAAACGCAACTCACGCTTCCCGCGGTGTTGGCCGTGGCGCGGATCCGCAACCGCGCCTCGACGGGTTCCCCGACCTTGAGGAAGTTGTCGGGATCGGAGGTCAGCAACTGCGCCGACAGGGGTTTCTCGGTGTAGTCGGTGGCCTTGTCCCCGGCTTCGATTTGCAGGCCGTCGATCCAAACGTGGGCGTCCCCAGGCGCGGAGCCATGGTCGATGGCGCTCATGAGGAAAGTAAGGACGTTGTTCGGGGCGGTGACGGTGTAGCTGTAACGTCTCCACTGATCGTCCACGCCGAAGCCGGGGACGGGCGGAAACTGCAACCACACGCCGGAGACGCAAACCTGTTCCAGTCGCAGACCGCTTTTCCGGTCGCCCTTGGCGTGGAAGCTCACGGTGTACTTCTGGCCGGGGACGGTCGGGAGGGCGAAGGTCTGGAACTGGTCGGGCCGATGGAGCGGGGCGGGCTTGAAGGCACTGATCCGCAAGCTGCGGTCGCCGAACTTGGCGACGTTGTCGTCGACCGCCATGACCGGCTGGTCCCGTTTCGTGTAGTCGGTCCAGAGCCCCAAGCGGTAGTAGCGCAGCCCGGCCTCGAAGGAGGGGTTCTGCGCCAAGTTGCGGCATTTGCCGTAGGCGGGGATGTGGAGGCGGTCGTCCTTCCAGAAGTTGACGTTGGCGAAAGTGTCGGCGGTCTTGAGCGCCTCGGCGGAGCTATCGCGCATGTCCAGGGTGAAGGCGATGGCGCCGTCGGCGTCCGGGGCGACCCGGATGGAGCCGTCCGCCTTGGCCTCCAAAGACCTGGGAGAGGGGAAGTTGAGGGAGAAGTTCCGGCCGGGACGTTCGGGGGAGAAGCGCAGCGAGGCGGCCTTGCCGCCAAAGAGGCGGTTTTTCCCGGACGAGAAGGCGAAGCCCTTGCCATCGACGGTGAAGTCCATCCCGTCCCCGTCATTCTGGAAATTGAAGAAGAGCCCCAGGTCGGTTAGTTTGCCGTCCGCCGGAATAGTGGCGGCGTATTTCACTTCGACCAGGCCGTCGTCGAGGAGCCTGATGGTCTCGGTGAAGGTCCCGTCGAGCTCCTTGGCGGAGGCGGCGTGGAAGGTTTTGACGACGGTGATGGTCTTGGTGGCGGAGTCGAAGCTGGCGGTGGGCTCGGCGCCGTCGAAGGGGTGTCCCCAGCCCCGGGCGGTGGAACCCCAGAGGGAGATGGCGCAAGTCGGCCGCGGTTGACTGTCGAGGGTCAGACGCAAGGCCGCCGCGCCGGGGGCGACCAGGAGTTTGTTGGCGCCGCACACGACGCCGAACTGCTTTTGCGCCTGCGAGCCGCAGCCGCCAATATTGACCATGCCGTCGAACGCCCCGATCTCCGGGACGCCCTGCGTCGTCTGTTTGGACGCGAAGGGCGGCGGCGGGTTGGGCAACGCCGCGGCCTCTTGGCTTTTGGGGCTGCCACAACCGGCGACGAACAGCAGTGTCAACACCATGATCCAGTCTTTGTTCATTTTGTGGTCCAATCGTTGTTGAATTTCTGGTTTGAACGATAGATGGCCACATGGCCGTCCTTGAAGAGGAAGTTTGACGATCCCATATGCCGGAACGCCGCGCCCCAGTTGGAGTCGAGGTTGTTGGTGTAACCCGCCATGTTGAAATCATGGGAGTTGACGCAGCTCCATATATAAACCGCCAAAGTCTTCTCGATCAGGATCACCGAGCCGTCTTTCACCTTGTTGAAATTTTTGGGCGTGTAGCGGTCCGCGCCCTCGTAGCTGAGCCACCAGCCGCCATACTGCCCATCCGGGATCGCCGCATGGTTGAACGCCTGAATGGTGCCGCCGTAGGAGCTCAGCATGGGGTCGTTCTCATGGCCAGCCATCTTCTGGGTCTTGGGACAAAGCAGCGGCCCGGTCATGGACCGCTGCACATAAAGGGCGCCCTGGTTGGGCGTCAGGCCGATGGCGGTGGCTACCGCCACCATGCAGGCCTCCCCGCCGGGAAGATATTCGTTGTAGTCGGCGACATAGCTCATCGTCCCCTGGTAGAGCTGCTTTTGGTTGTTGACGCAAGTGATGCGCAGCGCCGCCTCCCTGGCCTTGCCCAGCGCCGGGAGCAGCAGGCTCGCCAGCAAGGCGATGATGCCGATCACCACCAGCAACTCAATCAAAGAAAACCGCTTCTTCATGTAGAACCCCTTTCCGTCATTTGGACTCAAGCACCACCACCTGTCCCCAGACCATGGGGGGCAGCTCGATCCGCCAGGCGTCGCCGTCGCGGCGAAGGGGTAAAGCCGGACCGGGCTCCGGCAACATGGCCCGCGCTTGGAACGGCTCCGCGCCCCGCCAACGCAGCGACGCCCCCCAACGCTGCCGCGGCGCTTGGCGTTCCAGGTCGGAGTCGACGTTGCGCAAGACCACCACCGTCTCGTTCTCGCCCCGGCGGAACAGCCCCAGATGCAAGCCCTCACTCGGCTCCACCAGCGGCGCGGGCAACAAGCACTGGAGGTTGTCCGTCAACGGCGCCGCCCCGGCGGGCAAGGGGAGCGGTTTTTCCCGCCGCTCGCCCCACTCGTCGGCCTGGCCGAAGTCCGGGCCGACCAACAGCCGCCCGCCGTTCTCCACATACTGGGTTATCGCCACATGCTGGGCGTCGCTCAAGGCCGTGGGCAACGGCATCACCAACACGGGATATCGCGACAAGTTGGCGAAGGTGAGCTGGTCGTCGTAGACCACGTCGCAACTGCGCCCGGCGTCGGAGAGCAGGTTGTGCCAACGTCCCACGACCGGCCAGTAGCTGTCTTCCCAACCGGGCGTGACGATGGCCGGGTCGCGGCCGTTGACGAAAGTCTCCGTCTGCTGCGACACGTGCAGCGCCACCTGCGGGATGGACGGCAACCCCAGGTACGGGGCGAGCTGTTTGACCTCGTCCGCCATCAGCTTGAGCAACGGGGTGAAGCCGCCCACGCTCGGATGCCCGCCCCCCACGCAGCAGCCCAACGCGAAGTCGATGAGCTTGCGGGGGTTCTCCGACGGCAGACCGTGGCGGTCGATGGTCCGCGCGGCGTTCAAGCCCATCCAGGTCTCGGCGTGGCCACGGCCGTAGGCCCGCATGCAGCGGGTGTAGAAGGCGGCCCGGCTGGGCTCGTAGTCCGCCTCGGTGGCGCTGATGAAATCATGCCCGAAGGGGTTGAGCGGAATGGCGCCGTTCCAGCCGACGTTCTCGCGGTGGTAATGGTTGAAGGCGATCGCCGCCTCCGGCACGGCGGCGTGGACGCCATCAACCAGGCGCTGCCAGTTGGCGGCGAAGTTGTCGTAACGCCACTTGACCCAGTGGCGGAAGTCCTCGGAAGACCAGTCGTATTTGCTCGGGATAATCCGCCCCGTCTCGGCCAGGAAGCGCTTGGCGCAATGTTCGCAGACGCAGCCGACCACTTGCCGGACGGCGCCGCCGTGCAGCCCCGCGCCGTCGAACCAAATGCCGTCGAGGTCGAAGCGCTGGAGGCATTCGACGCTAAAGCGGAGCAACGCGTCGCCATAGGGCGAGTTGAGGCAGCAGTTGTGTCCCCAGCTCTCGCCGCCGGGGGGCGGGTCGACCAAGAACTTGACGCGCCAGTCGGGATGCGCCTCCCAGGCTGGCCCCCAAAGCGTCAAGGGCAGCCAGGTCAGAGCGGAGAAGCGCCGCGCCCGCAGAACTTTTATCCATTCATTGAACCGCGCCTCGTATTCCGGTTTTGCCTTCTTGCTCGGCGGTAGGTGCTCCGACTGGAACATCGCGCCCTCGATGTGGTCGACCAGCCCGATCCAGCGGGCGTCGACCCCGGCGGCCGCGGCCCATTCCTCGAACTTCTCCATGCCCACGCCCTCGAAACGGTCGTCGGGGGCGGGGCGGTACTCCAACCGGACGGAGCTCCGGCGGTAGTCGCGCCAGCGGGCGCCGCGGTCGGAACGCATGTCGTCGGGGATCTCGCTGTCCAGGGACTCCAGGACAAGGGAGCTGCTCCAGCCGCCCGAGCCCGACATCACCCGCATGCTGAACACATGGCTCCCCGGTTCGACCAAAAGGCTGAAACGGTGCGGCCCGCCCATGGCGCCGGAGCGCAAGGAGTAAATCTCCTGGCCGTCCAACCAGAGCGCCGCCCAGTAGTCGACGTGCCATTGGAGCGTGAGCGCCCCGCCCATGGGGAACTCCACCGCGGCGGCGGCGAAGGCCACCGTTTGTACAGGCATGGCGCCGAAGAGCTCGCGGAAGTCGAGCGTCCCGTCCGGGGCGTCCACCTTGACGCCGCCCGGCTGGATGTCCTTCACGCCGTCGAGCCGCATTTGCGCCCACATTTGCTCCCTCGGCGGAGCGGCGAAGGGGCCGAAAACCGTCCAGTCGAAATGCTGCTTCATGTAACCTATCCTTGTTGTTTGTCCGCATTTCCAAGGCAACAGGACTTATAGGACATATGGGACCTATATGCCCTATTGCCCGGTTCAACACAAGACTGCTTCAATGTTGATGCCGGCAAACGAGCCCTCGCCGTTGCGCACGCATTCGGCGAGGGCCTGCATCGCAGCGCAGGACTGCCGGAAAAACTGAGGGTCGGAGAAAAGCACCTGGTAGTCCGGCTCGTGGAGGGACTGCCGCGGGTCCATGACCAGGAAATGGACGCCGCGCATATCCACGCCGAGCCGCTCCGAGGCCCGCAGCAAGAGCCGCGTCTGGTAGGCCGAGCCGGAGACGAAGGCGTCCGGCAACACTTTGAGCCCCGCCACGAAACGCTCGGCGTTGGCCACGGTGTCCTCGTGGCTGACGAAGCCCCCGAAGCGGAAGACATGTTCGGGAGCGGGCCCCAGCCCGCGACCGCGGAGCTTCTCCTCCGCCATCTGGCAATACTCCAGCTCCCGGCCTTGGTCGAGCGGGCATACGATCATGCCGAAACTACGGCGACCTTGGGCTTGCAGCTTGTCCAGCCCCGCCTCGACCGCCGGGGCGTGGTCGACGCCCACCTCGTTGTCCCAGCGCGCCGGAGCGTCGGTGACGTGGGCGTAAGGCACGCCGCGCTCCCGAAGCTTGCCGAAAAGCTCCTCGTTGCCGTAGATGTAGAAAACCGCCCCGTCCCGCGACAGCGTCTGCCGGGCGGAGGCGAACGCGGCGTAGTCGGCCTGGGGGACGTAATCGACAGTCAAGGCCACATCGCATTCCGACGAGGAAAGCACCAGCCCATCCAAATACTGGCGGTAGAGCTGGTGGCTGTGCCAGGCGGTGTCGTTGGCTATCAGGACGTCGCGCCACTCCGCCGGGAAATAGGCGTCGAAAAGCAGTGGCCGCCGGGGGGGCGAGAGCACGTAGGTCCCGCGCGACGGGCGGGTCTCCAGCAGCCCGGCGTCGACCAGACTATTGATGGCGTTCAGGACGGTCAGCTCGCTCACCTTGTACTTCAAGGCGAAGTCGCGCTTCGACGGCAGCTTGTCGCCAGGCCCGAGCCCCGCCTCCATCAGGTGGTCGAGCAAACGCCGCCGCGTCTGGCTCAACAAGGTGCCCCGTTGCGGTATATTATTCATAGATAAATATCTCTTAATTTGTGTTCTTCAATGTCTTATGCGGTATAACATAATGACAGACTGGTGTTTTGTCAAGAGGGGACGGGCTAAAAGTTCGGCGCTACGTCCTCGCCTTGCATCCATACCCAGAACGGCATATATTCGTTGCGTGCCACGGGGGCAACGGTTAAACAACCAGAAGGCGACAACTATGAAGGCTCTACAGATTGTCCTGTTCATGCTCGCGAACGTCATTTTCATCACCCAAAGCGCGCGGGACGCCCATCAGTTGGTGTTCGGGGCGGAGGCGTCGGTGCTGGACCAGTTCGAGCCGGAGAAGCAAAAAGCGCGGGCGGAGAAGGACATCGCGGCACTCGTCGCCGAATACCGCGCCGTCGACAAAGAGGTCCGCGCCCTCAAGAAGGAGAAGGATACTTCTTTTTTGGACAACGATCCCCACCAGAAAATTCACGACACGTACTATGCGTTGAAAACGGAAATCACCGCACGTGAGCTCCGCGGCAGGGAGCTACGGGACCTTTGGCTCTATTCCAGTTTTGGCGCGCTGCTGATTGTCGGGGGGGGGATCCTATACCGTCGACGTTTCGTCTGGCCAGGCTTGTCACTGGTCGTAACGGGCTTTGGCATCCTCGAGTATTGGTCCAGCCCGACGTTTTTCGGAGGGGCGACGGTGGAGTTCCATGCGCTGCTGCTCAGCAAGACTTTGCTCACGCTGCTAGCGTTGGCGCTGCTCTACGGGTTCTGGCGGCTGCGGAAGTTGCCGGAGAAAGAGTGGACCATCGAGGAGATGAACCGGATCACGGAGGAGGCGTTGCAAGAAGGCCGCTGAAGCGGCGAAAGGAATCGCCGGCGGGGGCGACCAGGGCCGCTCCGCATCCCTTTTTTAGGGGAGACATGGCCTGCGGCGCTTGCCTCCGGCGGCCGCCTCTGTCGCCGGCGGGGGCGACCAGGTCTCCGACCTGGACCATGGCCGCTCCGCGTCCCCTTTTTTGGGGGGAAAGAGTCAGCCGCACTGGGCGAAGACTTTGAGGAAGGTCGGCAAGAGCTGTTTTTTGCGGCTCAGGACGTCCGGGAGATCGTAGAGGTTCTCGCTCAAACGATGGTAGGGGATGGCGTTGAGCAGCTGCTTGTTGCCGACCACCAGAAGCCGGGAGTTCTCCCGCACCACGTCGGTGACCAACAACGCCGCCACGTCTAGACCCTCGGCGTCGCGGGTGCTTTGCAGCTCCTTGAGGATCTGCGGCAAGCCGGTCTCGAAACTCTCGAAACTGGCCTCCTCCACCTGCGAGATGCTGAAGGAGCAGGTGTCGGTCTTGTAGTCCTTCTTGTCGGCGTGGATCACCCCGCTGGCGGACTGGTTGGCGATCACCGAGCCCACCCCGTAGATCTCCTGGTTCAGGACGTCGGCCTGGACGCCGCAAAGCTTCTCCAGCCATTCGACGGCCCGGCGGTCGCGGTCGGTGGTGGTGGGCGAACGCAGCAACAAGGTGTCGGAGACCACCCCGCCCAAGAGCACCCCGGCGATGGCGGTGGTCGGCTTGACCCGCTCGCGGCGATAGAACTCGGCCACCAAGGTGCTGGTGCTGCCGACGATGTCGTTGGTAACCTTGATAGGGCGGTTGGTGGGGGCGAGGCCGAGGCGGTGGTGGTCGACGACCTCCACCACGGGCACTTGGTCGGCGCCGTTGACAGCCTGGTCAAGCTCGTTGTGGTCGACCAGGACCAGATTGAGCGGCGGCTCGGCGTCCATGTCGTACTTGCTGACGCAGCCGACCAGATGGCCGGAGTCGTCGACCACCGGGAAGACCTCGGCGGCCTTGAGCTTGGCGACGTGGCGGATGTCCTTGAGATTGTCCTCGGGGGCGAAGGTGGTGACGTCCTCTTGGAGCATCGACTCGACCGGCTGGCAGAACTTGAGGCGGCGGACGGTGGTGGCGGAGTCGAAGGGGGTTTGCAGGATGGAGACGCCGGTACGGGAGGCCTCCTTGACGCTCTCGAGGTCGACGGGGCTGTTGCCGGTGAGGATCAGCAGCTTGATGCCCCGCTCGATGAGCATGCGCTGGAGGTCGTGGCGGTCGCCCACGACCACGGCCAGAGTGGAGAGGTCGCCGGCGAGGATGGAGTTCTCGAGACGTTCCAAGCTCATGGCGCCGACGTAGACGTTGAAGTCGGCGAGCTCGTCGGCGTCGGCCTTGAGGCAGGAGATGCGGGCGTTGAGGGTCTTGGCCGCCAGGGCGATGGAGGTGCGGACGCAACGGCCGACCACACCATCGCCGTCACCGTCGAAGTCGGTGTTGCGGGCCTTCTGGAACATGCGCCCGGCGATGTCGAAGATGCTGACCATGCCGACGAACTTGCCCTCGTTGTCGGTGACCGGGATGCGGGAGGACTGGCTCTCGCGGAGGTATTCCATGGCCTCGAGCAAGGTCTGCCCGGCCATGGCGAGGCGGGGGGTGGTGTCCATGACGTCGCGGACTTTGGGGGAGACGTCCTCGACGATGCGGGGCAGCGGCGCGCCGAACTTGCGGAAGAGGAACTCGGCCCTGGCGCTGGGGATGCCGGCGCAGGCGGCGCTGACGTCGGTCTCGCCGAGGGCGGTTTTGAGGGCGGCGTAGGCGGCCGCGGCGGCGCAGCTGTCGAGGTCTGGGTTGCGGTGGCCGATGACGATGGTCTGGACTCGCTGGTCGTGGCGTGACATCATTTGGCCTCGCTAGATTCGGTGGTCTGCCGGGCAAGCCGCCTCAGCACCGCGCCACCCAGCAGGACGAGCACAGCTCCAATCGGCACCATCGGAAAAAACGAGCCAACACTATTGAGTTTCAAGGCTAGCAGGCCATAGCCAACCATAAGCAGGCCCATGAAAATAAGGGTGAACCCTTGCGACTTGCGCTCCCTTCTGAAGGTAGTCAACATAGCGAGGTTGCCCTCGACGGCGCGGTCGAAAAGCTTGGCGATCCGACCGCAGTTATCGTCCTTGCAGACGACGCCCTGGGGTGACGTCACTAGGCATTCATGGCAAATCCCCTTGCCGCAGGACTTGCAGACACCGATGGCGTCGCGGTCGGCGTGGTTGAAACATTTCATCGGTCAGTCGATCCTTATGATTCTCACTGTGCTTGGTTGATGGTGGCGTCGCGCTCGAGTTCGAGGAGCTTATCCTTGACCTTGGGGGCGACTTTGGCGACGGCCTCGGCCATGGCCTGGGCGAAGGACTGGGCGCTGCGGGAGGGCATCGGGGCGACCTCATGGAAGAGCTTGGTCCAGAGCAGCTTGCCGTTGGCGTAGTCCTGGACGCTCACGTTTAGGCTCAGGACCGCCTGGTTGCCGACCTCGGAGCCGTCCGGGTTGAGGACACCCTCGAAATTGACGAGGGTGGCGGAGAGCGAGTATTTGGGGATGGCGGAGAAGTCGGCCTCGGTGGAGGGGTCGTTGAGGTAGAGCTCGAAGTAGCGGCGGAGCATGTTGTTGGGGAACTGGCTCCAACGGTTGTACTGGTCGAACTGGACGCCGTAGGGGCCGACCTTAAAGACCATCGGAGGGTCGTAGGGCCCCTCGGAGACGAAGGGCTGGATCTGCACCTTGAGCCCGGTGGGGCTGAGGTTCTTGGGAGCGCCGATGTCGAAGTAGCTGACTGGCTGGTAGGGCGCGGTGTCGAAGAAGCTGAAAATCCCGCAGCCCGCGGCGGCGAACAGCAAGCAGACGGACAGGGCCGCCAGGACGATTGGCCTCCAAGGAAAACGCATGGCTCTTCACCTCCGGTATGAATTGGTTAACCCTTTATACCATAAGCCCGGAGACAGGCGTTTTCAACCGCGGGGGCGGACCTATGTGTCCGCCCTCGTCCGGCGCGGCGGCCAAATCGCCCAAATCCAAAAACCAAAAGTGATGACATAGCCCCCCACCCCGAAAGCCAGCCCGGCCAGCCGCCGCGGCGTCCAACCCATGTGCTGGACGTACCCCACCAGATCCACGAACACCGTGGTGATGATCCCGGCCAGCAACAGGCAGATGACGGTGGCCGAGGCCACGAACACCCAATACCCCCAGCGACTCCGGCGGTCACAAAGCCAACGCGCCAACGAGAGGAAAAGAAACATCATCACCGCTGAAACCACGAACATGAAAGACCATTCGTGAGCCCAAGACGAGGAGCGGTCATAATGCCATGCGGCAAGCCTGCCGCTAATCAAAATATCGAGCGGCCTAAGCGCAATGACGGCCAGCGGCGTCACAGCCACAACCATGGCGATCGCCGTGCGCCAGGGACCCGCCTTGACGCCAGGAGTCCAGCGTTCCGCTGGCGCGGGGCTCAGCAACAACATCAGCGGGCAGAGAAAGACGGACAAAAAAACGAAAAAGCTAAGCACGGACACCACCACCAGCCCCAGTAAGCCTCCCGCGCCACCAGCCGCTGTCAGCAACGCCAAAAACAGCCCCAACGCCAGCAGGACGGCGGCCGCGACCGCCCCTCCGCCGCACGCGACAGCCAGCTCGCCAAGGCTGGGTAGTCCACCATGCGCCGGGACAGGGCGCAACACCTGGCGAAAAACGCATCCCGCCCATGCGCACAGAGCCAAGGCGACCAACGCCACCGCCCAGAAGAGGTGGTCGAGCGCAAATAGCGACATCGCCAGCCCCACGGAGAACAGGAACGGAAACGCCGCGAAAGCCAGCCCCGCCAACGGACGGGCGGACAACGCCGGACGCGAGGCATAAAGAAAAAACGGCGCGGCCGAAATCTCCACGAGCTCGCGCTCCCCCTCGACTACATAATCCTCGCGTCCCATGGCCATCTCCCCGCTTGTTTAAGGAAAAAATAGCGGGCGAAAATGAAAACCCCGTGGAGAGCCGGTGGATTCCACGGGGAAATGACGCGCGCAAAAAACTCTGAGCTCCCTCCCGGAGCAGGATGCTCCGGCCACTGCTCCGGATCCGTTGTCAGGCGTGGCGGACGGTGAGGCTGGCGGCGCTGGGAGCTGGGGGCGGCGGCCAGACCACCCAGAGCCAGAAGCCGGCCAAGGCGATGTAGCCACCTCCGCTGCAGAGCACGCCAGCCAGCCGCCGCGACGTCCAGCCCATGAAGTGGACATATTGCAGCAACCAGTAACACGGGCCAGTGAGCAAGGAACACAACACCAGGCAGAAAACGGTGGAGAAAAGAACTAACGCCCAATAATCCCGCCGTTTCGTCCGGTCGGCCAGCCAACGCGCCGACGCCACCAGCGGACAGACCAGAAAACAGTAATAGGCGAAGATGAAGAAACATTTCTTTAAGGAGGACTGATCCAGCGCGGAGCTGACACGGTCGCCGTGGAAAGGGTCGAAGGTGGTGGTGAAGAGGTGCCCGCCGAACACCTCCCCTAAAGACTGGAACGGAAACCCCCACAGGACGGCCACCCCCATCGCAAGCAGGGCGGCAAGCGTCCAGAAGCTGGCCCGCCGGCCCGGCGGCAACGCTTCCAGCCTGGGGGCGACGGCGGGATATCCCGGGGAAGGGAGCAGCCAGCAAGCCAGCAGACACCCAAGCCCTTGCCACACGAAAAGCGGATGGAAGAACAGCAGGAACAGGCATTCGTCCAGCGCCAGCAGGAACACCAGGAACGCCAGGACGGTTGCGACAGCCGTCAAGGAGAACGCCTTCCGCGCCGGGGAAAGCGTTCTGGCTCCAGAAAACTGCGGCTGTTCCGGCCAAGCGTCAAGCAGGAGGAGCAACGCGGCGCCAAGCCAGGCCCAAAAGCTGAAAGACAACCATGCCAGAGCGAAGCCGGGAGCTCCACCAAAAACGTGCGGCAGGAGGAACCCGCCAGCTAGCAGGCAGGGGAAGGCTCCGAAAGCGATCCAGGACAGCTCGGACTCCGGCGTCGCATCATGCCGCGGCTCGCCCGGCCGGGCGGCGAAAAGGAGGAAGGGCGCGGCCAGGGCGATGGCCAGTCCGCGCGCCAACGGGGCGAGTCGCCACCAGAAGCCCGTCCCCCCCCGGAGACGCAGCCGGACGCAAGAGGCTCCCCCGACCAGCACCAGGACAACAAGGCAGAAATAGCCGAAGCCGCCATAGCCGTCCCCTGCCGCAAGACGATCCAATGGCAGCACCAACGCCAACAGCAAAGCCAGGGCCATCACCGCATAGTCGCCCGCCGGGGCTCCGCGGCGCAACCACAGCGCCCCGGCGAACGCGGCGAGAAGCCAAAGAGCCAAAGAGCCGGATTTGATGTTGGCGAAGGCATGCGGGGCGAACCGCTGCTCGCACCCGAGGAGCGCCGCGCCGAGCAGCCCCAGCCCCAACGTCATCCACAGCCGGGCAACCGGCCGCCTCACGCCCCAGAAAGCGGATTCCTCGCGTCCCATGACCATCTCCCCAATTGTTTAGGGGGAAGATAGCGGGGGAAAATGAAAACCCCGTGGAGAGCCGATGAACTCCACGGGGAAAAGACGCGCGGAAAAACGCTCCGGCAATTTCTTCAACTCCGAACTCCGAACTCCGAACTCCGAACTAATTGTCAGGCGTAGCGGACGGTGAGGCTGGCGGCGCTGGAGTATTGGCGGAGCTGCGAGCTGGGGGCGCGGCGCAAACCGGCGGGCGCGGCGGGGGGCGGAGTCGAGGCCTGGGCCGCCTGCGGGGCCGCGACGGCGGTCAGAGGGCGGGACATGGTTTGGGGCCGGGCGGCCATGCCGGGGAAGAAGGGGAGCTGCTGCATCAAAGCCGGCCGGGGCCGCGGGACGGAGGTGGCGCAGCCGAGCGGAAGGGACCTCTCACGGCAAGCAGGACGGCCCGACTGGCTGAGCAGGTTGCGCAACAGCTTCTCGTTCTCCTGGTCGATGACCAACAACTGCTCCAACAAGCCGGCCAGCTCGCGGAGGTTGAACTTGTACTCGTCCTTGCCGGACTCGCCGGACTCGACGGCCTGGCGCTGGATCTCCTTCTGTTGGTCGAAGACGCCCACGAGCTCCTCTTTCTTCTTGAGGAAGCCCATGATCACCTCCTGGCTGACGCTGGAGGAGGTCTGGTAAAGTTGCCGCTCCTTCTGGAAGACGCCCAAGAGCTCCTTGCATCCCTGCACCTGTTTCCGCACCAGCTCGACGATGTTCATCATGGCTCACAACCCCTTGGCTTTTAACTTGTTGACCGTGTCCTCGATTTTCAGCTGCTCCTGGATCAGGTCCAGCTGCCGCCTCAAGAACCCGAAGGTGCTCGAGCTCTTGCCCGCCTTGAGGAAATCGTTGTCAAGCATTTGTTTATGCTTGGCGCCGATCTCCGTCAGGCTCTTGGCCGCGAACATCGGGGTGAAATAACGCAGCACCCAATATTCCGGCCAGGTCTCGTCCCTGAACTTGGCCATGACCTCCTGCAGCAAAGTTTCGAAGCTGTCCGGATCGCGCCCGAGGGCGTAACCCAGCATCGCCTCGTACATCCCGCGTTCCAGTTCGGCCTTCTCCGCGGCGCCCAGCAGCTCGCTGGCGGCGAGTTCCTGGAGCAGCGGCCGTCCGGTCCGGAAGGAGGTCTCGTTGCCCAGCCCCATTGATAGCATGGCGCGTGCCAAGAGGAGCTTCAGCCTCAGGGCGGGGGGAGGATTGTTGCTTAACGCTACATCGCAGCGGCGTACCGCCTCCATTTCCTGGCCCGCGAAGGCGGCGACCCCGGCCCAGTCGTAGTAGATCTGGGGGGTGAAGTCCTTGCCGAGGAACTGGGAGGAGTAGTTGCGGATGATGGCGTTGGCCTTGTCGACGGCGCCGAGGCGCTCGTAACACTGGCCGATCTTGGCGATGGTGAGGAACCAGTCCTCGTTGTCGTAGGTGGGCTTGGCCTTGCCGGGGGCGGCTTTGGCGAGGGCGCCGAGCTGCTCGAGGTAGAGGTTTTTGGCGAGCCGGAGGGTGTCCTCGTAGAGCCCCATCTCGAAATAGGCGTTGAGCATGATCTGGAAGGTGGACTGGGTGTACGGGGTGCCTTCGGGGTAGGCGTCGAGGTGGCGTTTGGCGCGGTAGGCGATGACGGCGGGGCTGGCCTTGAGGCGGATGGCGCAGTCGAGGTCGAGCCGGAGCACGGACTCGGGATCCCAGATCAAGGCGGTCTGGTCGAAGAGGGGGGCGAAGCCCTGCTCGGCCGCGGCGTAGTCGCCGGCGTAGAAGTGGAGCATGGCCTTGACGGCCTCCACGGTGGGGCCGAGGCGGCGCCACTGGCCCGGGGACTGCTTGATGGAGTCGAACATGTCGATGGATTCGGCCAGATAGTCGCGGCGCTGCGAGAAGGCCGGGCCGGTGGCCTCGGGGCGTTTGAAGTCGAGGTGGGCGGCGAGGCGGTTGGGGCCGGGGTAGAAGTCCTTGAGGATCTCGGCGGTCACCTTCTCGCGGTGGTACTGGACGATCAACTCCTTGCCGAGGTCGAAGGCGCTGAGCCACTCGCCGTCGCGGAGGAGGAGTTTGTAGAGGTTGTAGGTGACGTCGTCGGAGCCCTGGTAGTCGGGGTATCTGGCTTTGCAGATGGTGAGGACCTCGATGGCCTTGGCGACGTTGCCGCCGCGCTCCTCCATGTGGGCGATCACGACCAGCGACGTGGCCTTGTCGTCGGAGGGGGCCGAGCCGGTCTGGATGTCGTTGGCGAGGTTGTAGGCGGCGTCCTTGTCGCCGCGGGCGATCAAGATGTCGAGCATGCCCAGCTGGGAGGCGGCGACGTCGGGGTTCAAGGCGGGCAGGAGGCGTCCGACCTGCTGGTAAAGGGCGAAGGCCTCGGAGCGGAGGGCGGCGGAGTAGGCGGCGGGGTCGTCGGGCTTGGCCTTGCCCGCCAACGCCGCCATGCCGGCGGGGGACATGGAGGACTGGAGGAGGATGTCGGCTTTGCGGCGGAGGGCCTTGGCCTTGAGGGCGCGGATGTCGCACTCGTCCACGACCTTGGTGAGGCGTTCGAGGGCGTCGAGGTTCTTCCCCGACTTGGCGAGGCATTCGGCCCAGAGGATCCAGTTGTCCCAGCGCTCGGCGGGCTCGCTCTTGTAGTTCTCGCTGGCGGCGAAGATGGTGGCGGCCTCGCCCCATTTCCCCTGGTCCATGAGGATGACCGCCAGTTTGCGGCCGATGTCCTTGCGTTTGAGGTCGTCGACCTTGTCGATGGCGTAACGGAAATATTTCTCCGCGGCGAAAGCGTACTCGAGGCGTTTGGCGGGGGACTTCTCGCGGCGCATTTTCCAGACGTAGAGCTCGCCCAGGACCAAGGAGAGTTTCAGACGCCTGGCGTCGTCGACGCCCTCGGCGTTCTCGATGGCGCGGAGCAGCTCGACCCACTTGTCGCTCTCGGTGCGCCTGGCCTCGTTGACGATGCGGTCGAGGTTGTCGTGGAACATGGTCTCGTAGGCGCGCTCGCGCCGTTCCATGTGTTCGCGGAACATGGACTCGCCCTTGACCACGGCCTTGACCAGGGCGTGGGAGACGCCCAGGACGAGCGCCAAGGCCACGGCGCCTTTGGCGAGCCTGAGCAACGCCGGTTTATATGAGTTAGGCATGCGCGGTCCCTTGTTTCGGGTGTCAGTTGAAGCCGTCCAGGAGCATCTCGCGCTCCGCCGCCCCGATGAGCTTGGGGTAGGCGGCCGCCGAGGCCGGGCCGCGCTCCGGGGCCGCGCCGAGCGCCGCCAACAGCGCCGCGGGGTCGACCGGCTTGGCCAGGACCGCCTTGACGTTGGCGAAAGCCCCGGCCGCGGCGGCCACGGCGGCGGGGGCGGCGGTGAGGTAGACCACCGGGAAGGCGAGCCGACGGACCGCCAGCCACGCGAGTAGATCAAGTCCCTTGGCGTCGCCCAGGTCGTGGTCGCAGACCACTACATCGAAGCCACGGTGGTCGCACAAGGCGACAGCTTGGGCGACGCTCTCGGCCTCGGTGCAAGCGTAGCCGTGCTCCTCGAGCAGATCGACATGGTTGAGCCTGACCAAGGGGTCGTCGTCAACCACCAGCGCGTTTCCGGCGAACGTGTTCATTTTCTCGCTCCCCCGCAGCGTCAGTTGAGGTTCGGGGCGCCCTGGCCGCGTTCCAGCCTGGGGACGACCAAGGTCACACCGGCCGACACGGGCCGGTCCGCGTCGGAGACGCGGCTCTTGTTGGCGTCGAAGATCGCCTTCCACATGGTCGAGTCGCCGTAGACGTCGGGCAACTCGCTGATCTGCCTCAACGTCATCGGCTTGGTGACGGTGTAGAGCTCGAAACTGGTGATGGCGGGAGGCGGGACGTCCTCGGTCTTCTTGCGTTCGAGCTCGACGACGCGGCGCTCCAGCTCAAGGATGCGGTCGTTGCTGCGGGCCTTGTCGCGGAACTCGATCCAGGAGCGGACGTTGGCGACCATGCCGGCAGTGTCGCGCTGGAGCTGCTCGCGGTATTGCTTCTCGAAGGCGAAGTACTGGGCGCGGATGCGCAAGCGCTCGATCTCGCCCAAGCCGTCCATGCCGCCGGTGCTGCGGATCCAGCTGTCGTGCTTGCGGGCGTCGGCCTCGATCTTGTCGGCCAGCTCCAGGAGCGTCTTGATGTACTGCCGCTCCTTGACGGCGTCCTCGGTCCGCGTCCGCTCCTCGAGCGCCCCGAGCCGCTGCAGCTCGGGGTCGACGGTGCCGGCGGTGTCGGGGCGCATGTACTGGGAGATCAAAGGGTCGACAGAGCCCTTGGCCGGGGCGTCCGCCCCCATGGCCCCCCAGGCCAGAACCCCGAAAGCGGCCAAAGCCGCGCATGTCAATCGAGTCATAGTAGAAACCTCCATGTTATAAGATAGCGTCCGGAACCGTTGCCCGCAAGCCCCATGCCAGGGTCGCCGCGGCGGCGGGAGGACTGCTAACGTAACACCTTCAACGGAGCGTCCCCTGCACGTGAGCCAAAAGACTTTCGGCGACGACCTTTCCTATGCGCACCGGGACGGCGTTCCCGATCAAACGCCCCAGGATATTGAACTTCACCGGGGTGTCTGGCTGCACGAACTGATAATCATCCGGAAACGTCTGTATGATAGCCGCCTCGCGTAGGGAAATGGCCCGATCTTGTTCGGGATGCCCAAAACGTCCGTTACCAAAGCCAAAGCATTGGGTGGTGATCGTCGGTGCTGGAGCGTCCCAACGCATGCGACCATATACGCTCGGATAGGTTTGCCCTGAATCCCTCACATGACAAGCGGCCCGCAATGCAGGTGGCCAATCACGCCAAGAGCCTCCCGGCCGCGAAGCCTGTATCCGCCGAAAATTCAACTCGCTCAAAGTGCAGGCCGTGTGCAACGGATCGGACGGATGTGACGCTCCAGCCGCAATTTTGGGTAATTTCCCGATCACGTCACGAACAGTACGCGGTCTGCCGGAATACGTGGGCGGCACTAGCTTGATCGGCCCAAGCCTTGAAGCCAGCAACACCAGCCGCCTACGCGTCTGCGGAACACCATATTCAACACAATCAACCACCCCATGCCACAGGTGATATCCGTCCAACGATTCCAGAAATTTGGAGAAAACATCGCGCTCAACTAATTGTGGCACGTTCTCCATCGTTACCAGTTCTGGCTTCAGCTCCCCTACAAGCCGGGCGAAAGCCAACAGCAAATCCCACTTCCCATCATTCCGCCCCCCCCTCGCGCTCTGACTATAAGTGGAAAACGGCTGGCAAGGCGCACAGCCAGCCAAGAGGCGCAAAGGCGCCCCGGCGAAACACCGCTCCACCTCCTGCGCCGCTACTTCCCGAATGTTACGCTCAAGGAAAAGCGCCTGGTTGTTGGCCTCGTAGGGGTAACGGCAACAAGGGTCAATGTCAAGCCCAGCCACCACGTTCACTCCGCCCTTCCAAAGTCCATGGGACAGGCCGCCGACTCCGCAAAACAGGTCAACCGCAGTGATCTGAGCCTTGCCGGAAGCACCTCCAAAAGCTGACAACGCCCGAGTCATGCGCAAACCTCCGCCGGACGGCGTCCCGGCTTAAGAAACTCATGTCCGCCAATGAAAGCCTTGAACGATGTGACGACGTCCCTCAAATATTCGGCGGTGTTCTTGGTCAAAAGCCGCAAATCCGAGACTGTCACATCGGCGCCACACTCGCCAAAGGATACATTTCCATGCGCCAACTGATTTCGTAGTTTCACAATTCGTTTGAGCGGGCCATCATCGTTGAAGGATCTGCTTTTAACGGCGACATTCACCTCGTCACTCAAGGAGAGGCGACAACCAAGCCGAGCGGTAAAGCGGTGAATCTCCTCGTCATCCCAATTGCCCCCCCCCCCTTTCGCAAGCTCAATATCGCCGACAGGGCTAGCCGCAAGCAGGCGTTCACACATGTCGAATGAAGCTCTCAGCCGATTCTCGCAGTTCAGGTCGCGGTGAGTCTTTGCGGCGAACCGCACCCACTCGCGCCGCAATTCGACGGAAAGGTCGGCGACGCCCCATTGGGTCATGGCCGAACACACCGCCTCGACACACTTGTTCACCGTCGCCTCAACCAAGTTGTATAGCTGCAGATACACGCTTGAATATAGCATCCGTTGCTGTATGGCGGAGATCACCGGACCGTCCTCGCCTATCCGAGGCGTGCCTTTTCTGACTTGTCCCTCCAGCGCCGTCAACAAATCAAGATATGCCTGTATTTCCGCCAGACGGGCATCCAACACCATATCTAAAGAGTCCATGTCATGCCTCCAGCAAATGGTCACGGACAAAGTCGATCCGCCCCTTCAAGCGGCTGATCACATTCGCGCCATCGGCGCCTGCCACGTCGATGAATCTATCGCCATTTACCCATTCCTTGACCTTGTTCGGGTCTGGGACAAGCCCCGGCCTGTCTCTCAGCGCCAGATAACTGCCAACGGAAATGCTCTCAAAGCGGGCACGGGGACAAGCCCGCCCAGTCTCCGTACGGCGAAACCCATATGGAAAGTGCTTGGCGACAAAATCAAGCATCTCATCGAATCTCTTGACATATTCACGAACTTGCTCCGGACGCTCCTTGAAGCACGCGTTCATCTTGCGGGAATACGAGAACAGGAACAGAGACACCTTGTCCGCATAGCTCTCAAGTCCATCGCCATAGGCGAAGAAACGCGTGACCAGCTCCTCACGCTCCCTTTCCTTAACTTGCACCTCGGACATCGGCGTAAGCCTGACAAATTTCTCCTGCTTGGCCAAACTGACCACTAGGTCGAGGAACGGCCCCGGCAAGGCTCCGCGCCGCAGCTCCGCGCTGTTGGCCACCTTGCTCCCAGTGTTGATGCGCTCGAACAAATCGAACCGCGCCTCCTCATCGGCATGCTCGTTCAAAACGATCCCCCGGATCGTACGGTTTTTGAACTTGCGTTGGCGCGCTTCAGACAAGTCGGCGAAGGTGAACCCCGTGAGAAGCGACAGCTTGTCCAGTTTGCCCAGCCTGAGCCCCCCATGAATGAACTCCTCCAGCGTCCGCAAACGCTGGGAACCATCGACGACCTCGAGCTTCCCTGTGGACGGAACCTCCCAGAAGAAAAGGAACGGGATGGGCAGGTTCATCAGTATCGACTCCAAGAAACGCCATTTCCGCCTTTCCTCCCAGGTGAACTCACGCTGGTAGGCGGGAACCTCGAAATCGCCTTTCCGTATCTTGTCAGCCAAATATTCCACGGAGTATTCCGTGACATAGTATTCAATGCGCTTCGCCCGCTCGACAATCTGCCGCTCAGCGGTCTCGACCAGCTCGGCAGTGATAACCACATCTTCAGTGTTCGCCATCGTACAACCTCCCTAGTATGCCCAACAGACTTTGCGCCACCGCAAAGGTAAGCGCAGCACGGGTAATCAAGACGCTCTTGCCAGTTTTGCAAGGCTCCATGGCAAAAAAATGACAGGATCGGACGCCGGCCGCGGGTCGCCGCGGCGGGATTTCCGGGGTCGCGGAGGCGTTAATGTGGCAAAAGCCATTGGAATTTGCTCCAGGCGTGGTTATATTCTAGGGCAAAAGGCTCCATGAAACGAACCGGGAAACGACATAAACATGAAAAGCCAGCATATCAACCCCTTCATCGAGGCGACCATCTCCACCTTCGAGACCATGTGCAACATGAAGCCCTTCCGTAGCGGCAAGTTGCAAGTCCGGGGCGGCATGATCTTCACCTACGACTTCATCGGCATCCTCGGGCTGTCGGGCCAAATCCGCGGCGCCGTGATCATGACCATGCCCATCCCGGTGGGCATGCGCATCGTCAGCGAGTTCGTCGGCGAGACCATCACCGACACCAGCAGCGACCTGATGGACGGTTTCGGCGAGATCCTCAACATCATCGCCGGCGCCGCCGCCGCCAAGATCCACGACTACAAAATATCCCTCGCGCTGCCCACCGTGATGATCGGCAAGGACCAGCAGATGCACGCCAACCAGCACAAGCCATGGGTGATCATCCCCATGAGCCTACCCGACGATATCGGTAATTTCAACATCGAAGTGGCCATGGAGGAAACATGAAAGTACTGCTGACCGACGATTCCACCACCATGCGGAAGATACAACGCCGGGTGTTGACCGCCATGGGGATAGAGGACGTGACCGAGGCCGCCAACGGCAAGGAGGCCCTGGAGAAGCTCAAGGAGGCGAACTACGATTTCACCTTCCTGTTGCTGGACATCAACATGCCCGAGATGAACGGCATGGAGACCCTCAAGCTGATCCGCTCCAATCCCGACTCCGCCCATCTGCCGGTGATCATGTGCACCTCGGTGGCCGAGAAGAGCCAGGTGCTCGACGCCATCAAGGCCGGAGCCTCCAACTACGTGGTGAAGCCGTTCCAGCCAGACGACCTCAAGAAGAAGATCGAGCAGACGCTGAGCAAGCAGAAGTAGTGGACGCGCGCCGTCCTCCGCGGCCCCAGGACAGAGCGTGAACAACAGAAAAACTATCATCGTCGCCGCGGTCGTGGCGTTCGCCCTGGTCGAGTTGGCCGCCATTGTCGTCGGCATCTGGCCGATCCTCTTCCTCTACGAGCGGGTCGACAGCGCCCGTTCCCCCCTCCGGCTGGGGATACTTCCCCTGCCCTCGAAAAGCGAGAGCCGCAAGGTCTGGGAGGTCTTGCTGCGGGACTACGCCGCCCGCTACAAGGACGTCAAGCTCGCCCCTTACTACGCCAACAACTACGAGGAGCTGCTCAACGGTTTCCTGCACGGCAGCCTCGACCTGGCCTACGTCAACCCCGAGATCTACAACGAGCTGCGCCAAAAAATGGCCGTGCTCCCCTTGGTCGCCTGCCAGCTCTTCGAGAACGACGGCGAGAACCGCGCCGTGTTGGCCACCGTCAAGGACTTCCACCTCCTCCGCCAGACCAAGGCCGTCAGGATGACCTTCGTCGACCGCCACTCCCTCTCCGGCTACCTCATGCCCTTGAACTACATCCGCGACAAGACCGGCGTCCCCCCGGAACGCTGGTTCTCCCAAGTGAGCTTCGCCGGGACCGACGCCCAGGCGATCACCGACATGATCCACGGCCAGACCGACCTGGTCGCCACCGACCGCAACATGCTCGCCGACTGCGTGGCCCGCTTCTCCTACCCCGACCTCCAGCTCAAGACCCTCTGGATGTCCCAGTGCCCCATCCCCCCCAACCTCGTCTGCGCCAACCCCGCGCTGGTCAAGGCCGACGAGCTCGGCTACGCCACCAACGCCCTGCTCAACCTCACCCTCGCGGCCGGCCGCTTCGACAAACCGCGGAAATGTTTCACCTACATCGACGACGCCGACTACAGCAAAGCTCATTTCCAGGAGCTGCTTCGCTCCAACTACGACAGCACCATCCCCAACCCCACCACCAGCGGGAGCCCCCTTAAACCATGAGAAGCATCAAGTTCCAGTTCGTCGCCCTCGGCGCTCTCTTCGCCCTGTTCGGCGTCGGAGCCCTGGCCCAGATGTACTACGGCCAGCAGCTCCAGAACCGCGTCATGGAACAAATCAAGGGCGGGCACGATCTGGTCAACGCCTATCTGCTCATCGAGCGGCAGGAGGTCGGGATCATCGCCGATCTCGACGCCCTGGTCTCCGCCCAGGGCGGCGTCCCGCAGTCGCTGGAGGCCGCCAACCTCGCCACCACCATCGACGCCTGGGCCAAGGCCGTCCACGACTGGGACGGCAACTACTCCCGCTGGCTCAGCCAGTCCGGCCTCTCCCCCGAGATCAAGGCCGGCGACCAGATCATCTCCGGCGGCAAACGCCGCCAGGCCGAGGCCTACAAAACCGCCTTGAAACTCTACGCCAAGGGTGACGCCGGCGCCGCCGCCGACATCCTCAAGATGGAGACCAACTACTTCCTCGCCGCCCAGAAGACCATCATCGACATCTTCACCATCAACGTCCGCAACAAGCTCACCGAGGCCAGCAGCGTCGCCATCCGCTTCTTCATCAGCACCTTCTTCGCCGTCCTCCTGGCCGTCTTCGCCATCGGCTCCGCCAGCTTCCTCGTCTTCCGCGACATCACCAAGAACCTCAAGGCCCTCGAAGGCGGCGCCGACGCCATCAGCCGCGGCGTCCTCGACAACCCCATCAACGTCGCCGGCCCGGCGGAGTTGCGCTCCCTCGCCGAGAGCTTCAACCACATGCAGACCGCCATCCGCAGCCGCGACCAGCAAATCCGCCTCAACCACGAGGAGATCAAGAAGCTCAACGAGGAGCTTCAGGGCAAGCTCGTCGCCAGCACCAAAACCATCGAGGGCCAGAACGACACCCTCCTGCGCAAAAACAAGGAGCTCGAACAGATCCTCTACACCGCCACCCACGACCTCCGCACCCCCCTCATCAGCATCCAAGGCTTCGCCGAGGAGCTCAAGCTCAACTGCGACGACCTCAAGACCGAGCTCGACCAGATCCCCCAGGAGGCCGTCACCCCCAGGGCCAGGGAGATCCTCGAGGACGAGCTCAAGCTCTCCCTCAACTACATCCTCAACGGCGCCAAACGCATGGACGGCCTCCTCGACGGGCTCCTGCGCCTCTCCCGCATGGGCCGCGCCTCCGTCAAGCCCGAGCGGCTCGACCTCGACGCCATGCTCCGCAACGTCGTCGACTCCCTCAACTTCCAGCTCCAGGAGAGCGGCGCCTCCGTCAAGCCCGACAAGCTCCTCCCCTGCACCGGCGACGCCTCCATGGTCGAACAGGTCTTCCAGAACCTCATCTCCAACGCCATCAAATACCGCTCCCCCGACCGCCCCTGCCAAATCGCCATCAAGTCCATCAAGAACAAGGGCCAAATCGTCTACTCCATCCGCGACAACGGCATCGGCATCTCCAAGGACAACCAGAAGCGCATCTTCGACGCTTTCTACCGCGTCACCAAGGAGGACGGCGGCGGCGAAGGCCTCGGCCTCGCCATCGTCTCGCGCATCATCGACTTGCATAACGGCAAAATATGGCTAGAGTCTGAAGAGGGCAAAGGCAGCTGCTTCTACCTCCAACTGCCCGCCTAGACAACAAGAGGGATTCCATGAGCGAACACGCCGCGCCCGAAGAGACGACGGTCCTGCTGGTCGAGGACGACGAGGCCGCCGCCCACCTCATCACCGCCAACCTAAAACGCGCCGGCGCGACCGGCCGGATCATCCGCGCCCCCAACGGCCAGAAAGCCCTGGAAATCCTCGCCCGCAAGGACAAGGACAACGCCCTCCGCCCCAAGGAACGGCTCATTTTGCTGCTCGACGTCAACATGCCCGGGGTCAGCGGCCTCCAAGTCCTCCAATTCATGAAGAACAACCCCACCCTCAAACGCATCCCCGTGATCATGCTCACCACCAGCGACGACCCCATGGAGATCGAGAAGTGCTACGAACTCGGCTGCAACTTCTTCGTCACCAAGCCCGTCGACTATGGTAAATTCGTCAACACCATTAAAAACATCGCGCTGATACTACAGATTTTCACTATTCCCATCTACGGAGAAACACCATGAGCGACCAACTCCACCTCGTAGTGGTCGAGGACGACCCAGCCCTGAACGGGCTCATCGAACGCCGCCTTACCCGCGAAGGCCACAACTGCGTCTGCTTCCACACCGCCGGAAAATGCCTCGAATGGCTCCAGCACAACCAGGCCGACCTCATGCTCCTGGACCTCGGCCTCCCCGACATGAACGGCGAGGAGGTCGTCGAGCGCATGCGCGACCTCAACCTCAACATCCCCTTCATCGTCGCCACCGGCCAGGGCTCCGAGGCCATCGCCGTCAGCCTCATCAAAAAAGGCGCCCGCGACTACCTGGTCAAAAACTCCGAGCTCATGAACGTCCTCCCCTCCACCATCGAGATGGTCTGGAAAGAGATCCAGCTCGAGAACCTCCTGGAAAAGGCCAGGGAGCAAATCCGCTTCCAGAACGCCACCCTCACCGCCGTCCAAAACCTCTCCCCCGCCGGCATCATGGTCGCCGACGCCAAGGGAGCCATCCTCTCCTTCAACCGCAAGCTCCTCGAGGTCTGCGGCCTCGCCGAGGAGGACACCCGCAAGACCAGCGCCGAACTCCTAACCCGCTTCGCCGAACAGGCCGACTGCAAGGACGACATCAAGGCCGCCCTCCTCGACAAGGAGCGCGAGGACGTCGACATCACCCTCTCCCGCGTCAGCTTCAACGGCCGCTTCCTCGAAGTCCACTCCACCCCCATGCTCTCCCACGGCGGCGGCGCCCCCGCCGTCATCGGCCGCATCTGGTACTTCAGCGACACCACCACCTACATCGAGGCCGAGCTCGCCATGGCCGCCGCCAAACGCGAGGCCGAGACCCACGCCAAGATGAAGGACCACTTCCTCTCCATGATCTCCCACGACGTCAAGACCCCCCTCAACTCCATCATCGGCTTCTCCGAGCTCCTCGAGCTCACCGACATGAACGAGAACCAGAAGGACTACCTCAAGAACATCGAGGACTCCTCCAGCTACCTGCTCACCTTGGTCAACGACATCCTCGACCTCTCCAAAATCGAGCACGGAGCCATCGAGCTGGACATCGGCGAGTTCATCCTCGCCGACACCCTCAACAAATGCCTCGACATCTTCTCCAGCCAGGCCGACGCCAAAAACCTCAAGCTCCTCAAGAGCTTCGCCCCCGACATGCCCCAGACGATCGTCACCGACGAGCTCCGCCTCCGCCAGATCGTCACCAACCTCATGGGCAACGCCGTCAAGTTCACCTACAAGGGCTCCATCACCCTCGCCTGCCGCCCCACCCCCGGACGCCCCGACTTCATCGACATCGCCGTCCTCGACACCGGCATCGGCATCAAGCAGGAGTACAAGGAGTTCATCTTCGCCCCCTTCACCCAGGAGAACACCTCCATCGCCAAGACATTCGGCGGCACGGGCTTGGGCTTGGCCATCGTCCGGCACCTCGTCGAGATCTTCGGCGGCGAGATCCACCTGGACAGCCAGCCGCAAAAGGGCTCCACCTTCACCGTCACCATCCCCGCCAGCCTGCGCAAATACCCCCCCAAGCCCTTGGGCAAAAACCTGTTCTGACCAGGAGGACGACACATGGACGACATCGAACGCATGGTCGATCGGCTGCGCCGTGTCGAAGCCTTGTTCGCGCGGCCCGGCACGCCCGGAGAGCAGCTAGCCGCCGAAAAAGCCATGGAACGCATCAAGGAGCGCCTCGCGGGCTTCGCCGCCAACGCGGAGCCGGTGGAATACCGCTTCACCATCCACGACCAGTGGTCCCGTGAGCTGTTCCGGGCGATGCTGCGCCGCTATGGGATCAAGCCGTACCGCTACCACGGGCAACGACGGACCACCATCCTGGCGATGATAACCAAGAAAGCCAACGACGAGCTCTGGCCAGAGTTCCTGGAACTCAATAAAGTACTGCAAGCGTACCTCAACGAAGTCACCAGCAAAGTCATCGCCCAGGCTTGGTCTCAAGCCCCGGAGGAGGACGACGAGCGCGACACCAAAGCGCTGGAAGCGTGAACCCCGACACCGTCACCATGGAACGCGGCGACCTCGAGAACCTGCCGCGCTTCCCCCTCCCGACGGGGTTCTCGCTCCGCCCCTACCGCCCCGGCGACCGGGAGACATGGTTGGCTGTCTGGCGCGACGGCGAAACCCGTTCGTCCATCGCCAGCGAAGTCCACCTCCGCGAGTTCGGCTCCGACGAAGCCGAGCTCGCCCGGCGCCAACTTTTCCTTTGCCAGGGCGACGAGGCGGTCGGCACCATCAGCGCCTGGCTCAACCCGGACTACAAGGACGGCTCCTACGGCCGGATCCACTGGGTGGCGATCCGCCCCGCCTGGCAAGGCAAAGGCTTGGCCAAGCCGATGCTCGCCGCCGCCCTCCACCGCCTCAAGGAACTGGGCCACGCCAAGGCCTACCTCGTCACCCAAAGCTACCGCCCCGTGGCGATCAAGCTCTACGAATCCGTTGGCTTCCTCTCCGTGCCCTAAACGCAAGTCCTTCGTCCGTCCCGGCCTTGACATCGGCGTCCGCCCCCTTATGTTAATGGCAACTACTTGCAAGACAGCGATAACAATAAATGGCCACATTGACGGATCGGGGAGTGAAGGGGACCATCTTCCGGATGGCGGCGCCGATGCTGGGCGGGACGTTCGCCATGTGCGCGTTCAACCTCACCGACGCCTGGTTCGTCGCCAAGCTGGGGACCTTGCCGCTGGCCGCCATGGGGTTCTCCTTCCCCGTGCTCATGTTCCTGGGCTGCGTGGCCATGGGACTGGGGATGGGGGCGTCGACCATCATCGCCCACGCCCTCGGACGGCATGACCACGAGCAGGCTAGCCAGATCGCCGGCCACGCGTTGCTGCTGGGGGTGATTGTGGTGCTGGTGGTGTCGGTGGCCGGCCTCCTCACCATCGGGCCGTTGTTCCGCGCGCTCGGGGCCGACGACGCCGTGATGCCCTACATCCGCGGCTTCATGACCGTCTCGTACCTGGGGTCGGCCTTCATGGTGCTGCCGATGATGGGCAACGACATGATAAGGGCCACCGGGGACACCACCCGCCCCAGTTTGGTGATGATCGCCGGGGCGGCGCTGAACTTGGTCCTCGACCCGGCGCTGATCTTCGGCCTCTGCGGCTGCCCGCGGCTGGGGATAACCGGGGCGGCGCTCGCCACGGCGCTGTCGCAAATGGTCGTCTGCGTCCTGATCATGCGCATCCTCAAGCGGCGCGGGCTGCTGCGCCTGGAACGGCCCCGCTGGGTCAACGTGCGGGCCTCCTGGGCGCAAATCGCCGCCATCGGCGCGCCCAACGCCTTGAGCAATTTCCTCGGGCCGATATCCAGCGGCGTGATCACCTGGATCGTCGCCAAACACGGGCAGGCGGCGGTGGGGGCCTGCGCCGCCGCCAGCCGCCTGGAGATGTTCGCCTTCATGATCCCGATGACCGTCGGCATGTCGTTGCTCCCCATCACCGCCCAGAACTTCGGGGCCGGGCGTTTCGACCGCATCCGGGAGGTCCGCCGCTTCGCGCTGGCCTTCGCCCTGCTTTGCGGCTTGACGGTCGCCGCGCTCCTCGCGGTCTTCGCGAGGCGGATCGCCGCCGTCTTCACCGCCGACCCCGCGGTCACCGAGGCGCTGGTCCTCTTCCTGCGCGTCATCCCGTTCGGCTACGGCTTCCTGGAGGTCCACCGCTACAACAGCTTCATGCTCACCGGGATTAAACGCCCGCTCGACAGCATGACGCTGAACATCCTCAGGATCGTCGCGCTGCTGGTGCCGTTGTCCTTCCTCGGCTCCGCCCTGGCGGGACTGCCCGGCGTCTTCGCGGGACGCCTCGTCACCGACATCCTCTCCGGCGTCGCCGGCATCCTCTGGTTCCGCTTCGTCTTCCTACGCATGGCGAGAAAAGCGGCTGGCCTCAAGCCGCCAACGCCCGCAGTTTCGCGGCCAAACGCGGATGAGCCTCCAGCTTGAACCACGCCATGCGCTGGAGCAACGCCAGACTGTTTAGGCCGAGGATGTTCCGTTTGTCCCGCTCGGACATGTCCGCGTACGCCACCATCCCCAGGCCGAAAGCCAAGGTGAAGAGCCCCGCGTCGCTGCCCACCAGCATCGTGGAGCTGGAGCCGGCGCGCCGGACTTCCTTGCCCAGGGCGTCCGGGGCCATCGCCGCGCAGGTGCAGTCCCGCAGGTTAGGGAATTCTTTGGCCAGGTCGTTGGCCGTCGGGTTGATGTGCCCGGCCAGGAACGTGAGTTCCGGATATTTCGCGCAAGCCCAACGAATGATGTCCGCGCCGCCCAGGTCGTGATGCATGAAGACCAGCCGCCGCTCCGCCAGCAGCTCGAGGACCGGTTGCAGGAACGCCGCGTCCAGCTTGAAGGCAGGTTGTTTGTAGAGGTGCATCTTCACCCCGACGCAGGGGCCGCGCGCCAGGCAGCGCTTCAACTCGGCCGCGCAGCCCGACTGCTCGTTGGCCGACAAAGTGCAGTAGGGAACGATCCGTCCGGGATGTTTCTCGGCCAGCTCGAACACGAAGTCGTTCTTCCAGTCCATCGGCCCCGCGTAGCCGGGGTCGGACGCCGTCATCCAGATCATGTCGCAGCCGAAACGATCCATCTCGCCGATCAGCCGGGCGTGGTCCCGCGCCCAGGGAACGAACGTCTCGTTCCACGGGCCGAAATGGCCGTGCACATCAATGAAAGGGGTCTCGATGGGGGAGCCTTCCCGCGCCAACTCGTGAATGGTCTTCATTTTATGTCCTCCACCAGCCGCGCCACGTTGTCGAAGGCGATGGCTTGTTTCGCCGCCGCGTCGATGCCGCTGTAGGCGATCCAGTTCGTCTGCAAACCCGGGTCGTAGACCGGATAATGCGACGCCAGAACCAAGCGCCCCGCCCCGAGGCGCTCCGTGACGAACTCCACCATCTGATAGGTGGCGTGGGTCAAATCCATCAGGACGTTCGGACAGCTCTCCAGCGTGGGCATCAGTTTGCGGCCCTCCAGCATCCCGGTGTAGACCACGACGAGCGGCAAATCGGGGAAGGCCGTCGCCGCGTCGCGGATGCCTTCCCAGTCCGACTTGTGCTCCCAGGGGTGGTCGCTCATCGCCATGGACTGGTAGAACACCGGTATCCGGTGTCGCTCCAAGCGCTCGAAAAGTTTCCCGAAGACTTTGGCGTTGAAATTGAAGTTGTGCAGCTTCGGCCAAATCCGGACGCCGCCGATATGCTTCGCCAAGATGATCCCGACCAGCTCGTCGGGGCTCGGCCCTTCGCCGGTGGCGGGGGGGGCGGCCGGGACGGTGGGGGTCAAGCGGGGGGAGCCGGCGCAGAGCTTCAGGACGCCGTCGAAGTCGTCGAAGACCCCGGCCTCGGTGGCGCCCCGGTCGTAAACCAAGGCCTTGGCGATGCCGTAGCGATCCATGACCGGCAGCAGCTCGGAGGCGTCGCGCGGCACTGGCCAGCCAGTTCCCGAGCCGACCGCCGCGATGTCGCAGTCGTAAAAGCTCAACATTGCAATTTCCTGTCGATGTCCAGGAGCGCCGCGGTCAACTCCTCGTGGATGTTTTTGTACGGCAAGCGCCCGAGGATCATCGGGACGATGTCGGTGGCGTAACCGCCTTGCGCTGTCGAGGTCTTGTCGGGAGCGTAGCCGAGCTCGTCGTTGCAAATCCCGACGACCAGCGGGATCTCGGCTCCCGCGGCGCCCACGACGTCGTTCTTGATAGCCTGCATAATCTCGAACGGCGACGCCAGCAGCGACACCGGCCCTAGTCTGACGCCCTGGATCTCGGCGGCTTGGACGAAGGTTTCCTCGCCGCGTTCCAACCGCGCCGCGATGGCGCGCAACGCGGGCAGAAACACCATGGCCATGCGCACGTTCTGGTCCGTGTCGGAGGCGCCGTCGGCGTGGACTATGGCCTCTTTCTCGGCGATGGTCTCTTTTATCTTGGCCAGCGGAATGTCCTTCAAGGAGAAACTCCGCGTCTCACTGACGCATTTGAGCGAGTCAACCTCCAGCTTTTTGGCGGTCCTCAGCCCGTTCCGGACGGAGTTGGCGAAGCGCGCCGCGATGATGTCGAGGGCCGGCAGCGCCTCCAGCTCGGGTTTGTGGACGACGCAACTGTTCACATCGCCCAGCGCCCCTTGCAGGAAGAGCCCGACAGCGCCGGGGTTCTCGCGTTGGAGCATGTTCATGGACACCCCGGCGAAGTCGCCATGGATGTAGCGGGTCGTCTGGCAGCAGACCACGGGATGGCAGCCGAAATAGGCCATGAAGCCGCTCAGGGCGCCGTTCTTTTTGTCCGTGAACTTGAGGACTTGGCAGACGGTGTCGGTGAGCTCGGGCTTGGCGGGACGCCAGTCGTCGCGGAGGCATTCGGCCAGCGGCGGGGCGTCCTGGTCGTAGACGCGGTTCAAGGCCACGCCCTCGCAAGGGGACACCGCGTGGGACAGCTCTACCTCATGCAGTTTCCCCAAAGCGTCGAGGCAGGCTTTGGCGACGCGTCCGGGCAGGATCTCGCAATATGGCGCGTCCTTGATCCCCCAGCCCTCGCCGTCAATCGTGGCGGGGCCGCTGTGGGTGTGGGTGCAGTGGACGGTGATGTTCGCCACGGGCATCCCGGCCTTGGCCGCGACCAGGGCCCTGGCCTGGTCGGCGATCCAGCGGTCAACTCCGATCAAGTCGCAGCTGACGATCACCGCCCGCGCGCCGTCCAACTCGAAAGCGGCGGCGCGCGCCTTCAGGGGGTCGCGCACGGCGATGGACATCCGGTTCAAGAACGGCCCGAAACCCGCTAACCCCACCCCCACGCGGGGGGTGATGTCGACTTCGGCGAAGCCTGCTTTCATGTGTCGCTCCGGGTTATTTGCAGTAGGCGTTCATGACTTTTGACACGCCGTTGGCCATGGCCTTCATCAAGGGCTTGTTGGTCAGCAGCCAGGGGTGGGAGAAGCCGAGCTGCCGGTTGGAGCAGACATCCTCGACCACCTCGTTGGAGTGGATGCGGAAGCCGGTCTTGGGCACGCTCCAGAGCATGTGCTTGTAGACCGGGCCGTAACCGCCGATCCCGCAACCCATGCCCTCCGCGGCCAAGGCGGCCTGGACCTCCTTGATGGTGATCCCGGCCTTGAGCTTGGCGGGCTGGAGCAGCAACACGAACATGTAGTAGCCCTGGAGGTCGGCCTTGCGGCCGCGGGCCTGGACGGTGACGCCGGGGACGTCCTGGATGAGCTCCGTGAAATATTTGGCGTTGTTGTCGCGCAGGACGGTCTGGGCGCGGAGGTGCTTCAAGGCGTCGGTGAGGATGGCGGCGTTGAACTCCAGCCCGCGGTAGTTGTGGCAGACGAGCCCCTCGGCCGGGCCGGTGGCCGCTTGGCCCTGCTTGGTCCCGGCGGCGTAGCCGATGTGCTTGACGCGGAAGAGCTTGTCGGCGAGCTCGTCGTCGTTGGTCACGCAGATGCCGCCCTCGCCGGAGGAGAGGGTTTTGGACTGCTGGAAGCTGTAGGACCCGACCTGGCCGATGGAGCCGACGCCGTGGCCGTCCCAGACGCCGCCCTGGGCGTGGGCGCAGTCCTCGATGATCGGGATATTGAACTCCTTGGAGATGGCCATGAACTTGTCCATGTCGGCCATCGAGCCGAAGATGTGCACCGGGATGATCGCCTTGGTCTTCTTGGTGATGGCCTGCCGGACCTTCTCGGGGTCGAGGCAGAGGGTGTCGGGCTCGACGTCCACGAACACGGGAGTGGCGCCCAGGTAGACCGCCGCCATGGCGGTGGCGATCCAGGTGTTGCCAGGGACGATCACCTCGTCGCCCGTCTTGACCCCGAGGACGTGCAACGCGCTCTCCAGCGTCACGGTGCCGTTGATCATGAAAATCCCGTGCTTGGCGCCGCAGTAATTGGCGAACTTCGCGGAGAACTCCTTCTCGCAGTCGCCGTTGAACGACCATTTGCCGCTCAGGTAGATCTCCTTGAGCCGCTCGGCCGTCTCCGGGTAGATCGGAGGCCAGGGCTTCAACGCCTTCTTCACCTCGTCGGACACCGTCTTCTTGCCGCCGTCGATCGCCAGGATGTCGCTCTTCATGTGCCTCTCCCTTTCGGTTGTACATTAAATGTATTTTGCTTGCTTGTCAATTATTATATGCTAGATTCCTGCTTATGGCAATGCATCGAAATTGCCAACGCTTAACCGATCTTGCGGAGAAAGATGACAGCATGGCGAACGACTATTCCATCGCGGCGGAGCCGGGGCGCTGGCGTTTCGTGTGCTCGTTGCTGCCCGTGGAGGACTCGCCCGTCCAGGACGCGGACTACAAGCGCTGGGCGGAGGCGCACCTCGACCGCCACGCCCACCGGGAGCTGCTGTTCTGTTTCGAAGGGGAGGCCTGCGAGCGCTTCGCCGGGCGGGATTACCGTTGCCGTCCCGGCTCGGTGTTCCTGGTCGACGCCAACGAGGAACACGCCCGGGGCTATCCGACGGGTGGTGACGACTTCTCCCACCTGTGGATCGGGCTTGGAGGCGGCGGCGGCTCCACCATCTTCTACAGCCAAAGCGGCGGGAAAGCCACGTCGAAGTCCATGCCCATGGCCTTGGCGGCGGCGGAATGCGCCTTGCTGACGCATTGCTGGGAGCGCTTGAGACACCCGGAGCCCTGGATGTCCCCCGCCCTGCGCCGGACCGCCTTGAGCTCGGCGGTTTTCTCCCTGGTTTTCCGCGCCCTGGGCAACTGGCTCGCTCCGCCCGGAGCTTCCTCCTCGGGGCGCGGGGAGATCGTCGCGGCCGTCCGGCGGCATATCGAGGACCACCTCGACGAGGCGGCGGACCTGGACGCTCTGGCGCACCTTTCCGGCTACAGCAAGTTCCATTTCGCGCGGATGTTCAAGGAATGCTCCGGGCAGACGGTGCACGGCTTTGTCGAGCAGTGCCGGGTGAGGCGGGCCGCCGCGCTGATCCAGGAGGGCGTCCCGCGCAAGGAGATCGCCGGGGAGTTGGGCTTCTCCTGTCCCGCCGCCTTCTCCAACTGGCTCAGGAAGAACCGTTCCCGCGCTTGAGGCGCTCAGAACCCGGCGCGGCGGCGGTCGACGAAAGTGATCCGCTTGCCCTTGTGCCCGGGATGCATGCGACGCTCCAGCTCCTCCGGGCCGAGCAATTCCACGTCGGGGGCGACGCGGAGTTTGGCGCCGACCTCCTCCTTGAGCCGCGCCGCCGTGACCGACGGGTCGGAGACCGCGGCGAACAACGTCACCCAGTCGGAGCCGTCCGGGCCGACGCTGGCCTCGACGTAACCGCCGAGGAAATAATCCTTGCCCTCCAACGCCGCCAGGATGGCGTTGGGAAAAAGCGTGGTCCCCTTGAACTTAAGCATCTGGTTGCGCCGTCCCAGCACCGGCCCGAGCCGCCCGGTCGTCCGGCCGCAGGGGCACGGGCCGGGGATGACGAAGGCGATGTCGTTGGTCCGGAAACGCAAGAGCGGCATTCCGGTCACCCCTAGCGGCGTGACCACCACCTCGCCGGCGACGCCGTCGGGGACAGCCCTGCCGTCGGGGCCGACGATCTCGACGACGATCAGCTCGGGGCGGAGATGCCCGCCGCGTTTGGCGAAGCACTCCTGGAAGGAGGTGGCCAGCTCGGTGGAGGCGTAGGTGGAGAGCACGTCGGCGTTCCAATCCGACTCCAGACGTTGGACGAGCGGCAGGGGGCGCAACTCGGCGTCGCGGACGGACTCGCCGATCGCCAGGAGTTTCCGCACCGGCGAGACGGCGAGCTCGGAGCGGGCGAAATCGGCGATCTGGCGCAGCGAGGACGGCACCCCGACGATAGCGGTGGGGCTGGTCGCCTTGACCATGCCCCAATGGCGGGCGGGGCCGCCGGCCCCGCCGCGGACGGCGCGGGCGCCAAGCCTAAGCGCTCCGAGAAAATAGGCCAAGCCCGCCATGAAACAGCGGTCGAGGGCGGCGCAGATCAACAAGGTGTCGGCGCCGGAGAGCCCGGCGATCTCGAAGGCGCCCAGCTCGTTGTAGGCCAGCCGGGCGAGGTCGGACTCGGTCTGCGGGATGACGGTGGGCAGCTCGGAACTGGTGGCGGAAGTCAGGCAGAGGTCGGCGATGTCGCCGGGAGCGGCGGCGGTGAGCTCGGCGCCGCGGCGCTGGACGTCCTCTTTGCTGGTGAAGGGCAGCTTGGCGAGGTCGGACGGGCTGTTGATGTCGCCCGGCTCGGCGCCGCAAGCCTTGAACAGCTCCTGGTAGAACCGGGAACGGGCCACGGCGTAAGCCACATGGCGGCGCAGCGCGGCGGCCTGGATTTCCGCCGCCTTCTCCGGCGCAGCGTGCTGGACGCCGGCGAACTCCGGCGGCTCGAAACGGTTGAGCAACGAAAACATGGCGAACCCTCCGCCGCGAATATAAGCCCGACGCGGCGCCAATGCAACTGCGATGTTTGTCAGAAAAATGCATCAGCATTGACAGGATAGTGCATTTTCTTCCCCGCCAAGACCGCTAGATTATAGAACCATATACCAACCTCGGAGAGACTCATGGACAAAGTCGAACGCCTGCATGTGATCAGCAACTCCCATATCGACCCGGTCTGGCTGTGGCGACGACGCTGCGGCCGGGCCGAATGGCTCAACACCTGCTGGTCGGTGGTCAGAGTCATGCAGGAGAACCCCGACCTCACCTATTCCTGCGCCGACTCCAGCCTCTATAAATGGATCGAGTCCTGCGACAGCGTCCTTTTCGCGGCGATCAAGGCCCTGATCGCGGCGGGGCGCTGGGAGATCGTCGGCGGCTGGGTGGTCCAGTCCGACGCCATCCTCGCCTCCGGCGAGAGCCTCCTCCGCCAAGCCGAGCACGGCAAACGCTATTTCCAGGAGACCTTCGGAGTGGACGTCAAAGTCGGCTACAACCCCGACGCCTTCGGCCACAGCCCCGGCCTCCCCATGATCCTCAAGCGTTCCGGCCTCGACTACTACGCTTTCGCCCGCCAGGGCGACAACCAGCAAGTCCCGCCCAACGTCTTCCGCTGGCTCGCCGCCGACGGCTCCTCCGTGCTGGCCTCCCGCATGGTCCCAGGCTACGGCCAGGGCGCCAACACCAGCAAAGAGGGCTTCCTCAAATCCATCGACTGGGCCTTCGCCAACGGCGAGAAGGAGCAGGCGTTCTATTTCGGGGTTGGCGACCACGGCGGCGGCGTGCACCGCCGCCACCTCGAATGGCTCCGCGAAGCCATGGCCGGACGGAACATCGTCTTCTCCACCTTGGGCGGCTATTTCGATTCCATCAAGGACGCCGACTGGCCGGAGTTCCGCGGCGAGCTCGGCCAGACCTTCCGCGGTTGCTACAGCTCCTGCCACGAGGTAAAGGCCAAGGTGGCCCGGACCGAACGGCTGCTCCTGAAAGCGGAAAAACTGACCGCCACCGCGTCCCTCGACAACGCCTGGGAGGAGCTGCTCTTCAACCACTTCCACGACATCTTCCCGGGGACCTCGGTCCGCGAGGCCTACGAGACCGACGTCAGCGACGGCCTCGGCCACGCCGCCCATGTCGCCTCGACCCTGCTCGACCGGGAGCTCTTCCGCCTGGGCGCCGCCGCCGACACCAGCTTTATGCCCGAGGGCGGTCTCCTCGTCTGGAACCCCCACCCTTTCCCCGCCAAAGGTCTCGTCGCCTTCGACACCTTCCAGGACCCCAACGCCCTGGGCGCGCCCTTCAGCTCCCTCGACTCCCCCGACGGCTCCTCCCAACCGCTCCAGTTCCTGGCCCCCGCCACCAACCTCGGCCCCTGCGGCGATCCCTGGGGACGCCTCAGCGCCGTCGTCGACTTGCCCCCCTCCGGCCACAAAATCCTCGCCTTCGGCAGACAGCCGCACGCCAGCCCCAAGTTGGGCTTCGCCGCCCAACGACGGCTGCTGGAACGGCTCGCCCTGACGACCTTCGTCGACCGCTATTCCACCTGGGGGCACGGCATGACCGACTTCGGCGAGCCGCTGGCCCACGCCAAACTGGAGGCGGTGGTCGAGGCCGAGGACGGCCAAGTCGCCAGCCGCCTCCGCGCCGAGTACGGCGTCCTCAACTCCCACATCACCGTCGACCTGCTCAAACACGCCGGGGTCGAGGAGCTGGAAATCCGCCTCCGGCTCGACTGGAACGACCCGGAGACCTGCCTGAAGTTCGGACTGAAATCCGGGGTCGACGACCCGAATTTCGTGGTGGGCCAGTCCTTCAGCATGGTGGAGCGGGACATGCGCCGTGGCGGCGCCTGGCAATGGAGCGACCGCGGCGGCGTCCCCGTCCACGAGCGTCTGCCGGCGTCTAGCGGCGAGGTTCCCATGGTCAACTGGGCGGCCGATGCCGGAGCGGACGTCGTCCGCGGCTTCTACTGCGCCGACCTGCACGGCTGCGACCACGCCAAAGGCCAGTTGCGGATCACCTTGAACCGCGCCGTCCCCTACTCCTACCATCCGCCTTTCGAGCCCTCCGTCGAGTCCGGCTGGATGGACATGGGCCGTTCCTGGCGGAACCTGTGGTTCTTCGAGTTCGAAGGGGCCGCGGCCGACTTGGCGCTGATCCCGCGGCGGGCGGCGGCGCGTCTGGACAACGCCGAGACCATCAGCGTCACCACGCACCCCGGCGAAACTCCGGCGGAAGTGGCGGGCTTCGCCCTGGACCGCCCCGAAGTCACGCTGGAATCACTGCGCCGCGACGCTTCGGGCAAGCTCGTCGCAAGACTGCTGAACCATGCGTCGCATCCGGTGAAATTACTAGGCGTCGAGCTCGCCGCCCACGCTTTGCTGGACCAACGCCTCCCGGATTAAGGCCGTCGCCCGTTTGGCCAGGCGCAAGGGCTCCAGACCATCGGGGTCGGGGCCCGGTCGCAGCGGCGGCAGGATCGTCAAACGCAACCTGCCGCAGTTGCCGACGCAAACCGGCACGATGGGCAGAAGGTTGTCGACGGCCACGTGGAAAGCGCCGCTTTTGAAGCGCCGCACCTGGCCGTCCTTGGAACGGTGGCCCTCCGGGAAGAAGAGGAAGGAAAGCCCCTTGGCCGCCTGGAGACGCGCGGTGGCGCGGAAGGCCTCCCAGTCGCCGTTGTCGCTGTCGAAATAGCCCGCCAGACGCATGAAGAAGCCGACCACCGGGATTTTGAAGAGATAGGAACGGCTGACCACCACGGTGTTGGCGTAGGGCAGCAAGCACGGCCAGAAGATGTCGACTAAACTACGGTGGTTGAAGACCATCACGCAGTTGCCTTGAGGCAGGTTCTCACTCCCGGAGACCAGCGGACGGAAAAACCAGACGGTCGCCCGTCCGAAGGCCCAGTTCTGGACGCGGGCGGCGTCGGCGAAATTGCGTTTCGCCAGGACGATCAACGGGAAGACCAGCAATCCCCAAAACGGGGCGAGGATAACGCAAAAGACGCAAAAGACGCAAAGGACGCGAGAAGATATTTTTTTGTTTTTTTGGAGGGGAAGGGTCACAGGTGGTTCACCACGCGGTGGAAGATCTCATTCTCATGCATTTCACCAATCCTTTCCGATAAAACACGAAAGACGCCAGTCAGCTGTTTCCTTTAAGATGTCGCGTTTTCACCATGGTCTCGCATAGGACATATAGTCTTATACGTCCTATAAGTCCTATCCGGCCCAGCGCGAGCAAAGCGCTTCGCGGAAACGAGAAGTCAAGAGATGCCATGCTAGGAATTTGGGGCAAGTTTCAAAATCTCTTTCTTTTTTTCCGAACCCCTATTCCTCTCGCATCTCTCGCGTTTTACCGCGGACGAAAGCGACGACGTCGGCGAGGGTGCGCATCTGGCGCATGAGGGGTTCGTCCTGGGAGCGGACGACCTTGAAGCCGAACTCCTTTTCCAACGCGACCACGAGGTCGACGATGTCAAGGCTGTCCAGCCCCAAGTCGGCGGCAAGCCAGGCGTCCTGGCGGAGTTTGTCGGGGGGGACCTCGAACCACTCCGTCAGGATGCCTTCGACCCGCTCCAGGACGTCAGGCATGTCTCAGAGGGACTCGGTGAATTTCTTGATACGCTCGCACGCCGTCTTGATATGCTCGTCGGAGCAGGCGTAGGAGAGGCGGATGGTGCCCTCGGCGCCGAAGGCGTCTCCCGGGACGGCGGCCACCAGGCCCTCGGCGAGCAAGCGCTCGCAGAAGGGCAGCGACGGCACGCCAAAGCTGGAGATGTCGCAGAGGATGTAGAAGGCACCCTGGGGCCGGACGCATTTGACGCCGGGGATGGAGCTCATGAGCTTGTAGATGAGGTCGCGGCGCTTGGCGAAGGCCAGACGCATCTCCTCGACCGGCCCCTGCGGCCCGGTGAGGGCGGCGAGCGCGCCGTACTGGGCGAAGGTGGTCGGGTTGCTGGTGGTGTGGCTCTGGAGGGCGTCGACGCGCTTGATCAGCCACTCCGGCCCGGTGAGGTAGCCGAGGCGCCAGCCGGTCATGGAGTAGGCCTTGCTGAAGCCGTTGACGGTGATGGTCAAGGCGGCGATCTCCTTGCCGAGGGAGGCGATGCTCACATGCGGGAAGTCGGCGTCGTAGGTGAGCTTCTCATAGATCTCGTCGGCCATGACCATGATGTTGTGCTTGACGGCGATGGCGGCGATTTTCTCCAAGGTGGCCTTGCGGTAGACCGCTCCGGTGGGGTTGGAGGGCGAGTTGAGGATCAAGAGCTTGGTCCTGGGGGTGATGGCCGCCTCGAGCTCCGCCGGGACGACCTCGTAATTGTTGGCGGGGCTGGTCGGCAGGAAAACCGACTTGGCTCCGGCCATGCTCACCATCTCGGGGTAGCTGACCCAGAAGGGGGTGGGGATGATGACCTCGTCACCCTGGCCGCAGAGGGCGGCGACGGCGGTGAAACAGCTGTACTTGGCGCCGGGGGCGACGATGACGGTGGCGGCGGTGGCGGGGACGGCGTTGTCCTTCACCAGCTTGTCGGCCACGGCCTGGCGCAACGCCAGCTCGCCGGAGGCGGGGGTGTACTTGGTCTTGCCCTCGTTCAGGGCCTTGACGGCGGCGGCACTGATATGGGCCGGGGTGTCGAAGTCGGGCTCGCCCGCACTCATGGAGAGCACGTCCTTGCCCTCGGCCTTGAGCTTCTTGGCCTTGGCGGTCATGGCCAAGGTGGTGGACGGTGTGAGGTTGCCCATGAAGGGCGGCTTGGTCTGCAAGTCTTGCATAGCTGTTCTCCTAGGCGTTAAGGTATTGTCTGACGATCGAGCTCAAGTCGTTGTTCTCGATTTTGATAATGCGCATTTCACGCTGGGCGCTCTCCTGGGAGTCCGAGGCGTGGGCGGTGTTGACCATGACGTTGGAGCCGAACTCGCGGCGGATCGTCCCCTCGGGGGCCTTGGAGGGATCGGTGGGGCCGAGGACGTCACGGATGCGGTTGATGGAGTCCTTGCCCTGGTAGATCAGCGCCAAGGTGGTGGCGGAGCCGGGCTTGTCCCAATCCTCCTTGGGGCAGAGCGAGGGCTTGACGCCGGACATGAACTTGACGATCTGGGCGAACTGGTCGTCGGCGAAACTGACGCCGGCGATCTTGGTCAAAGCTTCCTCGTCGGCGAGGCCGAGGGAGACGTTGAACTGCTTCTCCAACAGTTCCCGCGCCTGTTTGCCGATCTTGCCGGCGAGCTTGCCGCGGAGGGCGTCCTTGACCGGGCCGTAGAACTCCAGGGCCTCGGTCACCGACATGTGGTAGATTTTGCAGCCGACGATGCGCAACCCGCTGCGGCCCATCATGTCGATGACGTTGCCGGGGCGCGGGCTGGAGAGGCCCCAATTGTCGGGCTTGAGGATTACCAAGGTGCGCTCGCTGGTGTCCTCGCCGGTCTGGAGAGGCTCGCCGACCACGTTCGGCTGGGAGTCGCAAAAGTCGGCGAGCAGTTTCAGGTGCTCCCTGGCGGCCTCGGGGGTCCGGGCGATGAGCGCCGCCGGCTCGAAGAAGAGCGGCTTGCCATCCTCGTCGTAGATCAAGTCGGCGTAGGTGTCGCGGATGGTCATGCCCGCCATGCTGCCGGGGACGAGCGGGCCGGTGACCTCGTGAAGTTTGGCGCAGGCGTTCTCGCCGCGGAAAAGCAGCAGCAAGGCCCGGCGGTATTTACCCTCGCGTGGAGGGAAACGCTCCCGCACATATTCCGCGAGGTGCCGCGCCAGCTCCGGATACTCCTTCACGCACTGGCGCTGGAGCAACTCGGCGTAAGCGTCGGCGAACGCCGCGGTGGGCGCCAAGACGCGGGCGCCGACCAACTCCAGGCCGCTGCGCGACAGCAGCCGGGCGATGATCCCGCCAGTCCGCGATTTGTTTAATGTGTAGGGCGTCATTACCAAGTACGAAAGCTCCGTCGCCATTCTCGTCGTCCCATCCTTATGTTGTTGCAAACGCCTGTAGCACGCCCAGCCATTCACGGCTTAATCTATTGCCGTCCGGAATTAAGTCAAGGAGCGGAACCAGCCAATGGCGGCCAAGTTGGCGGCGGCGGCAAAAACGCGGATTTTCAGTCAACTCTGTTTGTTTTCCGGCCATTTCCGCCTTAAGTTAAAGAGCCGACGCCGCGCCCACTTGCGGCTTTTCGGCCCTATTAGACTTGATTTCGCCAGTTGCGAGGCTATACACTCAAACATATGAAGATAAAATGTCCATCCTGCGGCAAGCTGCACAAGGCCGACAACGTTAGTTTCGGTCGTAAGCTCGCCTGTGTCTGCGGCCAGAAGTTTTTCCTCGACCAATCCCACGTGGTCCCGGACGACGACACCGACATGGACGCCACCATCTCCATCCCCCGTATCAACCTGGAGCCGGAACAGCAGGTCTGCGCCGGCTGCGGCCGGACTCTTAGCGTGAGCATGCTGGACGAAGGGGAGCTCTACAGCTGCCCCGAGTGCGGCGCGGTGAACCGCTTCGCCCACCATGTCGGCAACCTCGAGACCATCGAGGAAAAACCGGTCGTCCTCGAGGAAAAGCCTGGGCTCCCCTTCCGCTTCATCGGCAAATGCGAGCTGCTCAAGCCGCTGGGCTCCGGCGGCATGGGCGGCGTCTACCTCGCCCGCCATAGCGAGATGGACATCCCCTTGGCCGTGAAAGTCGTCTATCCCAACTACGCCCAGACCCCAGGGTTCGCCGAACTTTTCCTGGAGGAGTCCAAAGCCGCCACCGCCATCAACCACCCCAACGTGGTGTCGGTGTTCGCCGGCAGCAAGGCCGACGGCCAGCTCTTCGCCATCTCCGAGCACGTCCCGGGCATAACCGCCGCGGAGATGCTGCGCAACTCCGGAAAACTGCCCCCCAAAGCCGTCGTCTCGATCGCCAAAGCCGTCTGCCGCGCCTTGGGCGAGGCCGAGAAGCACGGGATCATCCACCAGAACGTCAAGCCCGAGAACATCATCCAGGACACCGACGGGGTGTTCAAACTGGCCGACCTCGGCATCGCCAAACCGTTCATGGCCGGCGACCTCAAATGGGCGTCCCACACCTTGACGCCACCCGAGCTGCCCTATTACATCGCCCCGGAGCAGGTGCTAAAACAAGACCGCGACATCCGCGCCGACTTCCATGCCCTGGGCGCCACGCTCTACCACCTCGCCTGCGGCGTCCCGCCCTTCGCCGCCGACAACCAAGGCGAGCTTTTCGAGCAAATCCTGGAGCGGCTACCACAGCCCCCCTCATCCCTGGCCCCCTGGGTGCCCAAGGCGCTGGACAACATCATCCTGAAATGCCTCGCCAAACGCCCGGATGACCGCTACCAGTCCTACATCGAACTGCTCAACGACCTCCAACAGCTGAACATCAGCACTAGCACCAGCGAGACCGCCGCCACCGACAAGACCAGGACCGGCTCGGCCCCGACCGACAAGACCAAGACCGGCCCGCGGCCACATCCGCAACTCCCCGCCACGCTCAGGACCGCGTCCGGAGCGAGACACCACGCCAACCTGTACAAGGACGTGTCCCCGAAACCCAGGCCCAACCACTCCGGGGCCATCGTGGTGACGTTGGTGCTGGTGGTCGGCGGCGGCCTGCTATGGCTGCTCCTCAGCAACCACAACACCAAAATCGAAGCGGCCAACAAGGCGGCCGCGGCCGTCCAGCCAGCGGCCCCTCCCCCGCCACCGGCGGCCCCCGCCATTCCCGTCCCCCCTCCAGGCCCCACGCCCGCCGAGGCCGCCGCCGTCGAGCAACTTTGCCAGGCGGCTGGCAAAGGCAACAACCCCGAGACCATCGTGAAGCTCCTCCGGGACTACCCGTCGATCATCAACCTCAAGGACCGCCTCGGTTTCGCCGCCTTGCACCGCGCCGCCCTGGAAAACAACCTGGAGGCCACCAGAATACTGCTCAAGGCCGGCGCCGAGGTCGACGTCCGCCAGAGCGACAGCGCCGCCACCGCCCTTTGCTACGCCGCCGGCGAGAACAACATCGAGGTCGCCGCGCTGCTGCTGGAAAAAGGGGCCGACAAAGAGGCCATGGACAAAATGAACCGTAACGCCTTGACCTGGGCCAAGTTGAAAAACCAGTCCGACGCCATCAGGTTGCTCGAAAGCGGCCCGCCCGCCATCCCCAACGCCGCCACCGCCACAGAGGCCCCGCCCGCGGCCCCCGCCAACGCCGCGACCGTCGCCGGCTTGGCGGCGGTCGCCTCGCTGGAGGACGACATCGACTCAGCCTTCGCCGACGACACGTCCGACAGCGACGCCGCGGCGCCCCGGGCCATGGGCAAGGAACTCAGCGCCGACGACCTCAAAGACTGGCACAAATCCCTGTTCTCCGAAGTCAAACTGAACAAGCCCTCCGCCGACACCAGCCCCGACAGCTCCAAGCTCTCCGGCAAAGCCAAGCCGGACAGCCCCGCCACCAGCGAGGAGGGCGACGCCGACACCGCCGCCCAAGACGACGCCGAAGATATCATGTACAGACTCTACGACTCCATTGGCGAGAGCCTGGTCAGAGGCCAGCTGACCGATGCCATCGCCGCCTGCTCCGAAGCCGCCGCGGACGCCGCCTACGTCGACCGCAAACCCCTGCTCGCCGAGTTGGTCAAGGCCATCGAGCGTTACCAGTCCAAAGACAAACAGGTGCTGGAATATTACGGCTCCAAGCCAGGCGAGCAGATCTCCGTGTTGAAGGAGGGCAAACCAGTCACCTACACCATCAGGAAGATCAAGGACGGCGCGATTTTCGCCGAGATGTTCGTGGGGGCCGCCAAGCTCGGAGCCAAGATCAACCTCGACGAGTTGTCCGAAACCCAGGTGAACCAAGCGCTCGCCGACCGCTCCCCGACGCTCTACAACCTCCATGTCGGCCTGCTCACCTATCGCGGCGGCAAGCCCAGGAACTCCCTCAAATATTTCCGCAAATGCGGCGAGCTCTCCGACTGCATGGTCAAATACGTCCAGAACCGCGTGGCCTTGAATTTCATCAAATCCTGCGACCCCGAAAGCTACAAGTTCCAGCAGCCAGACATCCGTAAAGCCACCGCGCTCTTGGACAGCATCGTCGCCGCCAAGGCCAAGCTGCCCCGCGGCGCGAAGTATTTCAACGGCCACATGTACTACCTCTTCGACTCCGAGATGACATGGCCGAAGGCGAGGACGTTCTGCTCCAGAACCGGCGGGCATCTCGTGAAGATCTCCGACTCCGAGGAGAACACCTTCGTCGCCTCCCTACTCAAAGGCAAGGACTTCACCGTCTGGATCGGCCTGAGACGCGAGAGCGACGACAGCACCACCTTCGTCTGGGAGGATTCAGCCCCCTTGGATTACGCCAACTGGGCCAGCAACTACGAAAACCAAAAAAACACCGCGGTGATCGACTCCGACGGCCTCTGGACCGACGTGCAAGCCTTCAGCAAACACCCCTTCGTCTGCGAATGGGGCCCGTGAGAGGACGTGCTTCAAAAGCATCCGAGAGTAGTTTCCAAATTCGGCATGCTTCCAAAACGCCTGAAAGTAGTTGATAGTTTCGACGATGAGTTTCTTTGCGGCGAAGCCGCCTTGGAGACCGTTCAGTATCTGTCAATAGTCCTTTGCAAAAAATGCCCAGAAAATAGGGCATGTTTCAAAAACGCCTGAAAGTAGTTGACACTTTCCGCACGAAGTTTTTCCGCGGCGGAGCCGCTTTGGACTGCGGCGATTTATCGCCGCCTTACGTCGCGCCGAAGCATGACTTCGTCGCTATTTCCGCGCTAAACCTCTTTCCAGAAACATCTTCGGCATATCGTGACGACCACTCCAAAGCTGCGATAAATCGCAGCAGTCCAAAGACGCTCCGCGTCGAAAAGGCAACAACTTTCTCTCGTTTCCTCCCGCCAAAGTGTCAACTGGTTTTTGAAGCATGCCCGTAAAAAGACATGTCTCATTGCCCCGCTGACGACAGCGGCGGTCACCGCGGGCGGAATGTCTTTTGTCTCGCCTCCGGCGGCCAGGCGTCTCAGCCCCCCTGCCCTCCCTTTTCTTGGCCCCCACCCGCCGTCTGTTTGTCAGGTTGTCCGTTTATCGTTTCTTCAGTTCTGACAAAGTCGGCCAGCGCGTTGAGCTCGTCGAGCAAGGCGGCGAAAGCGGATTCCATCGCCTGTTTCCCGTTGGGAGCGGTCTCCTCTAATTCGGTGGCGGCGGCTTGCAGCCGCTCGGCGGTCAAATTGGCGGCGCCGCCGCGGAGGGCGTGAGCCTCCTTGACGACGGCGACGGCGTCAGCGGCGGCGATGGCGACGCGGAGCCGTCCGACCTGCGCCTGGGTGGCGTCAAGGAACTTGTGCAGAACTTCCAGCAGGAAGGTGCGGTCGTTGCCAAACTCCTCGATGGCGCGGGGGAGATCCATCGGCTCCAGGGACGCGGCGGCGACGAAGGAGGAGGGCGCGTTACAGCCCAACCATTTTCCGACCACCGTCAACAGCTTTTGTTTCCGCAGCGGCTTGGTCACATGGTCGTCCATGCCCGCCAGCAAGGTCCGGCGGCTGTCGGTGGCTTTGGCGTGGGCGGTGAGGGCGATGATCGGGGTACGCTTGCCGAGCGGACGTTCGTGCTCGCGCATCAGGCGCGTCGCGGCCAAGCCGTCCATGCCGGGCATCTGTATGTCCATGAGCACGAGATCGTAGCTATTGGCCAAGAAGGCTTGGACCGCCTCCTCCCCGTTGGTGGCGGCGTCCACGTGGAGCCCGGCCTGGCGCAAATGCCAGACCACCACGTCGCGGCTGGTCTGATGGTCCTCGGCCAACAGTATCCGTTTTCCGGCGAAGCAGAGGGCGCCAGGGACGTCATCGCCGTCCTGATCGGGGCCTTTCCCCTCGCCAGCCCTAAGAAAATAGATCTCGACCCAGAAGAGGCTACCATGACCAAGCCGGCTCTCCACCCCCATCTGGCCGTCCATGAGGGCGACCAGCTGCTTGCAAATGGTGACGCCCAGACCAGTGCCGCCGTAGTTGCGGGTGGTGGAGCCGTCCGCCTGGGTGAAACTCTCAAAAATCATGGCCTGCTTGTCGGGGGCGATGCCTATGCCGCTGTCCTCCACCTCGAAGCGGAGCTTTAGCCGCTCCGCTCCGCATTCTTGGGCCTTGACGAGCAACGACACCTGCCCGGACGCCGTGAACTTGATGGCGTTGTCGACCAAGTTGCCCAGGACTTGACGGAGCCGGACGGGGTCGCCTACCACTTGACAGTTGGCCTTGGGAGAAAGGCGATGGCTCAACCCGACGCCTTTCTGGGAGGCGCGGAGCTTGAAGCTGCCGATGATGTCGGCGACAAGTTTGCCCATGGAGAAAGCGACTTGCTCGAGGTCGAGTTTGCCCGCCTCGATCTTGGAGAAGTCCAGGATGTCGTTGACGATCCGCAACAGCTCCAAAGCCTCGGCGTTGATCAGCTCGCAGATGGCGGTGGTCTTGGCTGGCGGGCCGTTTTCCTGCGCCACCTCGGAAAGCCCGATGATGCCGTTGAGAGGGGTACGGATCTCGTGGCTCATGTTGGCTAGGAAGCGCGACTTGCCCCGGCTGGCCTCCTCCGCCTGCGCCTTGGCCAAGGCGAGCTCGGCGGTCCGCTCCCGCACCATCTCCTCCAGGTGGTCCTTGTAGTTGATCAGGTCGCGCTCGGCCCGCTTGAGCGCGGCCACGTCCTTGGCGATCAACACCACCCCCTCGACCTGGCCATCCTTGCCCCGCAACGCGGCCCCGGAGAGCAAGACCGGAGCCCGACGCCCATCCTTGGCCTTGAGCTCGATCTCATAGTCCGGGACGCCCTCCTTGCCGAGCAAAGCGTTGAAGTGGCGTTGCCATTCCAAACTGAAGTCGACGACCTCCTCACAGAAACGTTTGCCCCTCAACTCGGCCAGACCGCGGCCAAGCAGCTCCACGGCGGCGCGGTTCGCCGACACGATCCGGCAAGCGGGGTCGACCACCAACATGCTGTCGCGCATGCCGTTGATCACACTGTCGGCATAGTTCCTGGACACCGTGGACTCCCGCAACTCCCTGACCATGGCGTTGAAGGCCGCGGCCAACTGCCCGAACTCGTCGCCGCCCTCGACGCTGACCTCGTCCACCAAATCGCCCCCGGCCACGCGCCGAGTAGCCTCGACCAGGCGCCGGATCGGCTCCGACAAGGATCTGGCCATGAACAGAGCCACCAGAAACGCCGCCACCAACACCCCGAGGGCGCCGACGACGTTCACCAACCAGATGCGCTTGGCCTCGGCCAACATCGCCCCCTCGGCCCCCCTCACCCTGGCCCCCACCCGGTCAGCGATCTCACCGGCCCAATACCTGGTGTCCGCCTCCATCGCCGTGGCGACTTTCAGCGGATCCTTCACCTCGGAGCGGGGGGCGCCCCGCCGTTCGGCGTCGGCGAGCGAGCCGACCGCCGCCTCGAACACCCGCAGGCTCTTGGACAGCTCCGCGAGCATCTCCAACTCCCGCGGGTCCGACTGGGCTTCAAGCGCCTTGGCCTCCTTGGCGATCCGACGCAAGGGGCCAGTGACGTCAGCGGCGAAAACCTTGGGCTGCTGGATGAAGTCGTCCACCATGGCGCGGCAAGCGTCGAAACGCGGGCGGAGGCGGGGAACCGGAGCGGGGACGACGCCAACCTTGGCTGAGGCGGAACCGAAACGCAGCGCCACGGCCTCCGCCAAATCCAGCGTCCGCGCCCCCTCCGGGGAACGTTCCAACTCCTGGGCGTACGCCACGAAGGCGGCGCGACATTGCAGCAAGGAGCCGCGGAGCTCCTCCTGCGCGGCGTCCTTTGGCGGCAGCGCCGCGACGAAGTCGTCAAGCTGGGCGAGAACGTTGACGGCGCACAGGCGATCCTTCGCGGTGAAGGCTTGCAGGGCGCGCCGGGCGTCGCGCGCCGCCTCCACCAAAATCCGCGCATGGTCCTCAAGCACGTCCTCGCTAGTAATGATGGCCTTCAAGGAACGGGAAATCCGCCCGACGCTGTAGATGGAGCAAAGGCACACCACCAGCACCAAGGCCACGAGGCCACCGACGCCCACGTTACGGGCATTGCGGAAGGACAAGGTCATTTGCCGTCCGCCACCACCGGCTTTCCGACCAAATTGAGTTTCACCAGAACCTCAAGGAGGTCGTCACGGTTGAAGGGTTTATAGATGTAGGACTCACAGCCGCCCTGGAACGCCTTGAGCACCTCCGTCGGCCCATGACTGACCGACAACATCAGGATTTTCACCCCGTCCCCCAGCATCACGCCGCGGGCGTGCTCCCATTCCCGCACGGTCTTCAAGGCCTCAAGTCCGTCGATGTCCGGCATCTTGATGTCCAAGGTGAGCAGCTCATACGGCCGTTTTTCCTCATAGGCCTGCTGTATCCGCTCCAACGCCTCGACGCCGTCCTTGGCCATCTGACACTCGCCGAATTCCGACAATATCTTCCAGGCCTTGAGCCTGCTGACCAGCTCGTCGTCCACCACCAAAATCCTCATGGCAATTTCTCCTGAATCGGTGTGTCACCGCAATTTCCCTTCATGACGTGTTTACCCTCGCCTGAAGCCGGAATCAAGCCAAGTTCGCAAGGAAAGGCCGCATTTAGCGGGAAGGTGTCGACGGCAGGAGGGAGGAATGGCATCCCCGCTCGTCACGATGGCGTTAAAAACACCCCGAAGGAGGCGACGCGGATCGCCGAGGACATCCCCTTGGCGTTGATCCGCAAACTAAAGGGCCAAATGAATGAGATCGGAGAATTCGGGACAGAGGGGATGTACGTCATGTCGCCACACCATGCCTGGTTTGGCTGGGTGAATCGCGCGTCACTTAGGCGCAGGCTTGGACGTGCGCGGGCCGCACACCAACCCCCTCTGCCCTCAAACCTAGATAGGTTAGGGTACGCCTTCAGCGTTCAACCACTGCGAACCGCAAAACTTGAGTCTCATAAATATTGCGTTTCCATTCCTCGCTCCGTTTGTATTTTCGGGCCGTGGATGTATTATACAATCATATGCTTTGTCTATCATGTTGCGGGGTGGAGCAGAGGTAGCTTGTCAGGCTCATAACCTGAAGGTCGCAGGTTCGATTCCTGCCCCCGCTACCATTTTCAAATGGAAAGCCCGGTTGGAGCCCCTCCGACCGGGCTTTTTTACGCTCAAAAATCCCCGGTTTGGCCAAGCTCGGCCTAAAAAAAGAAAAGGCCAAAAACGGCGCAAAACGGCACTCCGGAGACAAAAAACGGCACGAAACGGCACACTTCCCGGCGACCCTTTTTGAGCTCAAAATAAAAGTCTCCCCGACATGCGCCGCAGCGAAATCCCCCCGCTGGAGCCATCTGGCGGGAAAAGATCGCCGTTTGAACCGTGTGACAGGCAAGAAACACACGCCTCCCAGCATTCACACAAGGAGCGTTCATGCCATTCTTGCGGCAAACGCATGGATGACGCATCCCCCCATAGCACATGCCTGACGCAAGCTGCGGGTTCAAGCCTCCTTGCCGCCTTCTTCACGACTACGGGCAGAAGGCATCGGAAAGACGCTGCGCTGTCAATTCCAAAACACTACCAGATTGACCGTAATTTCAGTTATTAAAATATATTAATTCGATGGAAATAGTATACTTTTGAAGGCCCATCTGGTAGTGACCCGATGCTTTGCTTTTTGCCTGTTCTGGACGTGGAAAGTGACGGGGTTGCCGGGATGGTTTTGCCACGTCCACGCCACCCCATCAAGCTTACGAAAACGTCTGCGATATTCTCCACCCTCATTCGTCGTCTGGCTTCGGCAGGAACGTCGGGCATTGGCCGAGGAAACGGCAGGGGTTGTTGTAGAACAGCGTGTTGATGTCTCGCTCCCGGTGGCCGCGGCGGCGCATCTCCAGGATGGCGTGGTGCAAGGTCGCCGGGGCGGACGGCCCCCAGTCGCCGGAGGCGTCCACCATCATCCGCTCCAACCCGAAGCACTCCACGCTGTCGATGCCCCGGGCGGGCGAGTTCTGGGTCATGGGATAGATGGTCATGGCCTCCCAGTAACCGGCGTCGAGGACGTCCTTGAGGGTGTGCTCCTCCATGTGGTCGAAGGTGACGCGGCCGGGCTCGCCCCCGGCATGGTTCCGCAGGGCGTCCAACATCATCCTCGTCCCCTTGCGCTTGTCGTCCAGGTGTGGCGTGTGTATCCAGATGAGCTGCCCCAGCCGGACAGCGAGGTCTACTTGCTCCTCGAAGACTTTCAGCTCGTTGGCGGTGTTGCGGTCGAGCCCGATCTCGCCCACCCCCAGGACGTTGGGGCGTTCGAGGAACTCGGGGATGAAGCCGATGACCTCCCGGGCCAGCTCCAAGTTGTCGGCTTCCTTGGGGTTGATGCAGATCCAGCAGTAGTGCTGGATGCCATCCCCCGCGGCGCGCTTGGGCTCGAAGCTGGTCAGGTGGGTGAAGTAGTCGTGGAAGGCCATGGCGCTGGTCCGGTCGTAGCCCGCCCAGAAGGCGGGCTCGCAGCAGGCGACGCAGTGCATCAGGGCCATGCGCTCGTAGTCCTGGGGGTCCGGGCGATCATGTGGATGTGTGGCTCGATCACTTTCATTTGCCGTCCTCCACGCTGAACAGTTCAAGGAAACGCTCGGTTCGGTTCGAGCCGGGCTCGGCCGGCAACGTGGCGGCCTGGCGCAGTTTCAGCATCCTGGGGTCGGCGAACACTTCGGGGCCGCCGGGGGCGCGCTCCAGGCGGTCTTCATGCTCCGCGTCACCACCGATGGCGCCGTCCCCGGACGTTACGCCGGAACCCTGTGCGCCTCCACGGACACGGACGGGAAGGTCGCCATGGAACTGGCCGTCGAGGTGGTGGACGTCATCCTCCCCGAGCTCGACTCCTGGAAAGCCCCCGGCAAGGAGTTCCTCGTCTGCCTGATCTGCGTCTGCACCACCATGGACAAGGACATCAAGAAATGTCCAGTCTGCGCCGCCCCGCGCGGCAAGTTCGAAGTGTTCAAGTAGACCTGGATGAAGGCGCTTGGCTGGACGGCGGTCCTATGCTCCCAGCTTCTGGTCGTCCTCGGGTTCTGGTTCTGGAACCATTGGCATAGCCCGATGGGGAACCAGCTCGCCGGGGAGGCCGCGGACCAGCTCCTCGCCTATGGCCGCCTCGCCGGATTGCTGGTGGCCTTCGGCGTCCTCTTCCAGATCATCCTGATCGGCCGGGTGAAGTGGGTCGAACGCGCCTTCGGCCTTGACCGCCTCACCCGGCTGCATCATGTGGTCGGGTTCGCCTTGATAAGCATGCTCCTGGCGCACCCGCGCTGGTCACGGCGGGGCACGCCCTGTGCGCGGACGTCTCCCAGTGGGAGCAGACGCTCGATTTCTGGCGGAACTGGGCGACCATCCGCCGCGTCCTGTCGTCCCATTGCTACGCCACCATCCTGCTGCCCAAGCCGAACGGCTCGGTCATCCGCGTCCGCCGCCCCGGGGAGCCGAAGCGGTGACAGGTGGAGATCTACAAGGCCTTGGGCGTCCGCCCCATGTCACGCCTGCCAGCCTCTACGATGATCGTCCCGACGCCGATAGCTCAGACAAACTTGATTATCAGGGACTTATAAAAAAGCGCGAAACTTGGACTAATGACCTCCAGGAGACTGGCGACGCCATCGGCGGGGACGTGCCCAGAATGCGGTCATAGCTTCGCCTCTTTGGGGCTCCAGTTCCCCGGAGCCTAGATTATGAAGAGGCCACTACGTCTCACAGTCGAACAATCACACTCATCCCAAGACGAGCCGGGACAGCGTTCCGAAGACGCCATCGGCTAAAACGTGGTTCCCCGCCGCCGTCAGATGGACGCCGTCCGGGAGCGTATAAGTCCGCCAGCCGTCGCGCGCGCCAAGGGCGGTCAGCTCGGCATTGAGGTCGTAGACGGGAAAGCCGTTCGCCACCGCGAACTCTTTGGCCATCTCCACATAGTCGTCAATCCCCATCCCGTTCCGCTCCGACGCCTCCAGAGAACTGCGGAACACCGGGTTCCGCCAATAGGCGTGCGCCTCCTTGAACACAGGCGGGAAGGTGATGACTACCACGCCCGTCCCGGGCGGCAAAGACTCGCGGAAGCGCTTGAGCAAAGCCTTGAACTCGTCCGGCGGCACATGACGTCCAGGATTGGCCGGGTCGCTATTGTTGCCGCCGAATTCCAACAACACGAAGTCGGGGACATGAACTAGGACGTCCCGGTCGAGTCGCGCCATGGCTTCCCGCGCCGAGTTGCCGCCCACCCCAGCGTTGACCAACTTGAAGGTGGCCCGCGGAAAGGCGGCGACCAGCATCGCGTCCAACAACCGTAGCCAACTTTGACCTTCCTCAATCCCGATTCTCGCCTCGGTTATCGAATCGCCGAAGCCAACGATGGTTATCTGTCCTTTCATAGCCTTCCAGTTGCTCCTTTTTGGGTAATGGTCGCCATTGGCGGAAAAAGATTCCATCGCCCCATTGTCCGTCCGGATCCGCATCCAAAGAGCGACATCGGCCCGCTCGGGGGACATGTGCTCCGCACTGCGGGAAACACGTTGTGGAACGGCGCGTCCACGACGCCGCCATGACACGCCGCGATTCTTCGCGGCGAAGGCGTGCATGCCGCGCGGCGGGTCGAGATCCTTGAAGACACCACGATAGAATCCGGGACAGCCACGCGCCAAATCCACCGGCGGCGGCCAATCCCCATTTGAGCGGACGACCGGTTTATTGTGAAGTTGTCCAAGCGCAAGGGGAGTGGAAGACGCTTGTCATCATGCGCATTGACAAGTAGACGTGGCCTCGACCAGGTCTCCCCGTCGTCATCGCCGCCGTCCGTCATGAGGAACGGGCGAGAGCCATCCTCCCCCGCGGACCAGACATTCCCTAGGCGTCCCTTTGGCGCGCGGACGATGGCAGGGATCATGCCGTGGGCAAGTTTGCCATATTCGAGCGATGGTCCCGCGTTGATTTTCCGGGAGCTTGGCGCCAGGTCGGCGACCCTACCGAGAACCTCAATCTCAAAGGATGGCTTTATCATAGGAAAAACTGGTGTTTTCCGGCGGAGAATAAACCAACCGGAGTCCGCGCCGTCAGCCCAGGGGGAACCGTCAGCGTTACCGCCATGCGCTCCGACTGCTTTTCCCAACGGATGCCAATGTTTCCCGCCGGAGTGGGGATCCGGCCCTCGGCGAACTCTAAATCACAGGGCTGCGGCACGACACTAAATGTCTTGAATCCCGGCTCCAACGGTTTCACGCCAAGAATTACCGTTTGCATGAAATCGATCGGAGAAGTTGCGAAACCATGGCACAAGCTGCCGTCCCCGTCGTGCGCGTCTTTTCCAAAACCGTGGATTCCGGCTTCCCAGATGGTTTGCGCTCCAACCTTGACCATGTCTCCCCAATGCTTGCGGATGCGCTCCAGTCCGTTGGCCGCCTGTCCGGTCATGTCGAGCGCATGGAAGACGAAGAAATGGAAGTAGAGCTCTGGGATGAGCAGATCCGGATTTACCAACGCCTGCGTGGCCACCGCCTTAAGTTCCGGTGCGCAAGCATCGGTCAGCAAAGCCAACGCATGGGCCAATTGGCTGAAACGCCCGCCGGTGGCGTTAAGGTCGGTCGCGTCGGCGATGAAGCCATGTTCAGGCATATAAAACCGCGCGGCGATCCGTTCCGGCAGCAGCTTCACCCGTTCGGCCATCCATGCGGTGTCGATATCGCAGCCCACATCATGGTTCAGCCTGATGACGTGGCGCAACGCCATCAGATAGAAATAATTCATCAGCGAAGGTTACTGTTCACGTCAGTAGCGACGACCTGGGAAGTGTGAGTTCAGATGATGGCAAGGGCGAACTTATTGGCGGGTGAACCCATCCGCTTATGTGCGGATGGGGAAAACGGCGTTGCCGGAGATTGC
>Ga0209467_1000347_pt1 | contig 73081 bp, 61 predicted proteins | sample Higcelwee11metaG_FD_187175 | JGI IMG/M metagenome (GOLD analysis project Ga0209467, IMG submission 187175) | Freshwater pond sediment microbial communities from the University of Edinburgh, under environmental carbon perturbations - High... | ecosystem: Environmental > Aquatic > Freshwater >...
GCTGGAGGAAACTCATGAGCGAAGGCGGCAAGGTGGGCCGGTTCGTTTTGTTGGGATTGTTCGTGGGTGTTGGGAATAGCGTAAGGAAAGAAAAAGGGCCTACAGCCAGTTTGCTGTAAGCCCTTGAATTTCTGTGGCGTCCCCAACCGGGTTTGAACCGGTGTTCCCGGCGTGAGAGAGGGTGGTCTGTCTTTAACACTTTATCAAACACCTTCAAATACTTTGATTTTTCCCGTTCACCACGTTCACCTCGCTCACCAGGATCACCTGGGGATGTGTCCGGCGGTGTGTCCGCCAGATCTTGGTTGACAAATTTTCTCAGCGAGCAGAACTAACAGTATAAACAGCTAAAACCGCTAACTTGCAGAACAATTAACAACTAGACATGCGGCTTATAACTTGGTAGCATTAATGACTAAGTTAGGAGCTCATGTGCAACACATTGAAAGGCTATTTAAACAAGTTAAGATCATTTACGATCAAAATCAATCCCCATTTGATGGCGTTTGTCATGTCGCCAAGTTGTGTATTGAAAAAATATCTAGATCATTAAAGCGTGTTCAAAGTATCGCCAATGGAAAAGAATACTGGGTTCTTCAGAATGACCAGAATATAACAAGGCCATACTTGCCGACCTTGTTGATAGAGTCGTCAGATGAATTTGAAAGACTTTGGGGAGTTGTTGTTAGGTCAATAAATCCTAGCACTCACGTCATAGAACTCGATGAAGATACAATAAACAATGTTATTTATACTTCGGTGATGTCGTTCGCGCTTACTTATGACTTATGGAAACCAAAAAGTAGAAAAACACCTGGCACTTATTTTGAAGTTGTTCTTGGCAGTATAATGTCAAGGATGTTGCCTCTGCACACTAGACTCAAGCATATAATACTACCTGGTCAAGCTGAGAATGTATCTACAGATATCGTCTTTCAGCCAAATGGCGAAGGACCTTCGCTTGTCATTCCGGCAAAAATAACAACACGCGAAAGAATCGTCCAGCCATTTGCTCACCAAAGAATACTTGATTCAGTTTTTGGAGTAGGACAGTATAAGTCGATACTGATGTGCGTCAGTGAAACTCAAAGAGATGAAGATACTGGCGTGAATGACATCTGTGTTCCAGGGACAATCCGCTTATTTCAAACTCATCTTGCAAGGATGTATGGCATCTATTATCTTGACCCACCAAACAGATATCTTCAAGATGATATTACAAGTATAATAACTGTTGGTTCTGTTGCTAGCTTTTTGTCTCGGGATGTTGTAAACTTTATATAGCTGAAAGAAAGCTTAGCTGCTCATTGGCGACTGTCTGAATAGTCTCACAGCTAATCAACCCATCTGCACACTTTAAACTCCTCATGATTTCATCTCCAACTGCTTTAGCTAGGGGTGGTGGCACCGCATTTCCTATTTGAGAGCGAATGTCTCCTCTCGTTCCTTTAAATTCAAAGTTGTCTGGAAATCCTTGAAGCCGCGCAGCTTCGCGTGGAGTTAATGGTCGATCGTGCAAAGGATGTCCATATCGTCCTCTGGTAAAGCTGTCGAATCCTCCTGTAATTGTTGGACACTGACTATTCCATTCAAGTCTTCCATATACATCTGGCCAACCGCCCCTCGTGACATCAACTGACTGGTGGCATGGAAGTCGAAGATGATGGGGTATGTCTTGCCAGCCTCCTCCTTGAGGTACATATGAAAATCTTTCAATGTTTATAGGTGTAACTCTTGCGCGTTGATGATTAGGGTATTCAGGATGATCACTGTAATCATCTGGAGGTTCTGGTAATCCGTCTAGTATTTCACCAACAGTTCTCCATTTTATTACTGTTCTCTTAGGTATACTGAAAGGTGCTTTTTGATCCTTCCTCTTCCCGATGACAATAAAACGCTCTCTTGTTTGAGCTAGACCATAGTCTGCACAGTTGAAAAAATTGGGGTAAAGAGTATAGTTAGAAAATACACTCTTCATTTTTGCATAGGCTTCTTTGCCACGTTTTTGTCCAAATATAGCAACGTTTTCAAACAAAAAGAATCTTGGTTGTATTTCACTGACTAATCGTATGTACTCATGAACCAAATTGTTTCTTGGATCACCAAGATGGGCTCCTCTTTTTTGCTTCGAAAAACCCTGACAAGGTGGACCTCCTGACAGTAGTGCCAGCTCACCTTGATGAATATTAAATTCAGACATCAAGTCATATCCAGAGACTTTTGATGCATCTAGAATAAAGCATTTGTTTTCGAGATTGAAATTATGAGTTTCAACTGACTTAGGATTATTGTCAAATGCTTTTAGAAGCTCAAATCCACTCCATTGCAGTCCAAGGCTCAATCCTCCTGGGCCACAAAATGTTTCAATTAAATTATACTTCATTTCAGCGCCTTAGGCTAATTTTTTAACAACATCAGCTTCGTTGCTTAGTTCACAAGACCAAACAACAATAATATTCCAGCCAAGACAAGTTAGCTTTGAGAAATTTTGAGCATCCCTATGAAAATTATCTGCAATCTTTCTTGCCCATTGGTCTCTTCTTGTTGAAGGAAGTTTGCTTTTCTTGCAATCATCATGTCCATGCAAAAAAACAACTATGAACAAAGATCACTGTTTTGTACTTGGGAAGGGTAATATCCGGTTTTCCAGTCAAATTTTTTCGATGAAGTCTAAACCGATAACCAGGTAAGTGAAGCAAGGAGTGGACTTTCTTTTCGGGTCCTATATCCTTACTTTTAACTTTCAGCATTATTTCGCTGCGTTTCTCTTTAGTGAAGATGTCCATAGTTAACGCCAGCTGGTTATGTTTATCAGAAAGAAAAGGACCCTTGGGGGCTGTCTGCAAGGTTTTTAACCCAGGACATGAAATCAGGCAACGCTAGGTTTTGTCCCGTCCCACCCAACCCGCCCAACCCACACAACCCCCCTTCCCCCTGGGAAACGCACGGACAGCCCGTCTCCTGGGTTTTTCCCCTTGGGGGGAGGTAAGGGTTCCCCCTTGCCCAAAAACCCCGGAGAACCCCGCTCCGGTCCAAAGACTGTTTTTGCTTGATTTCTTGAGGTGAACTTCTTATTCAAAATAAACAACATATGGGACCTCGGCATTTTTAGAGGAACTAGAACGTAACAGTTAGGAATTTTCCACTCACATCTTCATAACCTGGGAGGACACAATGCAAGAGATGGAGCTTTTCAATACAATTCTTCACTCAAATCCAGGGATTTCTATTAATTCTGCATTGGAAATGTACAAAAGTATGCTCGAAAAGTTCTATCAAGTTACAAATGAAGTGAAATATTCATTTGCAACATCTAGTCAGTTTTTGCCGCAGGATAATGTTTTTGATGTCAAACCACTTGTTGCTGACTTTTTGTGCGGATACAAAAAAGAAGATTTAAAAGTTAAACCAGAAAATTCTATTCAAAATGATTTCGTTTATTGTTGCATTTGTGGTGCAAAACATAAGTCATTGACAATTAAGCATATTGCTAGACACAATAATTTGACTAAAGAAGGGTATTTAGAACTTTGCGGTTTCCAGCCAAGTCAAAAATTAGTTTGTACGTCGATGATAGAAAAGAGAAGAGAGCAAATCAATAAAAGTAAACCATGGGAAAAGACTAAAAAAAGTAAAGAACAATCTGCAAAAAAGTCAGAAACAGCAGATGCAAAAAAAGACAAGACTGCAAAAAGTGCAAAACAAAAAGATGATGACAAAGTAAAGCCTATTAAATAAATCTAATTAACTATAAAAGACTCTTCATTTTAAATCATATAGATATATGATATGAAAAGGAGAGTCAAAATGTCTAAGAAAGAAATTCCAAATGAAGACACATCGACAAAGAAAAAGGTCAAGATTGAATCAAAGTTTGATGCATCAAAGCTGAGGTCCCTCATCGACGAAGCAAAAGATGCAACTGAAATTATGCAAACCTTGAACATCAAGCACAAGCAAACTTTGAAGCAGTATCTTTTACGGTTAATTAGTTATGACCGAAAGTTGTATGATATAGTCGGCTTAAATGTGCGGAATCTTAGTCGTCCAACAATTAATTTCAAAGGTGAAATCAAGCTTTCAAAGAAAATGCTTGACAACCCCTACACAACTTTTATGCATGGAGATCAGTTTGATCTCACAGTAGACGGTGATACCATTATTTTGAAACGTATTCCTCTACAATAACATTAATAAAAGTCGCGGTAAAACGCGGCTTTTGCTTATCAGGATTCCTCCAGCGTATGAACTCAATTTGCTTCAGGGACACCGCCCCTCAAATTAAAGCAAATCTCCTGCATCGGTCCGAGTTTGTATACTCTTCTTGTTTCTCGGACATCGGTGCTTCCCCCACCCAAAAGTCTCCGGGTGGAGACATTTTTTTCTAAACTGTTGGTTTAACAGCGAATTTTGAATATGAACAAAACATCAATTATTTCAACTGAAGTACTTTCGAAAATCAATGAATATGCAAGAAGAAAGCTAGAGATATATCCATTTGGTAAAGACTGTATTGCGGAAATGAATTATTTAACGACGTTGTTTAATGATGAAAAATTTTATGATGAAGTCGATTATAATTCTGTCGTCAATGTGCTTCAAAAAATACAAAACTTCGACATCACTTCTGCGTCGTTAGATGAGTCAGCTAGAGCAATTATCAGGATACGTCAAGGAAAATTAATCTTAGCGGCACGTAAATTACTTATAAAACATAACAAAGCTCATTCAACAGAAACAGAAAAAAAGAAGAAGTGGGAAGAAGTATCAGAGAAATTGTTTGGGAGTATTGCATCTAAGTCTGAACGTTTTAAGTTAATGAATATTGCTAAAATACCAAAAGTGGAAGCGTATTTCTTTCTAGGCATATCTAGATTAAAAGAAATTGTCCCACTTGTTAGTGAATCTAAATCTGATGATCCTATTGGTGAGTTACTTTCTAAATCAAACTATACATTTTCTTTGTCAGAAGAATTAAATATAGAAGATTTCATTCAAAAGATTAAAGTTGCAGCTAACTGTCAAAAACTAGACAATGCTAATGTTCCATATGTAATTAATGAGGTTGAAACAATTACTAAAAACTATGGGATTGTAACTGATAAATTTGCTAGAAAGTTGAAAGTTGCATCTAATGCAGGTTCTTCAATTATAGATATTGAGAATAAGAAAAATATATATAATGTTAAGAGTAAAATGCTTTCATTTATGGACCCGTCTTACAACAAGTTTGATGAGACTGTCCTTCAATTATCAGAGATGATCGAAGATATACTTAATGATAAATATGTTCCTGGGTATGATCCTGAATTAACGGCGCGGTGGTTGATGGTTCTATTGCAAATGAACGACGAGTTGCTAAGTCATTGGTCAGCTAATTGGTCTAATTTTCGTGATGCTTTTTGGAAGCAAGAAGGCAAACACTCTAAATAGTGCAAAAATACTATGCGTATATACCAGTCGTCATTGAACTACAAGACTCTTGAGCTTATAAGCGAATATGTGCCGTTCATAAAAGTGAACGTATTAAGATCTTTTGATCTTGAGAACGAGCAAACGTTGTCAATTGTTAATAATTATAGTGACAATATTAACTCTATAATTTTAGACTCGGGTGTTTGGTTCAAGCATAAAGATCCAAATAAATATAGAGATGCTGTCCATAATGTTCGACTTTATGGCGAGTTTGTCCAAGAACATGGAGAGAAATTTGACTTTTACTTTAACTATGACGAAGATTTTCAAGAAATATACCGTGATGAATTCTCAAGTAAAAATGGTGATAATTTAAAAATACTTGAGTCAATGGGACTTACCCCTGTTCCTGTTTTACACTTACTAGATGATGACTTGGTTCAGTATCACATTGAACAGAAGGATAAGTATCCTTTACTTGCAATAGGATCAAATAAAGTAGGAGATACTAAATTCAAGACCGTTGTCAATAGTTTAAAGGATAACGGGATCAGAGTTCATGGTTTCAGGTTGGGAAGTACTATAAAACTTACGGGATTAGCTGCATGGTCTGTTGATTGTTCTTCACATGCTCAATGGACATCAAGTGGACGTGCCGTTATATTTGACAAATTGAATTCTAAAGATGTTGGAATATCTTTTAGACCATTTGATAAAGCTGGTGACATAAGTGAAGATTATTTTCAACGTCATCCTTTGCTGTCTGATTTTATTTGGTTTTTAGAAGAGTTTGTTGGCGTTGAACTTGAGGCACTTGTTAAAGATAGTAACTACAGAACACTTTCTAATAGCATTTATTACTGGTGGCTTGAACAATACATAACACTTAAAAACATGGACATTCCATATAAGATTATATTCGATGATCAAAATTATGACAGAAAAAATTCTATGCTTTCAAAGTTATTTGAAGGACAAGATAATGGGGAATCAATTGATTCATGGATACAAGATTAAGACGTAATAAATTTTTTACCTGTTATTGATTTAAAAAAGTTGTCATGAAACTGGTGCTTATAAAAGTATTTTTCAGGTTTTAACTTTGCTTCTTTTACTATTTTTTTCATAACTCTTACACCTCCACTGTCTTCTGAAGATGTAAATCTTTCGAACAATATTTTTTCAAAAGCAATAATTTCTTGTTTTAATTCTGTTTCGTTGTTTTTAACGGCGGAATTTTTATACAAGTCATTTAAGAATGCACGATAATCGAACACTTCAAACTTCCAATATTTAAACACCTTCTCTGCTTCAATACCACATGCACTTTCCATTGTCTGTATGTTGCTTTTTTTGAATATCCTGCTTTTCCAAATCATCTCTAGTCTTATCGAAATTTTATCATCAATTTTTTTCAAGTAAATCTTTCCAGCTTTTGATGAGCTTTTTCTGTTGTCATTTAAGTATGCCGTAGTCCTGTAACTGCTATCAAATGCCTTTCCCGCCCATGAAAGATTGCTAGTTAGTTATATCAATCTATACAATTCTGCTGTAAGATTACTGTATATATCAATGGAGTATTCAACTCTGTTGATGGAGTAGCTTCTTCCACAAAAGTGTTCAATGGTTTTTATTAATTCAAAGCTCGGATGTCTTAGGATAATGCTAGTTCCTGTGTATAAGTTCCCTTCAAATATCAATTTTATGTCAATCATATATACATTAGAAGACAAAGGAACGGAGCATGTTGTTTTATTTTTAGAATAATAAGTAATAATGAAATTTGATGAAAGATTTTTAGCATGGTTTAAGTCTAATGAAGTTGAATTGTAGTGAATAGCTATGTAGTCGATAGATAGAGTCGTATCAAATGATAGATTATGAAAAATATTTTGGTTAATATAATTATTATATTCTTTGAAATTTTCTGGTTTGAGTGGGTCGTTGTCTATCATTTTGTTTCTTCTATGCTGTTATCATATCTATATTCAAAATGTATTTTGCAAATGTCAATTATTCTGAATTATAATAGAGATATATTATACTCAAGGATATGAACAATATTCAACAATTGTGAGGTTCAATGACTTTGCTAACTTTTTCATCCATTAAGCTGGTTAAAGTTGTTATATCTTCACCGTTGGCGAAAGAAATTATTCTTACAATTATTGCGATTATCATTAAGCGCAAGCTGTAAGATGTTTTCTGACAGAAAGAAGTCTTAACGGCTTCTTTCTGTTTACTTGACTATTTTGTTTTTATCATGACTTTATGCTTGTTTTTACTATAGATATTCAATCATAAATGAAAGTACGTTTTGTATTAAAATAGTGCTTTGATAATAATTTAGCAAAAATTACATTAATTTTAAATCGTTACTGTTGTATCAAGAATTCATCAATAATAAAGTTTAAAATGAAAGTCCATTTTCATCCATATAAACACAATAACTTGCATCAAAGGAGGTAAGCATGCGTGTTGATCCTGTCACAGAATTAAAAGATATTAGAGCTATAAAAAAACTACTATCTGGGAATTTACGTGATCTTATGCTGTTCATTTTAGGTATTAATACTGGATTGAGGGTTCAAGATATACTTGCTTTCAAAGTGAAAGATTTTGACAAAGTTAAAATTGGAGAAAGGATAACAATAAAAGAAAAGAAAACAGGAAAATTAAATGTCATAATAGTCAACTCTGAAATATTTAATGCTGTAAATAATTACCTTAATTCTGTAGAGCCTAAACCTAATGATTACCTTGTCAAGAGTCGCAAAGGATACAACAGCCCATTGACTACATTTCGAGTTACTAGGCTTGTTAAAGAATGGACTTCACAAATCAATTTAACTTCTAACTATGGTGCGCATAGTTTAAGAAAAACTTGGTGCTATATCCAAAGAACTCAATTCGGAGTTACATGGGAATTGCTTTCAAAGCATTTAAATCATTCATCGCCATCTATAACACGCAGGTATTTAGGTATAAAAGAGGAGGAGGTCGAAAAGGTTCTACTGCATAACATCTAGATTCAGGGGGGGGGTTCCCCCCCTCAAAAAAAATCCCCACCTCATCCCCCCCCTTGCATGACCATGATGGAGAAACTTTACCCGATAGACTGGCAAAGTACGAGAAGATGTTTGAATGGATGATTGAGCGATAAGTATATAGGATTATTTGATTTTTCTCTTCCCATAATCATTCTCGGCGCGTATTCTCCTTGGGCAAAATCACGGAGGCACCTCACATGCCCTTGGAACTCGACCTAGGAAAAACACTCACACCTGCGGAGTTAGCTGAAATCCTTAGGGTTTGTCCTAATACAGTGAGGAAGAACTTCCACCGGTGGGGCGGAGTAGAGGTCGCACCCGGCACATATCGATTTTTTGAGAACATCGTTAAGGAGGTCTTGAATGCCAACACTCGACAAACGCGCTCAGAAGCCCCGCTGGAAGGGGGTGGCGACTGTCAATGGGACAAGATTCGAAAAAAGGTTCCCCGACAACACACAAAAAAGCTACCGGGCCGCCGTCCAATGGGAAGACGCGACCAGGCAGGAACTCAAGAATCCAGTGACGAGAACCGTTACGGACTCGCCGACCTGCCTTGATTGGTTGAATGCTTACCTGGATTTCTGCAAGGACACCAAGTCGCCGAAGACCTTCGAGGAAAAGCTACTCACCGCCAAGCGCTTCCTCCAGGACGTAGGAAAAAACACCCTAGTCGAAAACCTTGATGCTCCTATGGTCATGGGGTTTTTAAGAACCGAGCACAAAAAGCGTTCAGGATACTCGGCGAACCGGGTACGAAAAAACCTAGCGGCGGGGTGGAAATGGGCGAGCAAGTTCCTTGCGGGATTCCCAAGAAAGACTCCGAATCCCTTCACGGAGGTCGATCGATTTCCTGAAGTACGGCAGCCGCGGTATGTCCCACCGGAGAGTGATTTCTGGCGCGTGTTCGACGAGGCATCCGGACAAGACCGGGTGTTGCTCCTCACCTTCCTGCACTTGGCTGCACGCAAAGGCGAAGTCTTCCGGCTCCGGGTTGATGACCTAGACTTTGACAACCAAACCGCCCTTATTTCAACGAGAAAGCGAGAAGGTGGAAATACCGAGTTCGACAGGGTGCCGCTGACGGATACTCTCGCTGCGGCCCTGAAAGCGTGGATTGAACTGCGTCCGGTGCAATCCGAATTCGTGTTCATCAACTTGGGCGAGGAGAAGTTCTGCCGTGAATTCTACGGCCAGCCGTTTGTGAACCGGCAACACTTCCTCGGAAAGCTCTGTGAGAAAGCAGGGGTCAGGCCTTTCAGCTATCACGCGATCCGACATCTTTCCGCATCGATTCTCTACCGGGAGGGGCAGCCTGTGAGTGTCCTGCAAGCAATCTTGCGCCACAAGTCCCCGACGACAACTTCGAGATACCTTCACGGGTTGAGTCTACCACAAGCCCGCGAAGCTTTGAATTCTGTCCTTCACGGGAGGAGGAGAAGGGAAGCGTCCATGTCGGTCTAGGGACGGGACGGCGGGCAAGTCGGATTGGCTGTTTAGGTCAACCTGGCTGAATGTGCATAGGGGGATTCGAAAGAATCCCCCTGACATTTTATTCAGGCTTGTCAACTGGATTGAGCAAATGACTTTTCGGTTTTGTGAGTTTTGTGTTGTAAGGTAAAAGTTAACGACTCGAGGGACAAGAATCTGATGGAGTTTATTGTTAGCTACCTTGCCTAATATGTTGACTATTGCTCCCCCTAAGGTAAACAATGAAATTGATAGCGCCAACAGTAGCAGTGATAAATATCGTAAAATACAAGCTGCCGAAATTGCCGATTACTTTCGAGATATCCTCACTGTTCAAATGCTGGATTAAAGTCATGATTTGAGCATAACCAGAAAAGACACATACTAAAAAAATCAACAAATAAACTGAACGTGACTTGCTTCCCTGGAGAAAGACAAATATTGAAACTGCAAGAAGTACAGCGCCATGTCCCCTTATAACATTATGAAACATTTCAACTGCAACACTTGAAATGCCGAGTTTTTCATACACTTGAACTGGGTTCTTGAATAAACTTTCATGAAATTGTTTTGGTACAAATGTCATTAAACATGCGGTTAATGTGTTGATTACCTGAAAAGACCAAAAGGAAATATTTGTCAAAATACGGTCCACTTTCAAACCTCATATTTTGCTAGTTCATTATTATGCAAATAGTTCATTGATCTTGCCGACAAATAAAAGTATCTTATTTATTTGGTTTTAAGCGACTTATAATATCGGCAACCTGCCGTGAAACATAATGCTAAACTGGTTCAATGCTGACTTCCAGTCTCTAATGGGCATTGTCCATTTCTTCGCAATGTTTTTCAAGGCCGGATAGAGCAACTTGAACATGGGTTCATCACAGGGGAAGTGCCCACGATTCTTGGTGACCTTGCGAAGTGACATATTCATGCCTGGTCCCTGGAAACTCACGGCTTATCGTTGTCCTGGGCTTGATCCTTGCTCTTCCCATTTCCAAACCACTTCGCCAGGATGAAGGAGCCGTATCCCGCGACTCCTGAAGCGCCCACAAGCAGTCACGGGGGACAGCTGGTTGCTCCGGCCCCGAACAGGGATAGATAGCTCAGCACCGCCGCTCCAACGAGCCATGCGATGACGGTAGCGAATTTGTCTCTCATGGGTTTGGATTAAATGAGCTGGGTCGAAAAGGGAAGTCCTGAGCCAAGCCGGACATGCGCCCGAAATGATGGAGCGAGTGAGATTCGATTCCTAGGACACCGGCGTGATATTGAAAAATGTGTCCATGATGTGTCCAGAACGAAAAAAGGGCTTCGGATTTCCCCGAAGCCCTTGATTTTCTTGGCGTCCCCAACCGGGTTTGAACCGGTGTTCCCGGCGTGAGAGGCCGGTGTCCTAGGCCACTAGACGATGGGGACGCATATGGTGGGCCGTGCTGGGATCGAACCAGCGACTCTCTGCTTAAAAGGCAGATACTCTACCGCCTGAGTTAACGGCCCACGCGGAAACAGGCTCTCTAATCGTATGTCCGAAGGCTGTCAAGGACATTTCCCGCGCGGCCATCATCCCTTGCCCGGCCGAGACGCTTTCCTAATCGAATCCGGTCCCGGCGTCCAATGGAAAATGCGCCGCCACGTCCGAAGCTCTCCGCGCGCAAAGGCCCCACGGCCCCGCCGCCGCAGTCCGGCAGATTCCCCTGGCGCGTCGGCCGCCGCCGGTATATGAGCCCTTTGCATGGACATGGCCGAACTGTGGCGCACCCTGGTGTGGCCGCTTCTTAGACTTCTCGCCTCGCTGTGCCTGGGGCTTCTCGTGGCCAACCTCATCGAGGCCCTCAACTGGACCCGGTTCATGGCCCGTTTCGCCGCGCCGCTTATCCGCGTGGGGCACATGAAGGACGTGGTGGGGGCCAGCTTCTCCATGGGCTTTTTCTCCGGCATGGCCGCCAACACCATGCTCGCCGAGGCCTATGCCGAAAAGCGTCTCACCCCGCGCGAGCTGGTCCTGGCCAACCTTTTCAACAGTCTGCCCACCTATTTCCTGCATCTGCCCAATATGTTCTTCATCACCGCGCCGTTTCTGGGCTCGGCCGCCGTGCTCTACGTGGGCCTGACCCTTCTGGCCGCCGTCATGCGCACCGCAGCCATCCTTTTCGTGGGCCATGTTCTCCTGCCGCCCCTGCCCGCAGGCTGCGTGGTCTGCCACCTGGGCGAGAGCCGGGTGACCCTGAAAAGCGCCCTGCAAAAAAGCTGGTCCCGTTTCAAACGCCGCATCAAGACCATCGTGCTCTTCACCGTCCCCACCTATGTGGCCATTCACTTTTTAAGCGCCAACGGCTTTTTCGGCTACCTGGAAAAGCTCGTGTCCGAACACCTGGGGGGCATGCCCTGGCTGTCGCCCCAGGCCATAAGCATCGTCATCTTCCACATGGCCGCCGAGTTCACGGCCGGGCTGGCCGCCGCCGGGGCCTTGCTCGGCGCGGGCGACCTGGACGTCAAGCAGGTGGTCATGGCCTTGCTCGTGGGCAACGTGCTCTCCACCCCCATGCGCGCCTTCCGGCACCAGTTCCCCTACTATGCGGGCATCTTCAAACCGGCCATGGCCATCCGGCTCATCGCCTGGAACCAGGCCTTCCGGGCCGCCACCATCATCATCGTGGCCGTGGGCTATTACTACCTGGGATAGGGCCGCCTGACGCCGCACCTGTCTCGCGGCGCGCCCCGGGGCGCATTCCGGACATCTGCATCATGTAACCGCCGCCGCGACCGGGACTTCCTGGAGCGCCCGGCACGACAACGAGGTTCGCCATGATTCCCGACGCCAAAGCCCCAGCCCCCCGGACCATCAGGGTCCGGTTGACCCACGGCCCCCTGGACTACCTGCGGCTATTTTTGCGCATCGGTTTCTGGTGCGCCGTCATCTTCGTTGTGGCCGCAGCCTTCGAGGGCGACGAGTTTTCGGACAAGGGGAACGTGGTCTTTCTCGACGCCGATTTCGAGGAGACGGACGAGGCGGACATCGGTGAGAACGACGCGGTGGTGGGGCTGCTTGATCTGTCCGGGACCATCGCCAGCTTCCCGGACGCCGACGTGATCACCAGCTCTGGCGCGGGCGTGACCCCGGACGACGTGCGCGAGGCCCTGTCGGTCATGCGCGGGGTGGGGGGGCTGTCGGGGCTTGTGGTGCGCTTTGAGAGCCCGGGGGGCGAGGTGGCGGCCTCGGACGAGATCCGCAACATCCTGGCCACGTTCAAGGCCCGGGAGGAGATGCCCATCTTTTTCTATTCGGGATTCGTCCTGGCCTCGGGGGCGTATTACGCCGCCTGCGCCGCAGACCGCATCTACGCGGCCAAAAACGCCGAGGTGGGCAGCATCGGCGTCATCATCGAGATGCTCAACTACCGCAAGCTGGCCAACCAGACCCTGGGCGTGGACATGAAGGTCTACAAAAGCGGGGAGTTCAAGGACATGGGCAATCCCTTCCGCGACCCCACCCCGGCCGAGGAGACGCTGCTGGCCCGGGACGTGCGGGAGAGCATGGACGAATTCGTGGCCGAGGTGGCCAAGAGCCGGAACATCCCGGAGGACGTGGTGCGCGCCAAGCTGGGCACGGGCGAGGTCTGGAGCGGCAGACGGGCCAAGGCCCTGGGGCTGGTGGACGACGTGTGCTACCCCGAGGAGCTGGCCGCTAGGCTTAAGACCGACATCGAGTGCAAGGGCGAGGTGTTCTACGCCGCCTACCGGCCGCCCACGGGCCTGTGGCATACCCTGGAGGCGGAGATGCGCGCCGGGCTCGCCGCCGCCATTCCCCGTCTGCCGGTTCCGGTGGCGAAAACGGGCTTCCACACCCCCCGGCTGTATTACCTGTTAGCCAGATAACGCCTCAACCAAGGCGCGACAACGCCCAGATGTAGACAGCGGACATCCCCAACTGGCACAGGGTGACCGGCACGCCGTAGCGCAAAAACGTGACGAAGCGCACCGGACGGCCCTGGGCGGCGCACACCCCCACGGCCACCAGATTGGACGACGCGCCGATGAGCGTGGCGTTGCCGCCAAGCGTGCCGCCGAACATCATGGCCACAAAGATCGGGACGGCCGCCGCGGGCCAGTCCGTAAAGCCCACCCCCAGGGCCTCCTCCGGCGCCATCTGGAGCAGCACCAGATAGCCCTTGACCAGAAGGATCGAGGCCGCCACCACCGGGATGTTGGCCAGATAGCCCGACACCAGCCCCACCGCGCCGAGCATGGCGAAGGAGGCCAGGAGGATGTCGTCCCCGATCCCGGCATGCAGGGCCCGGGACAGCCCGCTCATAAGCCCCGTCTTGGTGAAGATCTCCACATAGCACATCATGCAGAAGATAAAGAGCAGGGTCTTCCAGTCGATGTCGCGTAAGACGGCCTCCACCGGTTCGACCTTGTGCGTATGGATGGCCAGAAGGGCCAGGCTGGCCCCAATGATGGCCGCCGAGGGCGGCACGATGGGATGGGGCATGGCCTCGCCGATGAGGAAAAGGACCACCATGACCGCCAGGGCGGCCAGCGAAAGGGCGCAGAAGGCCTTGTGCTTGATAGGAAGGGGCGCGAGATCGGCGGGCAGGTCGCGCCTGCTCTTCCAGACTGCGGGGAAAAGAAGCGGCATAAGCGGGATGATCACCACGATGGCCAGGACGCCGCCCAGGCTTACGGTGCGCAGGTAGTCCATGAAGCTTAGGCCCATGGCCTGTCCCACCAGAAACGTGGCCGGGTCGCCCACCAGGGTCAACAGTCCGGCGGCGTTGCTGAGCAGGGCCGTCAGAATAAGCGGCCCCACGAAGTCCACGTCCAGTTCCCGGCACACCCGGATGAGGATGGGGGCGATGAGGATCACCGCCGTGGCGTTGGGCAAAATGGCGCAGACCACGGACACAAGCGCCGTCAAAAGCAGCAGGAAGCGTCTGCCGCTGCCCCGGGTCAGGATCAGAAAGCGCGTGCCCACATGCTCGAACATGCCGGTTGGGGCCAGGACCCGGGCCACCACCATGCCTCCGAAGAGCAGGGACAGGGCGCCCTCCGAGGCCAGGACCGCATTGAGCACGTCGGCGTTGGTCACGGCCCCGATAAGGGTCAAAAGGCACAGCCCGATAAGCGCGGCCAGGGCCAGATCCATGAGGTTGAACGCGATGCAGGCGATGACCGCCGCGAACACCCCGCAGATGGAGTAGATGTGATAGTCCGGCATGTCCCGTCCCTTGCGGCGGCGTGCGCCCGTTATGCTGCGTTCAAAACGGCTGCGCCCACAAAAGTCCGCCGTCCTTCCACTGCCGGTTGAAGCCCCGGGGCAGTCCGAAGGGGCTTTGGGCGCCGAGGTTTCGGTCAAAGACCTCCCCGTAGTTGCCCACGGCCGCAATCACCCGCACCGCCCAGCCGGGGGCCACGCCAAGCTGCCGCGACAAGGCGTCGGCCCGGGCCAAAAGCTGCCGGGCGTCAATGCTTTGCATCTCGGGCCGGAAGGCCGTGGCCTGGGTCAGGCCGTACTCCTCGGCGGCCAGGAGCATGGCCCGCACGGCCTGGGCCAGATTGGCCCACTGCGGATCGTCGAAACGGACCACCGGCGAGATGGGCTCCTTGGAATAATATTCGGGCAGGACGACGTACGCATCGGGGTCGCCCGGGCCGCGCAGCCTGCCGGCCATGAGCGTGATGCGGTCGCCGGTCACCCCCCGGCAGTCGCCTGCGGCCAGGGCGGCCAGGGCCTGTTCCCAGGATTCGAAGGGGACTGCCTCGAAGGTCAGGCCGGTTTTTCCCTCCACATCCTCCAGGTTTTTCTCGTGGGTGGCCCCCCGGATCACCCCCACCCTGGCCTTGTCCAGGGCCGCGATCCCCTGTGCGGCGTCTTGTGCGCGCACCATGAAGGCCTGGCTGGTGAAAAAGATCGGCTCCACGAAATAGACCTGGAAGGAGGCGGCGCGCCCGATGGTCCAGGTGGTGTTGCGGGCCAGCAGATCGATCTCCTTGCTTAAAAGCGCCGTGAACCTGGCCCGCGAGGTCAGGGGAAGAAAGGATGTCTTGTCCGGATCAGACAGTGCGGCGGCGGCCACAGCCCGGCAGAAATCCACGTCCATGCCCGACCAGACGCCCTGTTCATCCCTGAGGGCGAATCCCGGCAGCCAGTCGGCCACGCCGCAACGCACCGCGCCCAGCCGTCTGGCCCGGTCCAGGGTCTCGCCCGCAATACCGGGACATGACGTGCAAACGACAAGAACAAGGGCAATGATATGGCGCATGGCGATCTCCCCTCCCGCATGGCGGCGCCCGGCCCGCTCCAGATGACGTTTACGCTAGCATAGGGGTGACGTTTTCTACAACCGGCAGGAAACGAAGGCGCCGTGCAGGCTGCGGGTTGCTGTGGTTTTGCAAAGGTTTCGCAGCGATTTATTCGACCTTGCGCACAAAACGAAAAAAACCGATAAGCAACCATTCAACACAAGGAGCCCCAACGATGCCGCAGCGTCCCCTGTCCCTTTTTATGAGCCTCTTTTTCCCTGTGTGCTGCATGCTTGCCCTCTGCGGGTGCGGGAACGGCGACGAGGCCCCAAAGGCCGAGGCGCCCCAGAAGGCTCCGGCCGCCGTGCCCGTGGGGGTCATGGCCCCGGTTCCCCGCGACGTGCCGGTCTACGGCGAATTCGTGGGCCGCACAGACGCCAAGGAGACCGTGGAGATACGGGCCAGGGTGGAGGGGTTCCTCAAAAAGCGGCTCTTCGAGGAAGGCTCCATGGTGAAGGCCGGGGACGTCCTTTTCGAGATCGAGTCCCGGCAGTACGACGAGGCCATAAAGCGCGCCCAGGCCGATCTGGACCGGCAGCAGGCCCTTTTGGCCAAGGCCGCCATAGACCTGACCCGGTTCGAGTCGCTTTTCAAGCAGCGGGCCATCAGCCGCGACGAATACGACACCAAGGTCACAAACCAAAAAGATCTGGCCGCCCAGGCCGAGCGGGCCAAGGCCGAGCTTGAGACCGCCCGGCGCGACTTGAGCTACACCAAGGTCACGGCCCCCATCTCCGGCCGCATCGGCCGGTCCCTGGTCAAGCCCGGCGCCCTGGTGGGCAAGGGCGAGAATACGCTTTTGGCCGAGATTTCCTCAACCGATCCCATCTACGTGGACTTCAACATCAGTGAGCGCGAATACCTGATCCTGGTCAAGGACATGGTGGAGGCCGAGAAGCAGGGTAAGGCCGCCGAGCGGGCCAGGCTGACCCTGATTTTGGCCGACGACACGGTCTATCCCCATCCCGGAGAGGCGGACATGGCCGACCGGGCCGTGGATTCCAAGACCGGCACCCTGCCGGTGCGGGCCTTTTTCTCCAACCCCGACGGCATCCTCAAACCCGGCCAGTTCGCCAAAATAAAGGCCCTGGTGGACACCATCACGGGGGCCTTGTGCGTGCCCCGGCAGGCCGTGCTGGACATCCAGGGGGTCAAGACCCTGTATGTGGCGGGCAAGGACGGGACCGTGGAGGCCAAAAGCGTCACCCTGGGGCCGGTTGTGGACGATCTGGTGGCCGTGCTGAAGGGGTTGGCCCCCGCCGACGCGGTGATCGTCGAGGGCGGCCAGAAGGTCCGCCCCGGGGCCAAGGTCGCGCCCATGCCCGTGGCCCCGGCCCCGACCGGGACCGTCACCCCGTCCCCGGCCGCCGCGCCCCCCGCGAACTAGGGCCGGACGCCGGACATGGCGTATTTCGCCGCATGCGCACGGGCGGGGGACGACCCCCGCCTCTTTGGCCGGGCCGCGCCGGGCCGCAACCCTTTTCCCTGAAGGCGACGCCACACCATGGTCAATTTCTTCATCGATCGCCCTATTTTCGCCTCGGTCCTGTCCATCATCATCACCCTGGTGGGGGCCATCTCCATCTTCACCCTGCCCATCGCCCAGTACCCCGACCGCATGTCGCCGCCCATGGTCCAGGTCCAGGCCAACTACACCGGGGCGGGCGCCTCCGTGGTGGAGGAGACCGTGGCCGCGCCCATCGAGCAGGAGGTAAACGGGGCCCAGGACATGATCTACATGAACTCCGTCAGCTCCAACGACGGACTCATGACCTTGAACATCTCCTTCGACATCAGCCGCGACCTGGAGCTGGCCACGGTGGACGTGCAAAACCGGGTGCAGCTGGCCCAGCCCAAGCTCCCCGACGACGTGCGCCGCTCGGGCATCACCGTGAAAAAGCAGACCCCGGACATGGTGGTGGCCGTCAACCTCATCTCCCCGGACGCCAGCCGGGATTCGCTTTTCCTTGAGAACTACGCCCGCATCAACATCGTGGACGCCCTGGCCCGCATCCCCGGCGTGGGCAACGTCTTTTTGGTGGCGGATCTGACCTACGGCATGCGCATCTGGCTCGACCCGGACAAGCTGGCCAAGCTTGGGCTTACGGCCTCGGACGTGTCCGCCGCGCTTCGGGAGCAAAACGTGCAGGCCCCGGCCGGGCAGCTCGGCCAGCCGCCGGTCCCGGAGAACACGCCGTTTCAGATGACCGTCCAGGTCAAGGGCCGTCTCACCGACCCGGCCGAATTCGCGGACATCATCCTGCGCGCGCAAGAGGGCGGCAACATCGTACGCATAAAGGACGTGGGTCGGGTGGAGCTTGGGGCCCAGAGCTACAAGGCGTTCACGCGCCTAAACGGCCAGCCCACCTCGACCGTCATCATCTACCAGTTGCCCGGGGCCAACGCCATCGAGCTGGTGAAACAGGTGCGGGCCACCATGGCCGAGGTCTCGAAAATCTTCCCCTCGGGCATGGACTACCGCATCCCCTACGACACCACGAAATTTGTGGAGGCCTCCATCGAGGAGGTCATCCACACCCTGTTCGAGGCCATCGCGTTGGTGCTCGTGGTGGTCTTCGTCTTCTTGCAGAACTGGCGGGCCACGGTCATCCCCATGATCGCCGTGCCGGTGTCGCTTGTCGGCACCTTCGCCTTTTTCAACATCTTCGGGTTCTCCATCAACACCACCACGCTGTTCGCCCTGGTCTTGGCCATCGGCATCGTGGTGGACGACGCCATCGTGGTGGTGGAGGCCGTGCAGCACAAGATCGACCACGGCGGCATGACCCCCAAGGAGGCGGCCAAGGCGGCCATGGCCGAGGTGGCCGGGCCGGTGGCGGCCATTTCGCTGGTGCTCATGTCGGTCTTTTTGCCCGCGTCGTTTATGGGCGGCACCACGGGACGGCTGTACCAGCAGTTCGCCCTGACCGTGGCCATCTCCGTGGCCCTTTCGGCCATAAACGCCCTGACGCTCTCCCCGGCCTTGTGCGCGCTCATGCTGCGCCCGGCAGGCACGGGCACGGGCGGTCCCCTGGGCTGGTTTTTCCGTGGGTTCAACCGGGTCTTCGACGTGGTCACCCGGGGCTACGGCGGCATCGTGCGCCGGGCCATCCGACTGGCCTTTCTGACCCTGGCCGTGCTTGGGGCGGTCTATGCGGGCACGGCGGGCATACTCAAGGTCCTGCCCACGGGCTTCGTGCCGGACGAGGACATGGGCTATTTCTTCGTCAACGTGGGCCTGCCCGAGGCTGCGTCGCTGGGCCGCAACGACGCGGCCACGGCCAAGGTCGAGGCCGTGCTCATGGCCACGCCGGGGATCAAGGACGTGCTCACCCTGGGGGGCTTTAACGTGCTTATCGGCGGCTATTCGTCCTACACCACCATGATCATCCCGATACTGACCCCCTGGGAGGAGCGCCTGGGCGCGGGCATGTCCGTGTCGGCCATCATGGACCGGCTGCAACAGGAGTTCGCGGCCATTCCCGAGGCCCGGGTGAACGTCATCGACGCGCCCACCATCCCGGGCATGGGAACCACCGGCGGCTACACCTTCGAGCTCCAGAGCCGGGGCGGCGGCGATCTTGTCGGACTCGACGCCGCCTCCAGGAGCTTTCGGGAGACGGCCATGCAGGACGCCGCCGTGGGCGGGCTTTTCACGGACTTCAGCATAAACGTGCCGCAGCTTTTCTTCGACGTGGACCGGTCCAAGGTCAAGACCCAGGGCGTGCCCCTGGAGTCGGTCTTCGAGTCCATGCAGACCTACCTGGGCGGACTCTACGTCAACGACTTCAACAAGTTCGGCCGCACCTACCGGGTGATGCTCCAGGCCGAGCCGCGCTACCGCACCAAGCCCGAGGACATCGGCCGGTTTTTCGTGCGAAACGCAAATGGCGACATGCTGCCCCTGTCCACCCTGGGCGCGGTCTCGGAGATCAAGGGACCGGAATACATCCGGCGCTACAACCTCTACCGCACGGTGGAGTTCAGCGCGGCCACGGCCCCGGGGCAAAGCTCGGGCCAGCTCATGGCCGCCCTTGAGGACGCCGCCGGGAAGCTGCCTCAGGGATTTGGCTACGAATGGACGGGCATCGCCTTCCAGGAGAAAAAATCCGGGGCCCAGTCGGCGGTGGTCTTCGGGCTGGCCCTGGTGCTGGTCTTTTTGGTGCTGTCGGCCCAGTACGAGTCCTGGTCCATCCCCTTTGCGGTCATCCTGTCCATCCCCTGCGCCGTGCTTGGGGCCATGGGATTTCAGATGCTGCGCGGGTTCGACAACAACGTCTACGCCCAGATCGGATTGGTGGTGCTCATCGGCCTTGCCGCCAAAAACGCCATCCTTATCGTGGAGTTCGCCAAGATGCGCCGGGAGCAGGGGCTGGGCATCGCCGACGCGGCCATCGAGGCCTCCACCCTGCGGCTTCGGCCCATCCTTATGACCTCGTTCGCGTTCATCCTGGGGGTCGTGCCCCTGGCCATGGCCACCGGTGCGGGCGGCGCGGCCCGGAGCACCATGGGCACGGCGGTCATGGGCGGCATGATCGTGGCCACGGTTTTGGGGCTGGTGATCGTGCCGGTTTTGTACACGACGATTCAGGGGCTCTCGGAACGTCTGGGGGGTGCGGGCAAAAAGAAAACGGACGGCGGCAGCAGCAAAGGGCCGCACTAACGGCCGCCCTATGAGCCGCTGCCTGGACCGGGCGGATTCGTCCGGACCCAGGCGCCCAGTCGGCCCAATCGGCCCAATCGGCCCGGCCGCCCCGAAAGGGGCCGGGCGAACGTCAATGACAGGCCCGAGCAGGGTCCCTGTGGAGATCGGCATGACCCTATCGCGACAGTGTCTGGTTGTTGTGTTGCTGGCCCTTTCCCTGACGGCAGGCTGCAAGTCCATGAAGGCCAAACCGTCGGCTGGCGCAGGCTTTGTCCCCATGGACCAGATGGCGAGCCGCGAAGACCTGCCGTTTCAAAAGGCCTGGGTGAAATCCGGAGTGGATTGGAAGGCGTATAAAAAGCTCTACATCGCCAAGGTGAACACGAATTATCTGGTCAACGCGAGCTGGTGGCAGCAGTCCATCCGGAGCGCGGACATGCAAAAAGACGTGGCTCAGGTGGCCGCGTACATGCACGATGCGTTTGAGAAGGCCTTTCGGGACGATCCCAACAACCGATTCCAGATCGTAAGCGCGCCGACCTCGGATTCCCTGACCCTGGAGTTGGCCTTGACCGAGCTCGTGCCCAGCCATGTGGTCATGGAGGCCCTGTCCCTGGTCGCGCCGTACGGCTCCGGGGTGGCGGTGCAGGCTGCGGCCAAGGAGTCGGACGCCAAGTGCACCGTGGCCTTCGAGGCCAAGATACTCGATAGCTCCGACAAAAAGGTTCTGGCCATGGCCGCCGACCGCGAGCAGGGCAAATTCGCGCCCATCAACCTCAACGCCCTGACCTGGTACGGCGAGGCCCACGTCATCATCGACGAATGGGCCGGACAGTACGTGCAGATCGCCAACCGGCGTCCGGGCGAGGTGGTCAAGGACTCCAGCCCCTTTACGCTTTCGCCCTGGTAGAAGGAGACATCCATGCCCAAAGGCCCCGGAAAGAAGTCCTGCCTCGATGTCCGGACGGATTGCACGGCGGCCGGTCTGCGCCAGGCCGTGCTCGACAACCTGTACTACGTAAGCGGCAACACCCCGGTCACGGCCAGCCCCGCCGACTGGTACACGGCCGTGGCCCATAGCGTGCGCGACCGCATGCTCAAGGCCTGGAACGAGGGCATCGAGAGGATCACCAAGACGCTCGATCTGCGGGCCGTGGCCTATCTGTCGGCCGAGTTTCTCATCGGCCCGCAGCTTGGGTCCAACACCCTGGCCCTGGGCATTGTCGAACCTTTGCGCCAGGCCCTGGCCACGCTTGGGCAGGACCTGGACGCCATCGTTTTCGGCGAGCACGAGCCGGGCCTGGGAAACGGCGGCCTGGGACGGCTGGCTGCCTGCTACATGGACTCCATGGCCACCCTGGGCGTCCCGGCCATCGGCTACGGCATCCATTACGAGTTCGGCATGTTCACCCAGACCATCCGGGACGGCTGGCAGGTGGAAATGGCGGACAAATGGCTGCGCCAGGGGTTCCCCTGGGAGATCGTGCAGCACGAATTCGCCGTGGAGGTGGGCCTGGGCGGGAGCAGCGAGACCTTGCTCGACGCCGGGGGGCGGCTTCGGGCGCGCTGGACCCCGGAGAAGCGGGTTTTGGCCGTGCCCCACGACATTCCCGTCATCGGCTACGGCGGGACGTTTTGCAACGTGCTGCGGCTGTGGAGCGCCGAGGCGGTGGACGATTTCGACTTTGGTTCGTTCACGTCCGGCGATTACGGCAAGGCCGTGGAGGAGAAGATCATCTCCGAGACCATCTCCAAGGTGCTGTATCCCAACGACGATCCTTACCAGGGTAAGGTGCTGCGGCTGGGGCAGCAGTATTTTTTCGTGTCCGCATCGCTTAAGGACATGCTGCGCGTCCAGAAGATGCTGGGCAAGCCCCTGGAGAGCTTCCATACCACCTTCGCCATCCAGCTTAACGACACCCATCCGGCCGTGGCCGTGGCCGAGCTCATGCGCCTTTTCGTGGACGAGCACGGCATGGAGTGGGACCGGGCCTGGGCGGTGACCACCAAATGCTTCTCCTACACCAACCACACCCTTTTGCCCGAGGCCCTGGAGAAGTGGCCGGTGGAGCTTTTCGGCAGCCTTTTGCCCCGGCACCTGGAGATCATCTACGAGATCAACCGCCGCTTCCTTCTTGAGGTGCGCGCCGCCTATCCCGGCGACGAGGACCTTGCGGCCCGGCTGTCGCTTATCGACGAGGCGTCGCCGCGCAGCGTGCGCATGGCCCATCTGGCGGTGGTGGGCAGCCATGCCGTCAACGGCGTGGCCGCGCTGCATACGGAGCTTCTCAAAACGCATGTCATGCAGGATTTCGCCGCCATCACGCCGCAGAAGTTTTGCAACGTGACCAACGGCGTGACCCCCAGGCGCTTCCTGGCCCTGTGCAATCCGAGGCTGGCCGCCTGCATCACCTCGCGCATCGGCCCGGCCTGGATCAACCGGTTCGAGGAGGAGATCGGCAGGCTTGAGGCCTTTGCCGACGATCCCGAGTTTCAGGCCCAGTGGCGGGGGATCAAGCGGGAGAACAAGGCCGTGTTGGCGGGGCTGGCCGGAGAGCGCCTGGGGGTCGCCTTGCATCCCGACGCCATCTTTGACGTCCAGGTCAAGCGCTTCCACGAATACAAGCGCCAGCACCTGAACATCCTGCGGGTGATCGCCCTGTATAACGCCATAAAGCACGACCCCGGGGCAGAGTTTCCCCCCCTGGCCGTCCTTTTCGGAGGCAAGGCCGCCCCTGGCTACTTCATGGCCAAGCGGGTCATCAAGCTCATCCACAACGTGGCCCAGGTGATAAACGGCGACCCGGACGTGGGGGGGCGGCTCACCGTGGCCTACATCCCCAATTTCAACGTGCGGGTGGGGCAGGTGGTCTATCCCGCTGCGGATATTTCGCAGCAGATATCCCTGGCCGGGAAAGAGGCCTCGGGCACCGGCAACATGAAGTTCGGCATAAACGGGGCCGTGACCATGGGCACGCTCGACGGGGCCAACGTGGAGATGCGCCAGTGCGTGGGCGAGGAGAACTTCTTCCTGTTCGGGCTGACCGCGCCGGAGGTGGTCGAGGTCAGGCGCAACGGCTACGATCCCCGGGCCTATGCCGCAACCGACCCCGTGCTCGGCCAGGCCCTGGACATGATCGCCTCCGGGGCCTTCTCTGCGGGCGACCGGGATATCTTCCGGCCCATCGTGGACAACCTCCTGCACCAGGACGAATACATGGTGCTGGCCGACTTCGCCTCCTACATGCACTGCCAGACGGCGGTCACGCAGGCCTGCCGGGACCCGGCCCGCTTCACCCGGATGTCGATTCTAAACGTGGCGCGGCTTGGAAAGTTCTCCTCGGATCGCTCCATCCGGGACTATTGCCGCGACATCTGGAACATCGCCCCGCAGATGGCCTAGACCCGGCGGCCAGGGGGGCGCGTCCCGAAATGCGCAACGGCCCGTCGACCTATGGCCGACGGGCCGTTGCGTTTTTTTTGGGGGGGGCGGCCTGCCCCGCAAATCATGCCGTCTCCGGCGTCGCCTCCCGGGCTCGCGCCCGACATGGCTTCAGACGCAGGCCGTCACGTCCGTCTAGGGGCAGGCGATGGACCGGTAGATCTTCGCCCCGTTCTCATACGTCTCCACATAGCATTGCGTGCCGTCCCGGTAGATGACCTGTCCCTGCGAGGCGTTGGAGACGGCGATGGCCGTGGCGGGCAGGATCGTCAACATGGCGCCCAGGGCGACCCCTGCGGCGACGCCGCTGTTGGGTCCGTAATACCCCCCATAGCCCCCGTAATAGGGCGGCGGAACGGGAACCGGGACCGGATAGGGGACGGGCGGGCGCGGCGCAGGCGGTCTGCCGCCAGGAGGCGGCGGCATGGCCCCGCCTGCCGGGGGACGCGAGACCTGACCCCGGGGAGGCACGCCCGGACCGCCCGGACCACCGGGACCGCCTGGGCTGCCGGGCCTGCCGATGGCGCCGGGACCGCCTGGGCCGCCTGGGCCGCCTGGACCGCCGGGACCGCCGGGACCGCCGGGTCTGCCAGCATTGCCTGGGCCGCCCGGACCGCCGGGTCTGCCAGCATTGCCGGGACCGCCTGGGCCGCCGGGCCTGCTAACGCCGCCCGGGCCTCCTCGGCCCCCGGGGCCGCCCGGGCCGCCGGGTCTGGCGGGGGACGAGATGTTGCCGCGCGGGGCCTGAAATCCGCCTCCGCCGCCTCCCCGGCCTCCGCCTCCTCCTCCGCCTCCCCTGCCGCCACGGGCCTCGGCGAGAAGGGGGGCGAGCCAGCCGCCATTGAGGATGAGCGCCAGTGCGAGCACCAGGGCAAACCCCAGAAAGCCTGGGCGTAAGCGGGGTGCATGCTCACTTGCCATGGGTGCCGCCCTCTTGCGCTTCAAGCCTAATGTGCGTGAACAGGTCGGGGTCGCGGGTGAAATGCTGGGGCGGGGAATATTCGAACGTTGCGGGGGCGTTGTCCGCCGTGCTCCAATCCCGAAAGACGGCCGTGAACTGGGGGGCCATGGGCATGCGCTTTTCGGTGATCAAAAGCTTGCGCACAAGCGGGGTCGGGCCATCTTCAATCCAGAGCTGCCAGTCCACGTCCTTGCCCTGGAAGAACAGATGGTGGCAACGGGTCTGCCCGACAAGGCCCAGCCCGAGGGAGGACACCGAGACATAGCTCATGTTGCCGCACGTTTCGTTGCGCAAGAGGTCGCCAAGCGGCGAGTCGAGGGCGTATTTCTCGCTCAAAAGATCGACGAGCGCGTCGTTGTCCATGGCTGCGGGCAATTGGTTGTAGAGATGCCTGTCGGTGAGGGCCAGGGTGAAGGTCTTGCCGTTGAAGGCCGAGGTGGCGGACATGTCGTCGCCCGTGGACACGATCTTGAAGGCGTTTGGCCGCTGCACCGCCACGTCCATGTTCCGGGCCACCTGTATCTTCGCCGAGCCGCGATACACCAGATCCAGGAGCACCTCGGCCTTGAAGGAATATCCTTTGAGTCCCGAGAGATAGGCGCAGGCTTTCTCGAAGACGGCGACGGCCGCAGGGTCGCTCGTCTGGGCCGCAGCTTTTTTGGCGGCGGCCTGGCCCGTGACCGGCGAGGCCACGATCAGCCCCAGAAATAACACAGCAAGACAGGTTCGGACAAATCCGCGCATGATCGCCTCCAGTTCAAAATAGATGGGCGCCTCCCGACAAGGAGCTCCGGTTGCCCCAGGGCCGGAGCATACGGTGGCACGCTCACATCCCAAGCATCCCATTTCTAGATGCCCGGGGCGTCAATGTCAACGCGCCACGGCTCCCTTTGCCCCCAAGAGGACCGGTCAATTCGTACGCTCCCTCAATCGGTCATTTTCATTTTTCATTGACACGGGCACCGGCGTGGGGGCGGCGCGGGTCTTGGAGCGGGGAAGCCGGGAGCGAAAGCGCCGGGGGCGCTTCCCCCGGCGCCTTGCATGGGATCAGGCTGCCCGAAGATGATTTCGCTGCGCGTGTGCGGTTAGATACGCACCCGGATGATGCTCAACAGGTCGTTCACGTAGACGCCGTCGCGCTTGTATTCGCGGTATCCGGCGCAGTGGGCGCAGCCCACGGCGTAGAGCCGGTCGCCCTCGGCCGCCAGGTGCGAGGCGAACTGGCCGCAGGCGAGCTGGCGGAAGAACTGGGAAACGTCCGCCACGTCCCCCGGGGCGATGTCCGGATTGGTTGAGGCGATGACCCGGCCCCCCGGCTCCACGAACATGCCCTCCGATCCGTCCAGGATGTGGCCCTGGCCGTCCCGGGGCAAGCAGTCGCGCAGCATGGACAGAAACTGGGGTTCGGAGTCGAACACGATGCCGATGCCGCCAAGCGCCGTGCCGGGATCGACGAGGGAGGTGATGGCGGCGTTGTAGATGTACGTGGGCCTTGTGGCGCCGTTTCCGGCGTAGAGGTCGGTAGGGGCGAAGTCCGAGACGCAAAAGTGCTGGGAGCTGGCGAGGCGCAGGGCCTGATCCACGAAGGGGGCGTCCAGGGTGCGGCCCACGTGATGGTTCTCGTCCGGGTTGGAGCAGGCCAGTATCTCGCCGCTGCGGTCATAGACGAAGAGGTTGGAATATACGGTGTAGAGGCTGTTGATGTAGGCCAGTATCTCGCGCATGCGGTCGCGCTCGGCGGCGTCCAGGACCGGTTTGTCCATGAAGCGCCTGAAGTCGGAGGTCAGCGCCCACCAGCGGCAGTCGTTGGCCCGCTCGTAGAGGTTGCGGTCCATGATGTCGATGGCCAGTTGGGCCAGAAAGCGCACGTCGTGCAGACGCGAGGAGGTCACCAGCTTGAGCAGGCCGTCGGTCGAGGTCTGGAAGACATGCTGCACCTGGTCGCCGATCTTTTTGACCTCGTTTAAGACATGGGGCAGGGCCTGGGCCTCCACCCGCTCCGAGAGGTCGGCCTCAAGGGACTTCTTGGCGGCCATGATCTCGCCGTTTTGCACCACCAGCTCCAGGTCCGAAAGCACGTTTTCCGAGGCCTCCTCCACCTGCACCAGCCGTCCGGAGAAGATGGCGTTTTGGCGGATGGCGCTTTCGTCCAGGCCGGGGCCGCCCTCGGCGTTGCGAAAGGCCGTGGTCACCCGCTTGGTCACGTGCCCGTACCAGGGCAGCCCGAAAAAGCCCTGGTAGCCGTTGGTGGGCAGGGTCTTGGCCAGATAAGGCTCCCCGGCGATCTGCACCAGATGGAAGTCGTCGCGAAGCGCCATGTCGTAGGCGACGCCGACCGGGGCCTTGTCGGGGTCGCTTGAGGCGATGGCCGTGCCTGATTCGTCCAGGATCATGATGACGATGTCTTCGGAGGACTGGGCGAGGTTTTCGAAGATGCCCGCCATCTCCCCGGCGAAGTCGAACACCAGGCACAGCACGCCAAGCGCCGTCCCGTCGTAGGGATGCCGGACGGCCTGGGAATAGATGAGCACGTCGCCGCCTCCGGGAACCAGATCGGATTCGCGGTAGGTCTCCACGTAGGTGTCCGAGGCCAGGGCTGCGGCCAGGAGCGGGTCGGCGGTGCGGGTTATGGGGTTGTCGCGATTTAAGTGGGCGTGCACCCGGCCCTGGGCGTCCAGCACGATGATCTCGGCGTACACCGTGTACTTGTCGCGGTACTCGCGCAGCCGGTCCTCGATAAGTCCCACGGCCTCCGGGTCGTCCCCGGAAAGAAGAAAGCGCGCCAGATCGTCGTCCGTGGCCAGAAATCCTACGTCGGCGGTGCGCTCGAACAGGTTGCGCTTGAGGATGTCGATGGCCACCTGGGCCACGGCCGAGATCTCCAGCACCACCTTCTGGGTGCTTTCCAGGACCAGGGTGTCGACGAGCGTGGATTGCAGCGAGGAAAAATTGTCCTGGGTGGCGATGATGAAGTCGATGAGCGTCTGGGCGATGCGGCTGCAATTGATCTTTCCGGTCAGCGTGGCCCGGGTCCATTGCCGGTCCAGACGGGTGAGCAGGTTTTTGCAGTGGGCCACGGAATTCATGGCCGAAAGAAGCGTCTTCTCGTGTTTTTTCAAAAGGTTTTTGTCCAAGATGCAAGCCTCCCTGGATCACGCCGAAACGTTGTGACGGGGAATGCCATCCCGGCCGGGACAGGGGGCGTTCGCCCCGGTCCCTTGCGGGCGGCCGCCTTCCGGAGATCCAACGGCGTACAAAAGGATCCGAAGGGCGGCAGGACGGTGAACGCCGCACAGGGCCGTCCCCATTCCCGGGAAAATCCGGATGCGATGTGGCTTTAGGATGCCTCCCTGGGTTTGCCGTCTGACGGCGATTGCACGACGATTTTGTTGTTACGGGGGCGCATGGGCCATTCCTGGGCTGGGGCGTCGGCCCGGCCTGGGCGACAGTGGCGTCGCATCCTTTGTATTCCAATGCGTTACAAAGGATTTCCCGGCATGCCGCTCCGGTCTGGGCGTTTGCCGACACGACGCCATCTGATGCAAACCTAGCTGATATTTCACATTATTGTCAAGGGCTGTTGTGCAATACAGGGCGGAGGGGCGGTGGACAATTCCCGTCCGCCGGGCTAGGCCGGGGAACGATCCATCTTTCCCAAAAGGGGGCGACCATGCGCGTGACTGCCCGGCTTACCGGCCTTGCGGCCCTGTGCCTGTGGATTGCGGCCTTCGCCGGTCCGGCCGTCGCCCAGGATGATGACTGGCTCCTTTTCCAGGCGGCCATCAACGCCGGCGGACTCCCCGGGGCCGGAAACCCGGCCGGGGACTGCCCGGTCCCGGCCGAGGCCGGGCCGGAGGACGTCTCCACGCCGGACAGGGTCATCGGCGACGGTTCCCCGGAAAGCTGCACCAGCCAGGCCGTGGTCCAGGCCGTGGCCCTGGGCGGGGTCATGGTCTTTGACTGCGGTCCGGCCCCGGTGACCATCGTGATGCAGGAGACCGCGAAGATTTTTAACGATACCGGACCGCGCATCGTCCTGGACGGCGGCGGCAAAGTGACCTTAAGCGGCGGCGGGGTGCGGCGCATCCTGTACATGAACACCTGCGACGAGGCCCAGGTCTGGACCACGCCCCACTGCGACGACCAGGACCATCCCCTGCTGACGGTGCAGAACCTGACCTTCGTGGACGGCGACGCCGCAGGCGAGGAAGAGGGCGGCGGGGCCATCTTCGCCCGGGGCGGCAGGCTGCGCATCGTCAACTGCCGCTTTTTCCGCAACGCCTGCGCGCTGACCGGACAGGACGTGGGCGGCGGGGCCGTGCGGGCCTTCGACCAGTCCCAGGACCTCCCCCTGTATGTGGTGGGAAGCACCTTCGGCGGCAGGCCGGGCCTGGGCAATACAGGCTCAAACGGCGGGGGGCTTAGCAGCATCGGGGTGTCATTTACGGTCCTTAACTCCTTATTCACCCACAACCAGGCCGTGGGCTACGGGGCCAACCCGGCCCGGCCGGACACCCCGGGAGGCGGCAGCGGCGGGGCCGTCTACACCGATGGCGACACCTTCACCCTGAACCTGTGCGGCACGCGCATCGAGGACAACTCGGCCCGGGAGGGCGGCGGGGCCATCTTTTTCGTCAGCAACGACCTGACCGGCGTCCTGCGCATTGAGGACTCGACCCTGCGCCGCAACCCCAGCCAGGGGTTCGAGACGGCAGGCTATCCCGGCATCTTTTATCTGGGAAACGGCCCGCCTGTGGTGAGCGGTTCGGTCATTGAATAGCGACCCGGGCGGGATGCGAATATCACGGACAGGCCACGGCCTCGCCGCGCCGTGCGCAGGCGCGCCCTTGGTCCGGCGGCGCCCGGACTCGGTCTTGAAATGATGCCGGGGCGTCGCCATGAAAAAGGGACGACCCCGTCTGGAGTCGTCCCTGAATGATCGGATGGTCGGGGCGAGAGGATTTGAACCTCCGGCATCGTGCTCCCAAAGCACGCGCGCTACCAGTCTGCGCCACGCCCCGACGCGAAGACCCGCTTGACTACCGGATTCCCCGTCCCAAGGCAAGGCGTACGTCAGACGCCGGGCCGTGCCCCTGAGGCCTGAACCGGGCTGGGGCGCCGGGGCCGGGCCGCGCGTGCGCCGCAAGGCGCCCGCACCCTTGGCGCTACGCCCCCCACACCCCGGCCACCAACCCGCCGCAGGCCGGACAGCGGCCGCCATGCAGCCGCACCGGCCCCGAGACGAATCCCGTCCGGGAGGCCACGACCTCGCCGCAGGCCGGACACAGGGTGTCGTTGTGCTCGGCAGGCCCCAGGTTGCCCACGTAGACATGGCGAAGGCCCGCGGCCCGGCCCATGTCCCGGGCCGCGTCCAGGGTCTGCGGCGGCGTGGGGCCGCGATCGAGCATCTTGAAGTCAGGATGGAAGCGGGAGAGGTGCCAGGGCGTGTCCGGACCCAGTTCGGAGCTGATGAACGCGGCCATCTGCCGCAATTCGCCTGGGTCGTCGTTGAGGCCCGGGATGAGAAGGGTGGTGACCTCCAGCCACCAGCCCAGGCGGCGGATATGGGCCAGGTTTTTTTTGACCGGCGCAAGTCGCGCCCCGCAGACCGTGGCGTAGAACTCCTCGCTAAAGGCCTTGAGGTCGATGTTGGCCGCGTCGATGAGCCCTGAGAGCGCGTCCAGGCAGCGGGGGGTCTGGAAGCCGTTTGAGACCATGATGTTTTTCAGTCCGGCCTGATTGGCCAGGGTCGCGGTGTCCCGCATGAGTTCGAAAAAGATCGTGGGTTCGGAATAGGTGTAGGAGATGCTGGCCGCGCCGCTTTGCAGGGCCGCCTGCACCAGTCCCTGGGGCGTGGCCGGATGGCCGCGTATGGGGAGGCCCTGGCGCGGCGGCTGGGACAGGGAGGCGTTTTGGCAAAACGAGCAGGACAGGTTGCAGCCCATGGTCCCAAAGGAAAAGGTCTGGGAGCCGGGCAGGAAGTGGTAGAGCGGCTTTTTCTCCACCGGGTCCAGGTTGGCTGCGGCCACCGTGTCGTAGACCAGGGTGAAAAGCGTGCCGTCGCGGTTCTCCCGCACCCCGCATGTCCCGCGTGATCCGGGATCGATGCGGCAGACGTGGGCGCACAGTCGGCACTGGACGCGGCCGTTTCCCAAGGGTTTCCACAACGCGGCCTGATGCATGGCGGCCCCCCTGCTGGTTATTGTCCGGTCGGCGCTCCCCGGCTTGGTCCCGGCGGGGCGGGGATGGCCCCGGATGGGCCTGCCCCCTGGGGCGAATGGACCATGGGCGGCGGCTGGCCTCCCGGACCGCCCATGCCTCCCGGACCGCCGGGCGCGCCCCCGTGCGGGCCGCCGTTTGGGGAATAGACCATAGCCGGAAGCTGGGCCGGGACCTGGCCTGTCTGGCCCACACCCTGGCCCGTGCTTTGGCCCGTGCTTTGGCCGGACGTGACGGACTGGCCCGTGGCGGCGTTTTGTCCGGAGCTTGTTCCCTGGCCGGAATAGGGCGTACTGCCGGTATATACCTGGGGGTAAATGTACAGGGGCGTCTGCTGGGCGGCGTCGTTTTTGCGCGGACGCGGCGAGACCTCCATGACGAGGTTGCCTTCCTTGTCGCGGCCCATGCTCATGTTGTCGCGGGTTCCCATGCGGAAGTCCCGGCGCGGCGGATCATCCCCGTCGTCCGGGTCGTCTGGCGGGTCGGCGGGCGGGGCCTGGGGGGGCGGCCCATGGCCGCCGTCGGCCCGGGCCGGTAGCGCCGTCGCACAAAGAAGCAAAAGGACCGCCAGGGCCGAAAAGAGCGCCGACGTCCCGATGCTCAGGAGGCAGGGACCGTTGGCCGCCCTTTTTCCGTTTCCACGGTTCATGGTCACGGCTCCTTGTATTTCCAGGGCAAAGACGGTACGTAGACTTTCTGCCAAACTACCATGATCAAGGAGCCGTGTATATGGCCGACAGGGCCGACGCCTACAAGCGGGCCGGGGTGGATATAGAGGCTGGAAACACCCTGGTTTCGCGCATCAAATCCCTTGTCTCCGCAACCTACAGCAAGGGCGTTCTCTCGGACATCGGCGGCTTCGGCGGGCTATTCAAGCTCGACCACGAGGCCTGCGCCGACCCCGTGCTTGTGGCCTCCACCGACGGCGTGGGCACCAAGCTCAAGCTTGCCCAGCAGTTCGGCCGTCACGACACCATCGGCATCGACCTGGTGGCCATGAGCGTCAACGACATCCTGGTGCAGGGCGCCAAGCCGCTCTTTTTTCTGGACTATTTCGCCACGGGCAAGCTCGACGTGGAGCAGGCCGTGCAGGTGGTCAAGGGCATCGCGGATGGCTGCAAGCTGGCCGGGTGCGCCCTCTTGGGCGGCGAAACAGCCGAGATGCCCGGGTTTTATCCCGACGGGGTCTACGATCTGGCCGGGTTTTGCGTGGGGCTTGTGGACAACGCGCGCATCGTGGACGGATCGAGCATAGCCGTGGACGACGTGCTCATCGGCATCGAGTCCTCGGGGCCGCATTCCAACGGCTATTCATTGATCCGCAAGATTTTCGACGCATCCGGGGCCAAGGCCGACGACATGCTGCCCAATGGCGGCGTGACGCTTGGCGAGGCGCTGCTGGCGCCCACCCGCATCTACGTCAAGCCGGTCTTAAACCTCCTGCGCGATCTGGAGATACGCGGCATGGTGCATATCACCGGCGGCGGCTTCTACGACAACGTGGCCCGCATCCTGCCGCGCGGGGTGGGGGCGCGCATCCGCATGGGGGCCTTCGACGTGCCGCCGGTTTTCGAATGGCTCAAGGAGAAGGGCGACCTCTCCTGGCCGGAGATGCTCCAGGTCTTCAACTGCGGCATCGGCTACATGCTGGTGGTCCCGCCGGAGATCGGCGAGGATGTGGTCTCAAGGCTTCGCGCCCAGCACGAATACGCCCAGATCATCGGGACCATCGAACGCCTGAAAAAGCCGGACCAGGAGCGGGTCACGGTGGAGCTGCCGGGCGGGGCCTGCTAGTGTCGCGTTCCGCAAAGAAGTGCGCATTCTGATGAATTCATGGCGGCCACAAAGTCGCATAAACCCCGAACTTCCAGCCCAATGAAACATGCTCGCGCTTGTGGGGCGCCACACGAGAGGCGCTTCCAGAATAAGTGGGATGTTCCGTTCCGCTTTTTTTCAGACTCACGTTTTTCATGGCCGCCACAGGGGACATGGAAAGGCGGCAGAGAGTAAGCGCACAGTCCAGGCGTATGCCTGACGAACCGTGCTGACGGTAAGAAATCGGCATTTCAAGCGCCTGTCTGGCGAACTTTCCGCACAAGGCCGCTCTCCGGAGCGGCCTTGTGCGTTTTTCATGAGCGCGGGTGGTTTTTCGCAGGAGGGAGACGGATATTCTGGAACGGCACTGTGGCTGATTCCGTGACGAAGCCTCCGGACTCTGTTAAAGGAGAAGGGAACGAAGTGCTGTGATGGTATAAGGAATATCTGTCATGCGAACAAGAGAAGAGTGCCTTGAGAGATTGAAGCGTTACTATTATGAAATACAGCCCAGGCAGAAGTATGTGGTAGATGACTTTCGTCCTGATGACGCAAGTGGCATTGCAAAGCTATATTATGCTGTCTATGGAGAAAAATTTCCTGTCGACCATGTTTATGATCCAGATGAGATAATCAGACTAAGTTCACGCAATGAAATTCACTATGTTGTCGGGAGAACGCATAGCGGGGATATTGTCGGAATATATGGGTTGTTCAGAAATCCTCCGGGCAAACAGATTATGGAGGCTGGGGGCTGGATTGTCCTCCCGTCATACCGCAATAGCACGTTGGCCATGCGCCTGGCCCAGAAAATACATGCCGCTCCTCCTGCGAGTCTCGGCCTGAACGTCATTTTCGGACAAATCGTATGCGACCATGTCATTACCCAGAAAATGAGTGTGAAGTTCAACACGTTTTTCTGCGCCCTGGAAGTCGAGGCCATGCCGTCTCGTCCTGACGACGTTTCAGGGGGCGCCGGAGGCCGCATCTCGCTTCTGGACGGATTCATCATCCTGCGGGACGTGCCGCATGGCGTCTATCTCCCCCCGCACTACGCCGCGACGTTGCAGGGGATGTATGTCTCCCGGGGATGTTCACGGGAATTTCTCCATGACTCAGGGCCGACGGCGGCCTGCGCGTGTTCCATCCAGTCCATGGACGTCGCGTCGTTGGTCAAGATGATGGTGGACGAGCCGGGTCTCGATCTTGACGCCCACTTGGCGCGCATGGAGCGGGATTTCCCGGACAGGCACGTCTACCAACTCATCCTGCCCCTGTGGCGGCCGGGCATTTCCCATGCCGTGGACACGGCCCGCAGGGCGGGCTTTTTCCTTGGCGGGCTTTTGCCCCAGTGGGCCGACAGGGACGCCTTGCTCATGCAAAAAACTGCGAGCCCCCCGGATTTTTCGAAGATTCAACTGCACACCCAAGAGGCCCGGTCCATATTGGACATGATTGTCGCGGACAGGGACTCCTTGCCGTCCCCGGGCTGATGCAGGCCGGGCCATGGATGCCGGATATTCCTGACGGCGCCCGCATGCGCCGCCCGGCGAGTTTTCCGCCTACGGCCAGATGCCTTCCGCCGCAAGCACCGCCTTGACCACGTCTTTGCGGGCCTGGACATCCTCGGGGCGCACCGAATCGATGTTCAGGGCGAAAAACCACCGCCCATTCCCCTTCTCCACCCAGCCGACCCACCAGCCCACGTTGGGCGAAACCCGCGCCGTCAGTCCTGTCTTGGCCCGCAACACGCCCGCCTCGGTGCGCTCCTCGACCATCATTTCCTGCACCGCGTCCATGCTGCGCTTCGAGACAGGAAGCTGGCCGCGGGCCAGGCGTTGCAAAAACGCCGTCTGTTCCACGGCGGAAATGCGCAGCTTGCCTTCCAGCCAGAAGGTGTCGATGGCGTCTCCGATGTCGGCGTTGCCGTAACCCAGGTTTTTCACCCACCACTGCATGCGGTCCTGGCCGATCTTGCGGGCGAGCTCCTGGTAGATGGGCACGCTGGAGGCGCGCAGGGCCTCGGTCAGGGTCAGGTCCTTGTTCCAGGCCGTAATGGAGCGTGTCTGGCCGTCCCAGGGAAAGACCGTGTCCGGTCCGGCCACCACCCCTGTCTCCAGGGCGATCAGGGAATTGGGGATCTTGAAGGTGGAGGCGGGCAAAAAACCTGTAACGGCCCGGGCCGCGTCGTGGACCTGGGCGGTCTGGGCGCCGTCATAAAGGATGACCAGGGTCCCGGCGACCCCGGCGTCCGCGAAAAACTTCGCCCAGTCCGGACGTTCGCTGACGGCCAAGCCCGACGTCCCCGACGTGCCAGACGCGGCGGGCGCGGCGCCTGCGGCCGGGCAGGACAGGGCGAGGCAGCAGCACAAAAAGGCCAGGGGGAGGCGGGGAAAATGCGGACGCATGGTCTCTCCTTGGTTCTGCGGTTCGGGGAGGCGGCATGGCCAGACGACAGGGTCGGGGTTTACCCCGGGTCCGTGATGGGCGGCAGGGGCAGGGCCGGGTTGAAGTAGCCGAAGCGCAGGCCCGGACAGTCCTCGGTCAGACGCTTCATGAAATTGCCAAGCCCCATGCAGGCGGCCAGTTCGGCCTCGCTGCGCGCCCCGCTTTGGGCCACGACGGACAGGTATAGCTCCGGGTCCAGATTCAGGTTTCGCAGTTGCACGAAATCCGCCCTGGTCTCGGTCAAAAGTCCGGCCAGGGCGGCGTATTCGGCCTCGGTGTCGGTGACTCCCGGGAAAAAAAGCAGGTTCACGGACACGAAAAGTCCGGCCGCCTTGGCCCGGGTCATGAACTCCCGCACGTCGCCAAAGGCGTAGCCCCTGGGCCGGTAATAGGCGGCGTACATCCGCTCGTCGCCGCTACTGAGGCTAACGCGCACGGAATCCACCCCGGCTTTGGCCAGATCGTCCACCGCGTCCGGCAGGCTGCCGTTGGTGTTCACGTTGACCGTGCCTGTGCCGCCGCCTTTGCGAAAAAGGGTCACGGCCCTGGCGATGGTCGCGGCCTCGGTCAGGGGCTCGCCCTCGCAGCCCTGGCCGAAGGAGAAGATGGGCCGGGAGGCGCGGCTGCCGTGTTCGGCCATGACCTGGGCGATCTCTTCCGGGCGCGGGGTGAAGGTGATGCGGTTTTGGGTGGAGGGGAACCCCGAGTCCGGGTCTTGCAGCGACAGGCAGCCCACGCACCGGGCGTTGCAGACCCGGGAGGTGGGAAGCGGCGCTTCATAGCGGCCCAGGGCCAGATTGCGGGCCGCCGGGCAGCAAAAGGTCAGGGCGCAACGCGACAGGTGGGCCACAAGGCGGTTTTGCGGGTATTTGCGCAAAAGGGCGCTGGCCCCTTTGGAGATGCGGGAGCGGGGGATGCCGGTGAATACCTGGCGCGGGTCATGGTCCACCCGGGTGGCGGCCACGTAAAAGCGTTCCCCGGAAAAGCCCACCGCGCCGTAGGCGAAAAGGGGCAGCACCGGCGCGCCCGGGGCGGCGGCGTAGGCGGCCTGGGCCGAGAGGGTGTGGCCGGGACAGACGAAGGCGGCCACGGCCGTCTCGCCGGTCTCCTCAATATCGCCGGTCTCGGGGTCAAGGCCAAGCGCCGTGCGCCCGGGCAACAGGAAAAGCTCGCTCTCAGGCGGCAGCGGGATCAGTTCGTCCGGACGCGGCGGCACGATCTGCCCGCCCCGGCGCACCAGCATCTCCAGGTCGGGATGATCGAAGATGTTGCCCGCGGCGTCGGCGTAGACCATCCGGGGCCGAAGTTTTTTGCTGGACATGGGGGACATCCTTGGCGCGGATTGCAGGCGGCTGCGCCAGGGGTCTTACCCCGGACCGGCCCGGCGGGCAATGCCCCACGGCCCGGCTTACGACCGCTTGAGATCGGCGATGAGCCGCTCAAGCTCCCCGGCCTGCCCGGACAGCCCGGTGATGGCCGTGCCCGCCTGACGCATGGCCTCGGTGGTCTCAAGCGACACCCGGTTGACCTCGTCCACGCCCCGGTTGATCTCCTCGCTGGCCGCCGACTGCTCTTCGGCTGCGGCGGCGATGGTCCGCACCTGGTCCGAGGCCGTCTCGGCCAGCCGCACGATCTCGGCCAGGGCCGCGCCCGAGGACTGGGCCAGCTCCGCAGCCTGCTCGATGCCCCGGGTGGAGCGGTCCACGCCCTCCATGTTGGTTTTTGCCACGTTTTGCACGCCGTGGATGGCGTCGCCGACCTCGCGGGTGGCCTGCATGGTCTTCTCGGCCAGCTTTCTGACCTCGTCGGCCACCACGGCGAAGCCCCGCCCGGCGTCTCCGGCCCGGGCGGCCTCGATGGCGGCGTTTAAGGCCAGGAGGTTGGTCTGGTCGGCGATGTCCGAGATCACGTTCATGACCCGGCCGATGCCCTCGGCCCTGTCCCCAAGGTCAGCCATGTGGCCTTTAAGCTGCTCGGACTGCTCCTTGACCGTAAGTATCGCGGCCACGGCCCGGCCCACGATGTCCGCGCCCAGTTCGGCCTTGGCCTTGGCCTGTCCGGAGCTTTCCGCCGCTGTGGAGGCGTTTTTCGCCACGTCCAGGACCGTGGCGTTCATCTGCCCCATGGCCGAGGCGATCTCGGTCAGGCGGTCGGTCTGGTGCTGCGCCCCGCGCGCCGCCGCATCGGCCCGGTCCGAAAGCTCGCCTGAGGCGGCGCCTATGCCCGCCGACACCTGCTCCAGGGCCTGCGCCGCCTGGAACATGCCCTGTCGCATGGCCCCCTCGGCGGCATTCCGGGCCTCTTCGGCCTCGCGTCCGGCCGCCGTGGCTTTCTGGGTCTCCTCCTGGGCGGTATGCCGGGCGTCCTCGGCGGCGGCCAGGGTTGTCTTGAGCTCGCCCACCATCGAGCTGATGGCCTCTTTGAGGGTGGCGGTCTCGCCGTAAAACGTTCCGGTTATGGTCGTCTCCAGACGCCCTGAGGCCACCGTGCCGGCGTAGTCAACCAGGGCGGCGATGGGACGGGTGATGCTGCGCATGATGACAAAGGCCACGGCCAGGGAGACGAGCATGATGCCCGCCGCGATCCCGGCCATGCCGAGGCGCATGCGCGAGACGCTGGCCTCGATGTCGTCCACGTAAAGCCCCGTGCCGAGCACCCAGCCCCAGGGCTTGTAAAGCTTCACATAGGATTCTTTGGGGTAAAGCTCGGTGGTGGCCCCGGAGGCCGTGGGCTTGGGCCACATGTAGGCCACGTAGCCGTCGCCGCTTTTGAGGCAGACCTCGACAAAGGCGGCGAACAGATTTTTCTTGCCGTTCGTGTCCGCCAGAGGGCCGCTTACGCCGAACTGGAGCATGGTGGCCTTGTCGAACTTCGGGTCGTCCAGGACCTTGCCGTCCAGGGCCGGGCTGACCGGATGCATGATCATGACCGGATAGGGGGAGGCTGTGTTGTTGATCCAGATGTAGTCATTTTGGCCATACCGAAGATTTTTTATCCGCTGCATGGCCCGGGAGCGCCCTTCCTCGGGACTGAACTCCCCCTTCTGGATGCGTTTTTCGTATTCCTCGACCAGGGAATAGGCGACGTCCACAATATCCTTGAGGCTCTTTTTGCGATTCTCCAGCATGTCCCGCCCGGCCTGGGGGACGAAATACAGCAGGATGGCGCAGAGAAAAAGCGCGATGACCAAGACGACCGTGGAGATGATCTTTGTTGTAATACTGGCGTTGAACAGTCGGTGCAAAAACATTCCGTCACGCTCCATCTATCTTATTTTAATTGCTAAAAGTGTGTCGATGCTCAACCCTGACGATGTGCGGCAGTCTTTTTGGCGCACAAGGCATGCAGAAACGCCTGTTCGTCCAGTCTGTAGCACGCATGAAGTGTCCTCTCTACCACAGTTGCGTGGAGAAATGAAAGACAAAAACGAGAGAGCGAAGGGCGGGTGTCTCAAGGACGCAGGCTGATGCAGAAGGCTGCCTGCGCCAGTGTCGTCTGGCGTCCTGGGCGGCTGCGGCGGGAGAGGGGCCTTCGGCTCATTGCCCCTGCCCCAAGGTGCAGGCCGCGCCCAGGTGCTGCTGGGCCTGGGCGATGTAGCGTTCCAGGCCCTGACGTTCGGCGTCGGGCACGTCCGTGAACCGGACGCCGCACAGCCGGAACTGCCCGCCCGGTTGGTCCGACAACCGGGCGATGGTCCCCTGGAGCCGGTAGGGGCTGGCGTCCAGGTCGGGCAGCCGGAAGCCGACCGTCACCAGCGCGTCCGCAGCCAGGGCCTGCGCGGCAGGTTCGCTGACGCACACCTCCGCCTGGCAGCCGGAAAGGGAGATGTTTAAGACGTGGCAGGGGGCGACGGTCTGGCCGACTGTGATCTCGCCGCCTAAAAACACCCCGATGCGGGGTCCGCTGCGGATGCTGTGGACCGCGATGCGTCGGGGATAGTCCACAAAAAGAAGGCGTTGCGGGCTGTAGACCGCCCCCTGGACCACGGTCTCGAAGCCGCACACCAGGCCATCGCAGGAGATGTAGCGGACCACGAGCTTTTTTCCGTCGTAGACATGGTCCCGGGCGGTCCCCTTGGCGGGAAGGTGCAGGAGCAGGTATTTGTCCATGCTCCAGCCAATAAGGCGCGAGGCGAACCGGTCTCCCACGCCGACCGGTTCGATCAATATCTTCATCCCTACTGCCAGGTGCGCCTCGGCGCTGTCTGACATCCGTATCGCGAACGTGTCCGGCATGGCCGTCATCCCCTGCGGTCTGTCCCGTTTCTGGCGGGCATGCGAAGCTAGCGGGGAAGCATCCCGTCCAGACTGGCCGGGGCGGCGACGGCCGGGGCGGGATCCTTGGGATGCCTGTAGCCGTAGCAGGAGCGCTCGGCCTCCACCAGACCCCAGTTGGTGAGCTTGATGACGTTGCCCTTGTCGTTGTCCAGGCCCTCGGCGTCGGAGTGCTGCACGATGAGGCTTATGGATTCGCCGCTATCGTTGGTGAAGCTCCACTTGTTGCCCAGCACCTGGCCTTCCAAATCCCCCTTGTATTCGGCGGGCAGACCGTAACGGTCCATGAGCGCGCCGGACAGGCGGCGGAAAAAATCCTCGGTGCCGTCGGCGTACTTGAGCTTGATGCGCACCACCCGGCCCGGCGAGGCGCAGGCGCCGGTCAGCACGTATCCGCCGCGAAAGGCCCCGGCGGCCTTGATGTCGCGCCGGGCCAAGGAGGGCGCGTCCTCCATGGGTTTTGCCTTGCCCGGGTGCAGGTAGCGGCCGAAACGGGCCGAATCCCCCCCCAGGTCGATGCCGCCCAGGCTGGCCGGGGGCGGGGACTGGGCCAGGGCGGAGACGGCGGACAGGGCGAAAAAGGCTGCAAGGATCAAAGCGGTCAGACTGACGCGGCGCATACACGGTCCTTGGGTTTGTGGTGGTCGTCGTCAGGCAATAACCGCAATGCCGCTTCCGAGGCAAGGCCGGGACTGGCGGCGGGAGGCGCTGCCGTGTCGGACGCGCCGGACTCGCCAGACTCGTCGGACGCGCCAGACTCGCCGGTCGCGCCGGTCGCGTAAACCGGGTCAGCGGCGCGGCGGCTTGGGTATCCAGGGAGTCGTGCTGGGGCCGCCGCCGCTGCCGGGGGGACGATCCAGGGCGGCGTCCCGGGCCAGGGCGTCGCTACGGGCCAGGGCCGCGCCCTGGGCCACCCGGGCGTCGTGGCGGGCCCCAAGGTCCGCGATGCGCTGCTCGATTGCGAGCATCCGCTGCGAGGGGTCGTAGGCGGCCGTGACGCCCTCCATGCGCCGCACGCGCTCTTCGTGGCGCTGCATGCGCGTTTCATGGCGCGGCCCGAGGGCGGACAGCTTTTTGGGCGTGATCCCGGCAGCCGCCGTCTGGGCCGTCAGCCAAACGGCGGCCAGGGCCGACATGGCCACAAACGACATGGTCAGGAGTCGAAGCAGTCGGGGCATGGTATGTCCTTTGCCTTTACGTATCGTCCGTAGCGAAAGAAACTTTATCAGAAGTCCCGCATCACGCCCTGCCGGGCCTTGCCATGGGGCGGCCGAGCGGGCATCCTGGCCGAAGACCCCGGTCCTCCAGGCAGGGAGACCGCCCCATGTCCCGGACGGTTCGTCCGCGCCAGGGCGATCCGCGACAACGTACAAGGAGAAGGTGATGCGGAAGGCGACGCTGGGAGTTATTATGGCGATTGTTTGTTCCATGACGGCCATGTCCTGCGCAGGCAAGGACCCGAAGATGACCCTGAAGGATTTCATGGGGCTGTGCGTCTCTGACGCCTCGGACAACTGCCGGGACGCCTGCGACGAATTCGCCTCCGTGTTCGTGGTGTCCTATCCGGGCGCTGTCGAGTGCCGCAAGGCCTGCGACAAGGTGGCCGAGCGTCTGAACGGCCGCGACGTGGGCCGTACCTGCGACAGCACCCTGGGCCGGGCCGCTGAGCTGTGCGCCAAGTATTGCGACATAAACAAGTAGGGGGCGCGCCCGGGGGGCGGCGGGGAGAGGTTTATGCGCCGTGTCCCGGCGGGAGCCGGGCATGACCAGACCGCTGACCGTGGCCGTCTATTCCCTGGAGCTTGGGCGCTACGCCTGCGCCAGGCTGCGCTTTCTGGACCCGTCCCGGGTCCTGCGCGGCCGCTTGCGCCTGGTGTGGGGGGCCAGAAGCGACGGGAAGAACTACGCCCTGGACCCCGCTCCCATGGACGAGGCGGACGTGGTGGCCTTTCAGCGATGTTTCCCAATGCGCGAGACCTGGCCCCTGGTGGAGCGGGCGCTATCGTCGGGCAAGCCCGTGGTCTACGACGTGGACGACCATTTCGAGGCCATGCCCCCGGACCATCCCATGGCCGGGAACATGGCCCGGGTCCTTCCCTACAGCCGCGAACTGGCCCGGCGCGCCCGGGCCGTCTCCGTATCCACGCCGGAGTTGGCCAGGGTCTTTTCCCATGTCCCGGGCCGGGTGGCTGTGGCGCCCAACCTGATCGACGAGAGGCTTTTCACCGCGCCGCGCCGCGTCGCCGCCCCCGCCCGGCCGGTGCGCATCCTCTACGCGGGGTCGCCCACCCACACGGCGGACCTGGACCTGATCGCCCCGGCCCTGATCCGCATCGTGGAGCGTTTCGGCGACGCGGTGGAGCTGTGTTTTTTCGGGTGCGCCCCCCGGGAGCCGGTGCTGGCCGCCCGGGCGTCGCGCCTTCCTTTTTCCGACGACTACACCGCCTATGCCCGGGCCTTGACCGAGCTGGCCCCGGACATCGGCCTGGCTCCCCTGTGCGACACCCCGTTTAACCGGGCCAAGAGCAACATCAAGGCCCTGGAGTACGCGGCCAGCGGTGTAGCCGGGGTCTATGCCGATCTGCCGCCCTACCGAGATCCCCGGGGCGGGGAGAGTCCCTTCGGACTTCTGGCCGGTCCCGATCCCAGGCAGTGGGAGCAGGCCATCGCCGCCCTGGTCGAGGACGCCTCCCTGCGGCGCAGGATCGCGGCCGGGGCCAGGAGGCTGGCCGTGGCCGAATACGGACTGACGCGTCATGCGGAGATCTATCTGGATTTTTATGCAGGCGTGGCTCAAGGGCGGTAGGGCGTCTGCGGGCGCGCCGCATCAAGCACGGGACAGCCACACCACAACCGCCCCCACGCCCACGGCAAGCACATGCTCGGCCACCCCGCCCGTGCGGATGGGCAGCGGCGAGGCGTGGCGCCTGGGGTCGGGCCACAGAAGCGGCGCCCCGGACGAGGTCATCCAGTCGGCGCCGAGATGCCCGGCGTAGCCCAGGACAAACGCCAGCCCGTAGGATGGCCGCAGCCCGTAGCCCGCAAGCCCAAGCCCGAAAAGAACCACGACCGCCAGCCCCAGGGCGGCCAGGGAGTGGGTGAAGCCCCGGTGGCCGAAGAGCAGCTTGATGGGGTGGGCGATGACCGCCAGCTTCTTGCCGAGCAGGCTCTGCGGTTCGTCCAGGTCCGGGGCCAGGCTGCCAAGGATGGCCATGCCCAGAACCTCCGGCGAGCTCCCCAGGGCCGCGGGAAACAGGTGATGGACGCCAAGGACCAGGGCGCAGCCGATGGCCGCATGGGTGTAGCCCATCATGCCGGTTCGCCTGTGGTTGCGGGGATCGTGGAGCGTGAGTCGCGCATGGCGGTCGCATCATGCCATGGACCACGCCCTCATGCAAACCCTTGTGCGCCATGAAAAAAGGCCCGTCCAAAGCGGACGGGCCTTTGCATTTTCCGTATCTGGCCGGGCTACATCGACGACAGGGGCGCATCGAAGCGCAGAATCCACAAGAAGCCCGGCTCGCCCGAGGGCTTGATGCTAAACTTCGTGGCCACGTCCTTGCCCTTATAGAGCATCTTGCCGTCGCCCGTGAGCACGTACTTGGTCGGGTCGTCCACCTTCTTGCCGTCCTCGTCCGTGGCCGGGTCGGCGACGGTCAGGGCCAGGCCGAAATCGTTGTCCGAGGACACGGCCAGGGTCTTGTCGTCCACCATGGCGATGCCCTCGGCCTTCTCCGCCGTCCAGCCCAGGTCCACCAGATCAAGTATCCGGGTCTTTTTGGCCGGGGTCACGCCCATGGCCGCAAGCGCCGCCAGATCAGCGGCGGATTCCAGGGGCTTGCCGTCCGGGGCGGTCTTGCCGGAGATGTCCGAGGCCCCGGCGATGTCCACCAGATACAGGACGTTGCGCATCTTGCCGTCCTTGCCTTTGGCCTGCTCCACGAGCACGAATTTCGTATCCGACACGGCCTGCATGCCGCCGATCTTGGCTGCGGCGCTCGACTTATAGGCGTCTACGTCGTGGGGGTAGGCCAGGGTGCGCACCGCGCCCGAGGCCGGATCGTATTCCACCAGACGGATAAACGGGGCCTTGGAGGCCTTGAGGTCGCCCTCGTTGTCCAGGATGGACTGCACGGCGGCCACCACCTTGTTGCCGGGCGTCACGGCCAGGCCCTCAAATCCCCGGTTGGGCTGGCGCGCGGCCAGTTCCGCCGGAAGGCCCTGGCCCGGGGCCAGCTTCTTGCGGATGTTTCCCGTGGCCGGGTCGATGTTTGCCAAAAACGGGCCGTATTCGTCGCAAATCCAAAGCGACCCGTCCTTTTTGTCCACGTCGACGCCTTCCGGATCAAGCCCCTCGGCGTCAAAGGGCAGCACCTTCATGTCCATGTCCAGGGCCACTTCGCCCGTGGAGCCCACCGCGCCCTTGTCCAGAGGGCGCCCCGAGATGGGCTTACCCGTGGCGTCGTGGATCTCTTTGACCTCGATGACCTCGGCCTTGCCGCCCGACACTTTGATCTTGGCGAATTTGGGCACGAAGTCCGGCGCCGGAAACACTTTGGAATCCTTGGGCTTGTCGCCTTCCTTGGCGGCGTACTTGGGCGAGTCGGCGTTGGGGCCGCGATCCCCGATGGCCCAGAAGACCAGGCCGCCGTCAGGCAGGCGCTCGGCGAACGACATGCCCGAGCCCACGCCCATGGGAAAGCCGTCCGGGAACTGGGATTTGGCCGCATCCGGGGCCGGGATGTTTAAGGCCTTGGGAATGGCGATCTCGTATTTCTCGACAGTGGGGCGTTGGTCCGCCAGGACGGTCTGGGCCGTAAGGGCCAGGGCCGCCAGGCAGGGGATAATGAGTTTGTGCATGAAAAGCGCCTCCAGATTTTTTGCCATCCTGATCCGCTCCCGTGGCAGGGAGATGACGGACAGGAGGCGAATGCACGACGCCTTTTCCCCTTGTCTCCGCCATGCGGTGGGAGTATAGCGGTTTCCCATGGCTGGCGACATTTTCTTCCGTCTCCGCGTTCCCCCCCTGACGCCGCGTCCGGGTCGCGCCGGACGCCTGGGCCGCATGGCCGCCGTGGTCGCGCTTGTGCTCGCGTGCAGCGTAACCCCTGCCCTGGCCGCCACAGGCTACTGGACCATCACCGGCTTTCTCGTCGGTCCGGTCAGCGCCATGGACTCGGTCGCAGCCGGGTCCTTCATCGGCAAGCGGATGTTCATCGACAGCGGGACCATGGAATTCGACGCCGCCGCTTGCGCCATCACCCCCACTCTGGTCGATCACGACTCCATCGCCTATTTCCGGGACATGTTCCGCGTCGATCCCCCGGCCCTGGGGCACAAGGGACCCAAGGTCTTCGTCATCGAGACCGGTTGCGACATCCCGGGGCTGTCCACGCTGATTCTGCTTGACGACGGCCGCATGTGCTTCAGCCGCGACGGCGTGTTCTTCTTTCTGAGCGAAGAACTCGAATAGTCGCGACATGTTGCATCTTCTGTCCGGTGCGCTGGCCACCCCCCATGCGGTTGCCAAACCGGGCTGCTTCCTATAACCCTCCCTTGACATACGGTTTTATGAAAATCCGTCCGGCACTGCCGGGCGTCCAAGGAGCGCACCATGTCCAACCGTGTGCTGATCATCGGCGCGGTGGCCCTGGGACCCAAGGCCGCCAGCCGCTGTAAGCGCCTCGACCCGAACGCCGTCGTGACCATGATCGATAAGGATACCCGCATCTCCTACGGCGGATGCGGCATTCCCTATTATGTCTCCGGCGATGTCTCGGACTCCTCGGAGTTGACGGCCACCAGCTATCACATGACCCGCGACACGGCCTTTTTCCGGGACATCAAAGGCGTCGACGTCAAAACCGGGGTCGAGGCCCTGGCTATCGACCGGGCCGCCAAGACCGTGCATGTCAGGGATCTGGCCACCGGCCGCGAAGAAGACCTGTCCTACGACAAACTGGTCATCGCCACCGGGGCCTGGCCGCGCCGCCTGCCCGTGCCCGGAAACGAGTTGCCCGGAGTCCATCTGGTGGCCAACCTGGACAACGCCGAGTCCATCCGGGCCGCCGTCACCGCCGGGGACGTGGCGCGGGCCGTGGTCATCGGGGCGGGATTTATCGGCCTGGAGATGGCCGAGGCGCTTTCCGACATGTGGGACGTGGACACCACGGTCATTGAGGCCGCGCCGCGCATCCTGCCGCGAAACCTCAGCCCCTCCCTGTCCGGCATGGCCCTGGTCCACCTGCGGGAGAAGGGCGTCACCGTGCATCTGGCCGAGATCGTCCAGGCCATCGAGGGCGACGGCAAGGTGCAGCGCATCGTCACCAACAAGCGCGTCATTGAGACGGATCTGGTGGTCATGGCCGCCGGCGTCGTGCCCAATTCCGACCTGGCCGTCCGGGCCGGGCTGGCCGTGTCCCCGCGCGGCGGCATCGTGGTGGACGAAAGCCTGCGCACCTCGGACCCGGACATCTTCGCCGGGGGCGACTGTGTGGAGATCACTAATCTGATCACCGGGAAGCCGTTTTTTTTGCCCATGGGCTCCATGGCCAACCGCCAGGGCCGGGTCATCGGCTCCAATCTGGCCGACGGCCGGGCTGTCTTCAAAGGTGCTGTCGGCTCCTATGCCGTCAAGCTCTTCGAAAAGGCCGTCTCCGGGGCCGGATTGACTCTGGAAGACGCCTTGCGTGCCGGACTGGACGCCACAAGCGTCCTGGTCGTGCAGCTCGACCGGGCCCATTTCTATCCCGGCAAGGAACTCATGACCCTGGAGCTGGTCGTCGAACGCGGCAGCCGCCGGGTGCTCGGCATCCAGGGCCTGTGCGCCGCTGGCGACGCCCTGGTGGGACGCATTGGGGCCGTGGCCGCCATGATGCCCTTTTCCCCCACCGTGGACGACGTGTCCAACCTGGAATATCCCTATTCGCCGCCCTTCGCCTCGGCCATGGACGTCATCAACACCGTGGGCAACGCCGCCGACAACATCCTCGAAGGCCGCAACATCGGCATCTCGCCCGAATCCTTCGCGCCCCTGTGGGAAGAAGGAGCATGCTACTTCCTCGATTGCCGGGAAACCTCCGACGCCGCGCCCCTGCTGGAACGGTTCCCCGGCAAATGGCGCAACATCCCCCAGGGACACCTGGCGAAACATCTGGCCGAAGTCCCCACAGACCAACCCGTGGTGCTGGTCTGCAATACCGGGGCGCGCTCCTACGAAGCCTTCACCACCCTGGCCCACGACGGCCGTACCAACGTCCAAAATATCCTGGGCGGCATGGCCGCCCTGCGGGCCCTGGGCGTCGATCCCAAATAAATCGGGGCGGCCGCCCCGTACCCCGCCCGGGGGAAATCATTTCCCCCGGACCCCCTGATATCGCGGGCGTTTCCGGCACAATGAAGCTGTGCCGGAAACGCCCGCGAAAATCATGGTGGCCTGGAGAACGTGATGTCTCCCGCACGCGGACGCGAAGCGCGACAAAGTTTTTTGAGAGGGGTCCGGGGGGAACTTTTTTTCAAAAAAGTTCCCCCCGGTTCTATCAGGCATGAACCCGGGCGGCCTTAAGGCGTTTTTTGAGGTCGCGTTTCCATTTGGGGCCGCCGTGCAGCGCCGCCAGGTATTCCAGGGCGTGACTGACGGGGTTTTTGCGTCCGATCTCGGACAGGCAGCGGGCCAGCCCGATGCGGCAGGACGGGCAGCCCACCACCACCGGCGTGGCGTCGTCGGCCAACTCGCGGGACAGGGTGGCGGTCTTTCCGGCTCGGATCTTGTTATGGATTTCGGGCGAGGTCAGCGCGCCAAGCCCGGATTCGCCGCAGCAGCCGGGGGAGAGGGAGACAGGAACGCCGGTGAGGGCGGCAAGGGCCTGGCGGTAGGCGTCGGGGGCCTTCATGGCCGCAATTCCGGTCCATTCCGCATGGCAGGCGGCGTGGTACAGGATGCCGCCGTCCGGGGACGCGGCGGCGGGCAGCCGGGACATGAGAAATTGCAGCACGTCCTGGCGGGCCAAGGGGCCAGCGGCCGTGGTCAGATCGTAGTTTTCCAGGGCCTCGCGACAGGTGCCGCAGGCGGTCAGAAGCAGGGTGGGGGCAAATCCCCTGGCCCCGGCTGCGGCCAGAAGCTCGCGCAGGGCCGTGAGGTTGCGCTCCCTGTTGGCGGCGAACGCCTCGGCCAGTCCGGACACGGCCAGGGGATAGCCGCAGCACAGGTGCCGGGGCGGGATGGCCACCCGCACACCGGCCCGAAGCAGCAGGTCCACGGCGGCCATGCCGATGGAGGCGGTAAACAGCCCGGCCCCGCAGCCCGGGAAATAGAGCACGGTTTCGGCGTCGGCCGGGGTATGGGGGGCGGCGAAGAGGCTTCCGCGCTCCAGGCGCAGTTTTTCAGCCAGATTTTTGACCCCCATGGCCGGATTGGGGCCGCGCAGGACCGGATTGTACAGCCGGTTGCGCCACACCGCCGGGACCAGCCCCATGGCCTTGCCGTGGAAGGCCTGGCCGTAGGCCATGAGCTTGGCGACGCGGGGGAGTCTCGCGGACGGGTCCTCGGCCAGATAGTGCAGCACCTTGGTCTTTACGGGGTGGCCGCCGGCATTTTTTGTCTCCAGATAGGCCCGCATGTCCAGGGCGACCTGGGCGCTTTGGATCTTCACCGGGCAGGCCCCGGCGCACCTGCCGCAGGTGGTGCAGTGCTCCATGAGGCGGCGCAGGCGGTCGAGCAGGGCCGGGTCGGGCTCGCCGGAGCGGGCCTGGGAATAGTGTATGGCCTCGATGAGCGCGCCCAGGCTGATGTTTTTGTTGCGCGGATGGTGCAAAAGGCCCTGGCTCGGGGCGTACATGGGACAGACCTGCTTGCATTTGCCGCAGCGCGTGCAGAACTGGATGTTGGCCAACATGGTGATGAGGCGATCCTTCTCGGGCAGGGCGGTTTTTTTGATGTCGCGAATCAGCCTGTTGAAGGAGAAGGTGTAGGGCTCCACATCCAGCTTGCGGGTGATGAGCTTGCCGGGGTTGAAGAGGTTTTTCGGGTCCGCCACCGATTTGTAGCGGCGCAGGGCCTCGATCTTGCGGTCCTCCAAAAAAGCGATCTTGGTGATGCCGATGCCGTGCTCGCCAGACACCGCCCCGCCAAGCGCCATGACCTTGGCGAACACCTGGTCGGCGGCCTCCATGGCCCGGCGCATCATCTCCTGGTCGTTGGAGTTGACCGGGATGTTCACGTGGCAGTTGCCGTCCCCGGCGTGCATGTGGTTGGCCACTTCGATGCGGGTGGCGATCATGTCGGTGTAGATTTCGCGCAAGGGTTCGCGCAGGCGTGGATAGCGCGAGGTCAGGTCGGAGAAGAAGTAATAGGTCTGCACCTCGACTTCCGCGTCGCTTAGATCCTTGGCCGACAGCCCGCCACGCAGGATGCGGTCGCAAAATTCCAGCTCCATGACCAAAAATTCGTCCGAGGCCGAGATGCCGTGCAGCCTGCCCACGGTTTGCAGGGCCTCCTTGTAGGCCCTGGCCAGACAGGCCAGGTTCAGCTCCTCGATGAAGTCGGAGAACTCCGGGATGACCTCCAGCGGGATGACGATGTCCTCGTTGATCTTGAATCCGCTGGTGCGCTTGGAGATGGCGGAGAGCTTGTGGCGGTCCTCCCAGAATATCTCGGCCTGTTTTTCGCCGTCGGCCACGAAGATGTCCACGTTCTCATACGGCGTGGCGATGTCCACGATATGGGACACGGCGGCGGCGAGGGCCGTTTCGTCAGCGGAATCGAGCTGCAAAAGCAGCACGGAGATGGGGTCGCCCTCGTAGGTCGCGGATTTTTTGGCGTAGTTGATGGCCCGCACGTATTTGGGGCCGAATTCCTCCAGGGCCGAGATCTTGACCGCGTCGCCCTCCTGGCGGATGCGGTCGCGAAGCCCCACCACGTCGCGGATGACCAGCATGGCGTGGCGCATGGAGCGGCCGAAAAATTCCAGGCACAGGACGCGCGAGTGGGGCAGGCGGTCGTGGAGAATGAACGTGGCCTCGGTGATGACGCCGTCCACGCCCTCCTTCTGCACCCCGGGAAGGCCCCCCAGGAACTTGTTGGACACGTCCTTGCCGAGCCCTGGGCCACGAATCTCGTCGCCGCGCAGGGTGATGGCGTTTATGAGGTTGCCCGCCTGGTCGAAGACCTCGAAGACCGCCGTGTCTGCGGGCATGATCTTGTGCCGGGGGTGGTCCTTGCGGTGCACCTCGATGATCCGGGCGTCGGGCAGCACCATGGTGTAGGAATGGATGTTGTCCAGGGTGGTGCCGTATTCGAAGGCGAACGGGCCGCCCGCGTTCTCGGCGATGTTGCCGCCCAGCGACGAGGCCGCCTTGGAGGCCGGGTCCACGGTGAGGAGCAGGTTTTTTTGGGCCGCCGCCGCAATCGCCGTCAGGGTGATGACCCCGGTCTGGGTGTGCAGGAGCTTTTTTTCTGCGTCCACGGAGAAAATCGTCTTCATCCGGGACATGCTCAAAATCACCGAGCGGCGTCTGGCCGGGATGGCCCCGCCGGTCAGGCCCGATCCGCCGCCCCGGGGCACCACGGCGAATCCCATCTCTCCGGCCAGTCGGATGATGCCCTGGATGTGGGCTGTGCTGGAGGGCGACAGGACCAGCATGGGAAGCTCCATGCGCAGATCCGTGGCGTCGGTGGAGCATTCCACCAGACTGCCGGGATGTCTGGTCAGGCATTCGTCGGGCAGAAATTCCGACAGGCGCAAAAGCACCCGCTCCTTGAAGCGGGCGTCGTCGTCGAAGTCCCGCCAGAAGCGGTCCACGGTAGCCCGCAGGATATTCGGATAATCGCCCCAGCCCTTGGCCTCATCCAGCCGGGCGTACACCCCCTGGCGCACCTCCTCGGGGTTCACGTAAGGGTTGTAGCGCACCAGGAAGCATTCGGCGGCCAGGGACACCGCCAGGTCCCGGGCGTCGTCGGGCCAGGAGGAAAGCTCCTGGGGGCTGATGGCGAGCACCCGGGGCACGAGTCTGTCGAGGGAGAGGGAGATATGGGGTTTTTTTTCAAGCATGGTCACGTCCAAAGAGGGGTTGCTGCGGCTGGCGGCCGCCGTGGCGGGCCGCTCTTGGGAAAACGGGGGAGGGTGTCAGATAATGCCGGACGGCGGCTTTGGCAAGTGTGGCCCTTGGGGGTTGGAACGCCTCATGCACAGTCCTCCGCTCGGAGAACTCCCGGCATCGGTCAGATCACGTGCTACCTAATTTGGTCATATCATCTGCTCTCGACATCGGGAGCAGGCGGCCATTGCCGAGGCCGGGGATGTTGCGCTAAATTGCCGGGCGTACATCCCCTTTGACCCGGACCATCAGGAGGCCGCATGCCCGGTAGACGCGCCGTTCCCCATGTCCTATTCGCCCTGTCCCTCATCTGCCTCGCCGCCACAGCATGGGCCGCGCCACCGGCCCCGGGCGGCGCGGTGGAGGCGCCGCCCACGCTTCGGGCCTCGGCCATCCTGCCCAAAAGCATGCTCTCGGCCCCGAACTGCCGGGTGGACGAGACTGTGAAAAACGACGGCTACTTAAATACGTATACCCTGCACACCCCGCAGGGAGACCTGAAGGTCGTGTCCACGGCGCTTCTGGTCGCCCGCCTCAAGGAGTGCGCAGCCATAGCGGCCATGGACAAGGTCGAACCCGCCGGGCAGTTCGGCGCCGCCGTGGCGGAGAAGGGCAGAAACACGGTCAAAGGCGCGGTGAGTCTGGTGACCAGTCCGCTTAAGACCGTGGGCAGCGCCCTGTCTGGGGTGGGCAAGATGTTTGAGCGCGCCGAGGAGAGTCTCGTGGAGAGCAAGGCCAGCAAGTACGAGGATTCCTCAGCCGCCGCCGCCTTGGGCTATTCCCGCTCCAAGCGCGAGATCGCCAAGAAATTCGGCGTGGACCCCTATTCCACCAATCCCTTTCTCAAGGAACGCCTGGACAGGCTGGCCGGGGCGGATTTCGCGGGCAGCCTGCTCGCCACCGGGGCCAGCGCCGCCGTTCCCGGGGCCGTGGGCGTGGGGGTATCCGTGGCCGGGACCAGCAAGTGGCTGACGGACATGGACGTGGCCGCGCCGCCTGCCGACCTGCGCCGGGCAAACCGCGAGAAGCTTCTGGCCATGGGCGTGCCCGGCGATCTGGTCGAGGCCTTCATCGACAACGGCGATCTCTCCCCGGTGCACCAGACCCTTATCGTGTCCGCCCTGGCCGCCATGCCCCACACGGCGAACCGGCAGGCCTTCATCGCCTTCTGCCTGCTCACGGACTCCGAAGATCTGGCCCTTTTCAGGGAGCGCATGGCGATCATGTTCTCCACCTTCGACGCCAGAAAGGAACGTATCGTCCGCTTCGAGCGCGTGGGCCGGTTCGTGGCCGGACGCATCCAGGCCGGAACCCTGATTTTCTGCTTCCCGCTGGATATGTTCGCGTGGACGAAGACCAACGCCGATCTGGCTTCCCGTCTCAAAACCATCCTTGCCGAACGCGGCGCCAAGGCGGATTTCTGGATAAGCGGCGGCGTCACGCCCCTGGCCGGGAAATCCATGGCCGCCCTGGGCATCGCCGTGCACCCGGACTCCGCCGCCTTTTTGCTCGGCGAGGCGCGCTAGATGTGAGGGAGGCGCCTCCGGCGGCCAGGGGGGAACCCTTTTTGAAAAAAGGGTTCCCCCCTGGACCCCCCTCCTAAAAACTTTGGCGCGCTTCGCGTCCGCGTGCGGGAGAACGCATTCTCTCCGAACCACCCGGGTTTTCGCTGACGGTTTTACGGAAAAGCGGAGCTTTTCCGTAAAACCGCCAGCGATACCAGGGGGTCCGGGGGAAATGATTTCCCCCGGGCGGGGTCCGGGGCGGCAGCCCCGTCCGCTCAGCCCGTCCGCTCAGCCTGCCGATTCCCGCAGGTACCAGTCGTAGGCGCGGCGCAGGCCGTCTTCCAGGGAGATGGACGGAGTGAACCCCAGGGCGGTCAGGCGCGAGACATCCAGAAGCTTTCGCGGCGTGCCGTCGGGTTTTGAGGTATCCCAGACGATTTCGCCTTCGTAGCCGGCCAAACGACGCACCATTTCGGCCAGCTCCGCAATGCGCAGATCGTGGCCGCAGCCCACGTTGACCAACTCGGCCGGGACGTCGTCCAGGGACAGGACGTGCAAAACAGCCGCCGCCACGTCGTCCACGTGCAGAAACTCCCGTCGCGGCGTACCCGTGCCCCACAGGACCACCCGCACCCGGGAGGGATCGGGGCGGCCATCGGGGGAAAGGCCCAGATTCTCTCTGATGTCGCGGGGCAGGGGGCCGAAGCGGGCCTCGTCCCGGGCGATGCCTGCCGCGTCGCCCTTTTGGGCCAGCGCGGCCAGATGGAGCTTGCGCATGAGCGCGGGCAGGACGTGGCTGCGTGTAAGGTCGAAGGAGTCGAACTCGCCGTAGAGGTTGGTGGGCATGAGTTGCCAGTAGCAGACGCCGTACTGCTGATTGTAGAAATGGCACATGCGCACCCCGGCGATCTTGGCCAGTGCGTAGGCCTCGTTGGTCGGCTCCAGGGGGCCGGTCAAAAGGGCGTCCTCGCGGATGGGTTGGGGCGCGAATTTGGGATAGATGCACGAGGACCCGAGAAAGACCAGATGGCGCACGCCGTTTTGCCAGGCGGCGTGGATGACGTTGGTCTGGATGGCCAGATTGTCCCGGATAAACGGGGCGGGATTTTCAGCGTTGGCCAGGATGCCGCCCACCCGGGCGGCGGCCAGGATCACCGCCTGGGGCCGGGTGTCGCGAAAGTAGCCTTCCACGTCGGCCTGCCGGGTGAGGTCGAGTTCGCGCGAGGTCGGTCCAAGAATCCGGGTGAAGCCCGCCCGGGAGATCGCCCGCCAGCAGGCGTTGCCCACCATGCCCCGGCGTCCGGCCACGAAAATCCTGGCATCTTTGTCCATTGCGTCCTCCCTGCTTCGGATACCGGCCGTTTTTAGGCTGCGGGAGTGGAAAGTCAACGCCCCGTCACCCTGCGGCGCAGGGTGGCGAGGCGTGGGATGTCCGATGAGAAAGGGAGGAGGTCGCCCGGGCGGCCGGGGCGGACCTGGATCAGGGGTGTCCCACAGCCGGGGCGCCCGGGGCGGCCGCAGCCGTGGCCGCGCCTTGCCAAAGGGCCGCGATGGCCGGATCGTCGGGCACCGTGTAGTCTGGATTGAGCAGCTGCGCGTGGTGGTTCTCGCCGGGCAGCCAGGGGGTGGCGGGTTTTTTCAGGGGCAGATTCACGTCGAGCCGCCCGATGGTCTTGCCCTTGGTGTGGGATCTGGCCCACAGGGTGCGCGCGGAGGGTTGGGGCGCGGCCTGTGAGCCGAAACCGGCGCCCGCCCCGAACAGCAGGTCGAAGACGTCCGGATTGGCGGTCACAAAGGCCTCTTCGGGCATGCTGCCCCAGGGGCTTATGCCGATGACCAGATCGCACCCGGCCCGCAGTCCCTTGGCGGCGGTGACGGTGGCGGCGCGCAGTTTGGCGTTGGGTTCGCCCCCGGGTTTGTCCGGCATGGGGAAGAACACGAGGCCCAGGCGCACCCCGCCCCGGGCGATGACCCGGGTCTGGGGCTGGTCGCCAAGGACCACGGCCCCGGTCGGCAGGGCGACGCCGGAGCGGGCGAGCATGGCCGCCTCTTCCGGGGCCAGGGCCATGACGTCCGGGGTCAGCCGGGCCAGGGCGGCGGCCATGGGACCGGCGGCGCCCGGCGGCGCGTCAACGTCGCCCGCCTCCAGAAATTCGTAGGGACCAGCCACCTGCACCAGGACGGCACCTGGCGTCAGACTGTTACGGACCTGGGAAAGAAGCGTGGCCCTCCGGGCCATGCCGCCGACGGTCTTGCCGCCTCAGGTGGGACACGGGGCGAAGGCCCCGTAGGTGTTGGCGGTGGAAAAAAAAGTCAGGGTGTCGGCGGCGAAAAGCTGTCCGGCGCCGCACGCCAGCCACACCGCAGCGACGGTGAAAAACGCGATGATTCGTTTCACGAAGGTTTCCGCTCTACTGGTTGATATATTCCTTGAGTTCCTTGCCGGGCCTGAAAAAAGGCAACTTTTTCGGGGCCACGGTGACAACGTCGCCGGACTTGGGGTTGCGTCCGGTATAACCCTTGTAGCTTTTGATCTTGAAGCTGCCGAAACCCCTGATCTCCACCCGGTCGTCGTTGACCAGGGCCTGCTTGATGGACTCGATGAAGGCGTTGACGATGTCTGAGGCTTCGTCCACGTGCAAGTCCCTGGCTTCAGACAGGTTTTTGATGAGTTCGCTTTTGTTCATCGTACGTTCCCTTGAGGTTATGACCCGTGGGGACTCCCCCTTCCCGGTGATCGGGACATATGCGCCTGACCGACCCCTGATTTCATGCATCCATTGTAAAATCTTGCCGAAAAAGGACGGTGCTCGTCAAGGGCTAGCTGGCCCGTTCCAGAAGATTCTTGAGGATGGGGCTGTGTTTGAGCCGGGAGCCGATCTTTTGCCTGTGGCGGTGGATCTTGACGGCCACGGCGATGATGTCTTTGGCCGCCGGGCTGGCGGGGGACAATTTCATAAGCGGCACCTGACGCATGACGGCCTCGGGCACGGCCGCGTCCGTGCGCACCCCGCCCAGAAACGACAGGGTCAGGCCCAGAAACCGCTCGCAGGCCGAGCTCAGGCGCTCGAAGGTGCGCCGGGCCTCTTTTTCGTCAGCGACCTGGTTGACCAGAATATGGAAATTGCGCACCCGGTGCTTGGCGGAAAGGACCTTGATCACGGCATAGCCGTCGGTCAGCGAGGTGGGCTCCGGGGTGACCACCACGATGGGCATGCGGCTCATGGAGGCCGCCGACAGGACGTTGGGGCTGATCCCCGCGCCGTGGTCCAGGAAAAGATAGTCGTAGCGGGAGAACACCGTGTTGAGCTTGGAGAAAAGCGCCTCGCGCATGTCTTCGTCCATCTCCAAAAGCTCCGGCACGCCGCTGGCCGAGGGTAAAAAGTCGAAGCCGCCTTCCTCGATGGGGCAGACCACCTCGTCGGCTGTGGCCCCTGGCCGGAACAGATCCTGGAGGTTTTTTTCCGGGGACAGACCCAAAAGCACGTCAATGTTGGCCAGACCCACGTCGAAGTCCATGAGCAGAAGCCGGTGCCCGGTCCCAAACAGGGCGAACCCCAGGTTCAAGGCCAGGTTGGTCTTCCCCACGCCGCCCTTGCCGCTCAAAATGGAGACGCTCAAGGTGGCTTTCGGGTTTATTTCCGCAGTGTCCATGGGCTCACATCCTTCACGATCCGGTGAACAGGAATTTCTTCTCGTCGGCCCCCACCAGGGTCTTTTCCGGGGGGACGGTCAGGTCCACCAGCGGGGCCTTGACCAGCCGGTTCTTGCCCTGGGCCTTGGCCTCGTACAGGGCCTGGTCGGCCGGGCCGAAAAGGCCGTCGCGGGAGAGCGCCACCTTGCCTTTAGTGCAGGCCAGACCGGCCGAGACCGTCACCCGCAGGCCGCTTGCCGCGTCTTGGCAGTCCACACGCAGGGCGGACATGGCGGCCACGAGGCGCGTAACCGCCGCCTCGGCCCGGGCAAGCCCCAGTCCCGGCAGGATCAGGGCGAATTCCTCGCCGCCGATGCGGGCCGCGAAATCATAGGTGCGTTTGGCGTCGGCGATCACGGCGGCCGCCTGGCGCAGCACCTCGTCCCCGCACAGGTGGCCGTAGGTGTCGTTTATGGCCTTGAAGTCATCCAGGTCCAGGATGGCCAGGGACAGGGCCGTGCCGTTTCGCGTGCTGCGCTCCAACTCCGCCGCCAGGGTGCGTTCGAAGGCGGCCCGGTTGGCGAGCCCGGTCAGGTGGTCGTGGTCCGAGAGGTGGGCCAGTTCGCGCAGGGACCTCTGGATGCGCTTGAGATAGGGCAGGGGGTGGCCCCGCATGGGCATGACCAGCCAGTCGTGCAGATCGTGGTCCTTGGCCAGGGCCTCCCAGTCGTGAAGCGTCAGCCCGGAGCACAGGCGCATGAGCATGACGTCGCCCGCGCCGTCCGGGTCGTCGTGATCGCAGGCGGCCATGCGCTCGGCCAAAAGACCGCGCAGGGTCAGTATCTCGGCCAGGATGGCGGCGCGGTTTTCGTCCGCTGCGGGATCAATGCTGTCTGGCATCGCTTTGCCACAAGAGATAGCCGCGAATGAATTTTTCCAACTCGCCGTCCAAAACCGCGTCCACATCCCCGGCGTCGACCCCGGTGCGGTGGTCCTTGACCAGTCGGTAGGGCTGCAAGGTGTAGGTCCTGATCTGGCTGCCGAAGCCGATGGCGTTTTTGGACTCGTAGTCCACTCGTTTTTCGGCCTCGATCTTTTGCAGCTCAAGCTCGTAAAGCCGGGCCTTGAGCACCTTCATGGCCGATTCCCTGTTTCTGTGCTGGGATTTTTCGTTCTGGCACTGGACCACGATGCCCGAGGGCATGTGCGTGATACGGATGGCCGAACTGGTCTTGTTCACATGCTGCCCGCCGGGGCCGCTGGCCCGGAACACGTCCACCCGCAAATCCTCGTCCTTGATCTCGATCTCGATGTCGACCCCCACGTCGGGATAGACGTCCACCGAGGCGAACGAGGTGTGGCGGCGGCCCGAGGCGTCAAACGGCGAGATGCGGATCAGGCGGTGGATGCCCTTTTCCCCGCGCAAAAGGCCGTAGGCGTAGGGGCCGGAAATCTGCAGGGTGACGCTTTTCACCCCGGCCTCGTCCCCGGGGAGAAAATCCAGGAACTTGACCGTGAAGTTCTCCCGCTCGCACCAGCGGCGGTACATGCGAAGGAGCATCTCGGCCCAGTCCTGGGCCTCGGTGCCGCCCGCGCCGGGATGGATCTCGAAGATGGCGTCGGCGGCATCCTCGGCCCCGGTGAAAAAGGCCGCCATCTCGGCCTTCTTGATCTTGCCGGAAAGCAGGTCGATATGCTCCGACAGGGCCTCCAGCACCTCCTGGCCGCCGTCGTCCTTGGCCATCTCCAGCCATTCCTCCAGGTCGCCGCGAAACCGTAAAAGCTCCGCCATGCGGTCCACCCGGGTGGTGATCAGGCTTTTTTCCCGTAAAAAAGGGGTCAGGCGCTCGGGGGCGTCCCAGGCGTCGGGGCGCACCAGTTCGCGTTCGATCTCTTGCAGGCGGTTTTTGTCGGCGTCGATGTCAAAGACGCCTCCAGAGGTCCTGAAATTTATCGAGCAGTTCTTTGCCCTGGGCGCGAAGTTCCGGATATTGCAGCATGTTTTTCGTGTGAAGGTTGTGCCGCCTGTCAGCGGATTGTGCGTGAGCGCGTATGCGGCGCGGAAAGAAGGGCCAATGCCCCGAGGATCGCCGCGATCCCCGCGCAACCCCAGTGTATCAGACCGCGATGCCGGTGGAAGGGGGTCGTGTCCGACACCAGGACCACCTCGCCGTAGGCGAGATTTTCCGATGTAAAAAGTCCGCTCTGGGCCAGGACGCGCCCTTTGGGGTCGATCACGGCGGAGATTCCCGTGTTCGTGGCCCGCACCAGGAAGCGGCCCTGCTCCACGGCCCGAAGCGCCGCCAGATCAAGATGCTGCAGGGGCGCGGAGGATCGACCGAACCAGGCGTCGTTGCTGACGTTGACTAAAATGTTGGCCCCGGCCTCCACATCCGCCTGGGCCAGTTCCGGGAATATCGCCTCATAGCAGATAAGCACCCCAAGGGCAAGGTCGCCGTAGCGCAGGGGGGCGGCGTTGTGGCCTGCCTTGAAGTCCCCTACGCCATGCACGAGCTTTGACAAAAAGGGCAGGTAGTCGCCAAAAGGAATGTATTCCCCGAAAGGCACCAGATGCGTCTTGTCGTAGAAGGTGGGCGCGGCCCCGTCCGGGGGGACCAGATAGACCCGGTTGTAGAGGGTGTAGCCGTCGGCGTTTCGGGTGTAGGCCGGTGCCCCGGTGAGCAGGGGGACGCTGTTCTCTCTGGCGAAACGGACCACCGACGCAGTCAGGGCGTCGCCATCCTGGAAATAAAACGGCATGGCGGTCTCGGGCCAGACCACAAGACCTGGGGTGGACTCCTTCATCAGGCCTGCAGACAATTCCAGATAGGCGTCCACCGTGGCCTTCTGGTAGGCCGGATCCCATTTGAGGCTCTGGTCCACGTTGCCCTGGGCGATGCCCACCCGCAGGGGCGTTCCCCCGGGCAGGGGGCGCTGCATCTCCATGTTGCCGAAAACCACGAGTCCGGCCAGGGCCAAAACCCCGATCAGGCTCGTCGGCGACAAAAGCCTCCCGGCCGCAAGCCAGGTCATGCAGGTTGTCAGGAGTCCGGCCAGCCCGTAGGCCCCGAGGATGGACGCGCCTTGCACGGCGAACGGCCAGGGGGCCAGGGCGGCGGTGAGGTTGAGCCAGGAAAATCCTGTGAAAAGCGTCCCCCGGGCCATCTCCGTGAGGGTCCACAAGGCCCCGGCGTAAAGTCCGAAAGGCAGCGGGGACAAGCGGTGGGCCGCCGGGTGCAGCAGGGCGGCGAAAAGGGCCGCGTAGGCCCCAAGGGCCAAAGACAAGAGCACCGGCATGGGCAGGGCCAGTATCCAGGGCAGGTTGCCGTAGAAGCGGATGGGAATGGCCGTCCAGTAAAGCACCCCGAGCGCCCCCAGGGTTCCGGCTATGAGTCCGGCCTTGGCCGCCTGGCCCGGGGTGCGGGCTTTCAGGGCGATATGGGCCATGCCCAGGGGGAAAAGCAGGATCAGCCCCGGGATGCGGTACGCCGGATTGGCGAATCCAAGCCAGGTTCCGAGGACGGCTATGGCGATGGGGAGAAACATGGGGCGCTGGCGTCTCCGGTGAGGGTTGCGGAAGGTTAGCCGGGCAGATCCTCGACCAGTATCCAGCGGACCTGGCGCTTGTCGCCTTCCTTGACCGTGAACCGGCGGCCCTCCAGGGTGAAGGTGTCGCCCTTGCGGGGGACCCGGCCGGCCAGTTCGCTCAAGTAGCCGCCGATGGTCTCCACCTGTTCGGAGGTGATGTTGGCGCCCAGGCGTTCGTTTAAGTCTTCCAGAAGATAGCGTCCCGAAACCAGCAGGGTCTGGTCGTTTACGACCTGCACCTCGTCGGGCTTGGACGGTTCGTGTTCGTCCTGGATCTCGCCGACTATCTCCTCCAGCACGTCTTCCAGGGTCAAAAGCCCGGAGGTGCCGCCGTATTCGTCCAGGGCCACGGCGATGTGCTTTTTGCGGCCTCGAAACTCCAAAAGCATGCGGCGCAGATTGAGGGTCTCGGCGATGAAAAGCGGTTCGCGCAAAATGGTGGCCAGGTCCGGGCGGGGAGGACAGGCGTCGCCTTCCCGGGATGTCAGCAGGGCCTTGAGCAGGTCCTTGGCGTAGACCACGCCCACCATATGATCCCGGTTCTCCTTGTAGACGGGGATGCGGGAATGGCCGTGCTCGACGATCAGGCGGCACACCTCGTCGAACCCGTCCTCAATGTCGGCGCATACGATGTCCGGCCGGGGAATCATGATGTCCGCGACCTGTTTTTTCTCCAGCAGCAGCACATTGAGCAGCATGGAGGCGTCTTCGGGAAGGATGCGGCCTTCCGTGCCCGCCTCCTGGATGAGGGCCTCCAGGGATTCGCCGTCGCGCTGGCGAAAAAATCTGGTGATGGAGGTCCAGAAGTTACTTTCCGAATCGTCTTCCAAGACGGATTCCTCCCGTGGGGGTTACGGCCGGGAACAACAGGCGTTATCCCGCAGCCATAGGGAAGCCGCGTGTCGAAATGACGCGGTTTTCGTCATCGTTTTGTGGCGATTAGCATGAAGCGTGCGGGTCGTCCATGGGGGGGCGAGGCGGCGCGCGGCCGGATGCGCCCGTCTCATCTGCCGCGCGACCGGTAGAGATCAAGGTGTTTGGCGTAGGCCCATTCGTCCATCGCAGGTACGCCGCCGCCCTGGGGGGCCCGCCACTCCAGGCGGCTGGGGGCGTCGTGGACAGGCGCGCCATGCCCCACAAACCGCAGCCCGAAGGCCTTGCCGCCGTCCGGGGTGTCCGAGGCGTAGACGTTTTGCACCTGGCACGACAGTCGGAAAAGCACGCTTCCGTCCGGCTCCCGGGGGTCGCTCAGGCGCAGGGACAGGTAGATCCTCAGCCCTGGGGTGAGCATGACATGCCCGGTCCGCAGGGCCTCGCCGCGTAAAAAAAGCCGCACGCCGCCGCCGGAGATGTCCTCCACGGTGATGTCCGGGGCCGTGGTCTCGGTCAGGCTTAGGTGGGGCCGTCCCCAGGACTGGGGATCGTCGGGGCGATGGGGCTCGCTGCGCACATGGCTCTCGGGCCACACGTCGAGCTCCCGCACGTCCGTGCGCTGCGGTTCGACGCGCAAAAAAGCCCTTTTTTGCTCCATCTCCAGGCGCGCGGGCAACGTGACGATGAGTTGGGCGTATTGTTCCGGAACCACGCGGACGTCTTTGATCTCGGCAACGAAGTTGTAAAAGCTCCACTGTTGCGTGGCCGGGTTCTGGCGCAGGCGGAAATCGCATTCCACGAGCTTGCCGATCCAGCCCTGATTAGCCCGTATCGCGGCCGACAACTCCAGGACCAGACTGTCGGAAGACACCTCGGCCAGGGCGGCGTCGGTATGGGCGCTGGTGGTGACCTCGCGGGAAAAGGTCAGGCGTATCTTGCTTCTGCGGCGCAGGGCGAAAAGAAAAATCTCGCGGACCTTTTCCCTGTCGGTGATCCAGGACAGGGGCGTGAGGTGCGGCTCGTCCTTGGCCTTGGATTTGAGAAGGAGGGCCAGGGCCACAAAAACCACGACGGCGCCGAAAAAAGCGCCGGTGATAATGGCCGCCTCGGGGGAAAAATCGCTGACCGCGATGGAGTCGCGCATGCGGTCCACCCAGCCGGGCTCGAAAAGAGCGGAAAAATCGATCCAAGGCGCATCGTACATGGTTCACCCTGTAAAGAATCCGGGCGACATGCTCAAGGGAATTTCCTGCCGTGGCGCGTGGTCCCCTTCTTGCTTACCAGCCGAAGGGGGAATTTTTTTCCCGCCCCGTGGAAACCATAAGCCAGCAAGGAGGTCTTGACTATGTCCTTGGACAGCGTTTCCTCTTCCACCTCGTATCTCTACCAGATACTTGGGATCGACCAGACCACGTCCGCCTCGTCACTTTCGAGCCTCACCCAGACCAGTTCGGAGTCGTCGAGCGACTCCACCTCGATCTCCAAAAACGGATCGTTCATGCAGCAGCTTATGAGCCTGCAGCAAAGCGATCCCGAGGCCTTCAAAACCGTGTCCCAGAACATCGCCGACGATTTGACCGCCGAGGCCGAGGCCGAGACCGATCCGCAACGGGCGCAGATGCTCACCGAACTCGCCGCCAAGTTCACCACGGCCGCCGAAACCGGCGAGATGCCGGACCTGCGGCCGCCGCAAAACGGGAACGGCGCCTACGGTCCGCCTCCGGGGGATGATTCGGGCGGCCTTTTGGGCGAACTCGAATCGCTTTTCAGCTCGAACCTGGCCAGCGTGACCGGTTCGTCGTCCTCCTCCTCGACCTCGACCTACGTCTAAGCTTCCGGGCCGGAACACCCGGCTTCGTCATCCTGGGGGTTGGCATGGAAGCGAACCCCACCCCCCTCGGTTTGATCTTTTCCCTCCGCCTCGCCCCAGACGCGCGCAGACCGGGCTGCGTCACCGCCGCCACGGAGTCCATTCCTGTGCGCCGTCGGCATGGGCGCGCCCTGCCGGACGGTGGTTGCGGCCTGTCGGCTGGGCCTCTCCGGAAGCGGCAGGCCCGCGCGCCTGGGAAAAAGGGAGGGCAGGGGCGGATATGTCAGGGCGCGCTGTGACTGGCGCGACCCGTGTCGTACGCCTGTGAGGGGGGCCGGGCCCTGTCTCCGTGCGTCAGCCGGAGGCGGCGGGGTCGCCCGGGGGCTGGACGCCGTCCGGGTCCGGCAGGGCGTCCAGTTGGCGCAGGGCCTCATAGAGGATGATGGAGGCGGCGTTGGCCAGATTGTGGCTGCGGATATGCGGCGTCGCCGGAATGCGCACGGCGTAGCGCCCGGCGGTCAGGAGGGCGTCCGGCAGGCCTTTGCTCTCAGGGCCGAAGACCAGGGCGTCGTCCGGGGCGAAGGCGAAGCGGTGGTAGGGGATTCCGGCGTGGCCCCGGTTGCCCGATGTGGTCAGGACCAGTCGGCCGGTCCCCTGTCTGGCGTCCAGATAGGCGACCAGATCCGGCCAGACCGAGAGCCTGACGTGGGGCCAGTAGTCAAGGCCCGCCCGCTTGAGGTAGCGGTCGGCCAGGGAAAATCCCAGGGGTTCGATCAGGTGCAGCCGGATGTCCGTGCCCGCGCACAGCCGGGCCACGCTGCCGGTGTTTTGGGGAATCTCCGGCTCGTAAAGGACAATCTCGATCACGCCTTTTTTTCCTTGCGGTAGACCGTGGCCTGGCAGACGGCCATAAGCACGCCGTGTTCGTCGGTAAGGTCCACGGCGTAGGCGGCGATGGTCCGGCCTGCCGACAGTTCGCGGGCCTCGGCGAAAAGAGGGCCGTCACGCCCGGGCTTGAGGTAGGTCATGGCGATGTTGACGGCCACGGCCGAATGGTCCCCGGCGTTGGCTGCGGCGGCCAGGGCCATGTCGGCCAGGGTGAAAAGCGCCCCGCCGTGGACCGTGCCGATGCCGTTTCTATGCCGGTCCGTGGGGTCAAGGCGCATCCTGGCCCGGCCGGGCTCGATGAAAACCGCCTCGATGCCCACCATGCGGGCGAAGGCGTCGCGATCCATGAATGCCTGCATGGGATTGCCTCCCTGGGTTGCGAAGTGGCGCCGTCAGGGGGGCTAGAAAGCCCGGGCGGCCAGATTTGTCAAGGTGGGGGTTGTGTGCTACACAGCGGCCAGTCCGGCTGGGTGGGCCAGACGGCTGGTCCCGGCAGCCGCGCCGTTGCCCGATTCCCCCTGCCGAGCGAATACCATGCGAACAGCGCTTTCCACTGCCGCCATTCTGGCGGTCCTCATGTTCATGCCCATCTCTGCGGCCCACTGCCTCACGGAGCAGGACAGCATTCCGCGTCAAGTGCAGGCCATCGAGACCTGCAAGGCCCGGATTGCCGAGGACGAAAAGATCCTGCACGAATACGACGCCGAGTTGCGCCGCATCACGGAAAATGACCCGGCCTCGATGCGGCGGCGTACGGAAATCCGTATTATCAAAAAACACTACAATGACGAGATCGAGGTCAACAAGGCCAAGATCGTGGACTATTACAAACGGATCCAGGAGATCAGGAAACGCATGGGAGACGCCCAGTGACGCGTTTCGGGCAGATGTGGCCGCAAAATAACGAAAGCCTCGCATGCGCGAGGCTTTGTGTTGCGGTAGGTGGTGGGCGGTCGGGGATTTGAACCCCGGACTTCCACCGTGTGAAGATGGCACTCTAACCGCTGAGTTAACCGCCCACTTGGGAAGATAGGAAAATTTCCCGGCCGAGGCAAGGATTTTGTGACGATCCCGGCGAAACGGACGGCGCACAAGCGGCATAAAAGAAAAAAACTTAGAAAAAAGGCGGAGATATGCGCGTATTGGTCACCGGCGGGTGTGGTTTCATCGGCTCCAACTTCATCATCCACATGCTGGCCGCCCACCCGGACATGGTCATCGTCAACCTGGACAAGCTGACCTACGCCGGGAACCCGGCCAATATGGCCGGGGTGGAAAAAAAATACGGCGGGACCAGGTATTTCTTTGTCCGGGGCGACATCGCCAACGCCGAACTGACCGCGTTTTTGTTCACGACCCACAAGATCGACGCCGTGGTCAACTTTGCGGCCGAGACCCATGTGGACCGCTCCATCCACGACGCCTCGCCCTTTATCCAGACCAACATCGTGGGCGCCCAGATCCTCTTGGAGACGGCCCGGGCCATGGGCGTGCCGCGCTTCGTGCACGTCTCCACCGACGAGGTCTACGGCACATTGGGGGAGGACGGAAAATTCAGCGAACAGACGCCGCTTGCCCCCAACAGCCCCTATTCCGCCTCCAAGGCCTCGGCGGACATGCTGGTCCGGGCCTGCCACGAGACCTACGGCTACGATACGGTCGTCACCCGCTGCTCCAACAATTACGGCCCCTACCAGTTTCCGGAGAAGCTCATCCCGCTTATGATCTCCCGGGCCAAAAATGACGAGCCGCTTCCCGTCTACGGCGACGGACAAAACGTGCGCGACTGGATCTACGTCCTGGATCACTGCCGGGGGGTGGAGCTGGCGCTTCTCAAGGGCCGTCCGGGCGGGGTCTACAACTTCGGCGGCGACGCGGAAAAGCCCAACCTTGAGGTGGTGAAGACCATCCTTCACGCCCTGGGCAAGCCCGAGAGCCTCATCAAGTATGTCACGGACCGCCCTGGTCATGACCGCCGCTACGCCATGGACTTCACCCTGGCCCAAAACGAGCTGGGCTTCGCCCCGTCCTATGATTTCAAGCGCGGCATGGCCGAGACCCTGGCCTGGTACGCGGCCAACGCGGCCTGGCTCGAAGACGTCAAAAGCGGGGCCTACACCCGGTTCATGACCGCCTGGTACGGGGACCGGATATGAACGCGCCGCTTAAAATCATCGTTTTGGGCGGCGTCACCGGGCTTTTGGGCGTGCCGCTGACGGCGGCCCTGCGCCAGGCCGGGCACGAGGTCATGCCCACCACCCGCACCGTCCTCGACCCTTTCGACCGCGAGGCCGTGCTGGCCTCCGTGGCCGGGTTTGAGGCCGACTGGATCGTGAACACCATCGCCTACACCGCCGTGGACAAGGCCGAGGACGAACCCGAGGAGGCCGCCCGCCTGAATCGCGTCCTGCCCGGCATCCTGGCCCGGGCCTGTCAGGAGGCCGGAGCGGGGCTTGTGCAGTATTCCACGGATTTCGTTTTCGACGGCAAAAAGACCTCGCCCTACGTCGAGACCGATCCCGTGGCCCCCCAGAGCGTCTATGGCCGGACCAAGCTGGCCGGGGAGCGGGCCATCAGGGACTGCGGCCTGGAAAAACACCTCATCCTGCGCACGGCCTGGCTTTTCGGGCCGGGCAAGACCAACTTCGTGGAGAAGATCCTGGGATTTGCCCGGACCCGCGATGTGCTCAAGGTGGTGCATGACCAGATCGGCTCCCCCACCTGCACCGTGGATCTGTCCGAGATGACTGTGGATCTTTTGCGCGCCCGGGCCACAGGACTTTTCCACACGGTCAACACCGGCCGGGCCAGTTGGTGTGAGCTGGCCTCGGACGCCGTGTCCACCGCCGGGATCAACTGCGAGGTGCTGCCCATCACCTCGGCCGAATATCCGCAAAAAGCCAAACGTCCGGCCTATTCCGCGCTGGACACGGGGAAGTTCGCGGCCGCCGTGGGCCATAGCCCGCGCCCCTGGCTCCAGGCCCTGCGCGAATATGTCTATGGCCTGGCCGATGGCGACGAATAGTCGGGCCTGCCTGATTGCGGGACGTGCGGCGCCGCACGGCGGGGGGCGGCCATGAATCCGGCGCTTTTCGCGGCGGGCGTGGTCCTGGACCGGATGCTGGGCGATCCGCCCGGCTGGCCGCATCCCGTACGTCTGATCGGGGCGGCGCTGACGCGACTGGAACGGTTCGCGCCCGCAGGGCCCGTTTGGCGCCGCCTGTACGGCGCGGCCTGCGTCCTTTGCGTGGCCGGGGCCAGCGCCTGGGTCGTGGGCGTGTTGTGCGCCCTGCCGCTTGCGGGCGTGCTGGCCGGATTGTATTTCATCTATGCCGGATTGGCCCTGGGCGGACTTTTACGAGAGGGCCGGGTGGTCCTGGACAGGCTCTTGGCCGGTGATCTGCCCGGGGCGCGTCGGGCCCTGGGACTTCTGGTCAGCCGGGACACGGCGGGGATGGACGCCTGCGCCGTGCGTCGGGCCGTGGCCGAGACAGTCAGCGAGAATTTCAACGACGGCTTCGTCGCCCCGCTGTTTTATCTGGTGCTGGGCGGCCCGGCCCTTTTATGGGCCTACAAGGCCATAAGCACCATGGACTCCATGTGGGGCTACCGCACCCCGCGTTTTCGCGACCTGGGCTGGTGCGCCGCCCGGGCCGACGACGTTTTGGCCTATGTCCCGGCCCGGATATCGGCACTGGTCCTGGTGGTCGCGGGGCGGCTGTCCGGTCGCCGCCTGCCGGGCGTGTGGTCCCGTATCCGGCGCGACGCCGCGACCATGCAAAGCCCCAACGCGGGTTGGCCCATGGCCGCCGCCGCCTGGATGTGCGGCGCGGGCATGGGGGGGCCTGCCGTCTATTTTGGCCAGGCTGTGGACAAGCCGCGCCTTGGCCCTGAGGGCGGGTGGGACGGCCCGCATCTGCGCCGCCTGTTCCGGCTGGTGTCCCGGGCCGGAACGGGGCTGGCCGTGGCCTGTGTTCTTATGCTTTTTTTGATCTAAACGATTTCGCCCGGTCCCCTCCCCCTTCGATCTGCGGCAATTTCTCTCATCCTGCCCGTATAGTTTGCGAATCCGAAGAGTCTTGGCAAGAAAGAAAAATCGTTGACCATATCCGCGCGGACGGGATATGGGAAAATCATGTTCATCTCTAAGGAGGGCCTTACTCATGAGTTTCGAGGGCAATGTGAAGTGGTTTAGCGACAAGAAGGGCTATGGTTTCATCATGCGCGAGGGCGAGGATGACGTGTTCGTCCATTACTCGGCGATCCAGGGCGAGGGGTTCCGGACGCTGCGTGAGGGCGAGGTCGTCGCGTTCGAGATCGTGGAGGGCGAACGCGGACCCAAAGCCGCCAACGTGGTCCGGAGCAACTAGTTCCGAGCCAGGAATTCCCTAAGGGAAATCCCCCGCTGGTGAGGGCCGGCGGGGGATTTTCTTTTTGTCGATGATGCGGCGGGGCCTTTCTACTGGCCAAGCTCGACGCTGCGGTCCCGGGCCATGGCCACGGCCTCGATGAGGGCCGCGCGCACGGCGGAGCGGTCCATGTGCAAAAGGGCCTCGATGGTGGTTCCGGCCGGGGAGGTGACCATCTCGCGCAGCAGGCTCACGTGCTGCCCGCTCTCGATGGCCATTTTCACCGATCCCCGCATAAGCTCCATGACGATGTCCGTGGACAGGGCGCGGGAAAGCCCCACATACACCCCGGACTCGATAAGCGCCTCCATGAAATACATCACATAGGCCGGGCCGCTGCCCGCCAGGGCGGTGAAGGCGTCGAAGTCCTTCTCGGGCAGGTGGAAGGTCTTGCCGATGGCCGAAAAGAGGTCGAGCACCAGCTTTTTCTGCCCATCCGTCAGCCGCGCATCATCCAGGCAGACGCCGTAGCAGCCCGCGCCCACCAGGGCCGGGGTGTTGGGCATGATGCGCACCACGGGGCACAGGCCGCCGGAGTAGTCGATGAGCCTGCCCATGGTGACGCCCGCCGCGATGGACAGGAGGCATTTTCCCTCGGACAGGGCGGGGCTTATGGATTCGAGCACCTCGCGCAGGTGCTGGGGCTTGACGCACAGCACCACGTAGTCCGCGCGCTTGGCCACGTCCAGGGGGCCTTGGGCCACGGCCATGCCCGTGTCTGCGGCCAGTTCGGCCAGCTTGGCGGCGTGCAGGTCGCAGCCCACAAGCCCGACCGATCCCAGGGGGGCAAGCCCCCTGATGATGGCCGCACCCATGTTGCCCGTGCCGATAAAGCCGACGACGGGGGCCATCAGCCCACGATCTCCAGGTTGGAGAAGAAATAGGCGGTCTCGAAGGCGGCGGTCTCCGGCGCGTCGGAGCCGTGCACGGAATTTTTCTCGATATCCAGGGCGTAGCGCTTGCGGATGGTGCCTTCCTCGGCGTTGGCCGGGTTGGTGGCGCCCATGAGCGTGCGGTAGCGGGCGATGGCGTCGTCGCCCTCAAGGATGGAGACCACCACCGGCCCGGAGCACATAAACGCCGTCAGGTCCGCGAAAAAGGGCCGGGCCTTGTGCACGTGGTAGAAACCCTCGGCCTGGGCCTTGGACATATGGATCATCTTCATGGCCACGACCGTAAGGCCGCTGTCCTGGATCATGGCCAGGACGGCGCCGGCGAGGCCCCGCGACACGGCGTCGGGTTTGATGATGGAGAGGGTGCGCTGCATGGTGTGTAGCTCCTTTTATGGTTCATGTATGAAAAAGACGCTGGCAGGCCATGGGCCTTAGACCAGAAGCATCTTGTCCGTCATGTCGTCGGCGCCGCCCGGCCCGTCGGGATCGTCCGTGGCCCGAAGGGAGGCGAAGCGGGTCAGCAACTGCTCGACGGTGAGGTTGTGCTTTTCCTGCCCCGACACGTCAAGAATGATCCTTCCCCGGTGCATCATGATCAGCCGGTTGCCCAGGCGGATGGCCTGGTTCATGTTGTGGGTGACCATGAGCGTGGTCAGGTTGCGGGTGGTCACCAAATGCGCCGTCAGCTCCAGGATGCGCGCGGCGGTCTTGGGGTCCAGCGCGGCGGTGTGCTCGTCCAAAAGCAGCACCTCGGGACGCAGAAGCGTGGCCATAAGCATGGTCAGCGCCTGGCGCTGGCCGCCGGACAAAAGCCGGACCCGGGCGTCCAGGCGGTCTTCCAGACCCAGCGACAGGCTGTGAAGCGCCTGCCGGAAGCGGTCCCGGTCCCGGGGGGCGACCCCCCGGGAAAGCCCCCGGCGTTTGCCGCGAAGCGCGGCCAGGGCCAGATTCTGCTCGATGGACAGCGACGCGCAGGTGCCCGAAAGGGGGTCCTGGAAGACCCGGCCGAGAAAGGCGGCCCGGGCGTGTTCGGGCAGGGCGGTGATGTCCTTGCCGTCCAGGGTGATGGTCCCGGCGTCTGGAAAAAAGACCCCGGCAAGACAGTTGAGGAGGGTGGATTTGCCCGCGCCGTTTGAGCCGATGAGCGTGATGAAGTCGCCCTTTTCGATGGTCAGGGACACGTCGGCCAGGGCCGTGACCGGGTCCGCCCCGCCCGGGTTGAAGGTCTTGGTGATGCCGGTAAGCGTCAGCATCGCCGCCCCGTGAGCTTGGCGCGCATCTTGGGCGCGGTCAGGGCTAGGACCACCACCAGGGCGGTGATGAGGTTTAAGTCGCTCGGGGTCACGGAGAGCTGGCCGATGCGTAGGTCAAGGGCCACGGCGATGGCCAGACGGTAGGCCACGGAACCGGCCAGGGCGGCCACGATGGCTCGGCCCACGCCGCCCTTGCCTCGGCCAACCAGGGTCTCGCCTATGATCACCGAGGCCAGTCCGGCCACGATGGTCCCCACCCCCATGTTCACGTCCGCCGCGCCCTGGTTCTGGGCCACCAGGGCCCCGGACACGGCGGTCAGGGCGTTGGCCAGTCCCACGCCGACGATGATGGTGGTGTGGGTGTTGACCCCAAGGGCCGTGATCATGCGCGGGTTGTCGCCCGTGGCCAGGGTGGCCTGCCCGAACTGGGTGGACAGAAACCACACCAGCGTCCCCCCGGCGGCCACAGCCAGCGCGCCGTACAAAAGCGGCCCGGCGGCGTGGGCAGGCAGGCCAAGGCCTGTGACGGCGTCGAGCACCGTGGGTTTGCCCAGAAGCGTCAGGTTGGGGCGGCCCATGATGCGGATGATGACCGAATACAGGGCGATCATGGTCAGGATGCTGGACAAAAGGTGCAGGATGCCGAGCTTGGTGTTCAGAACGCCGGTAATGGCCCCGGCCGCGAAACCGGCGGCGAAGGCCAAAACGAGCGTCAGATAGGGATCGATCCCGGCGGACACGGCTACGGCGGACACGGCGGCCCCAAGCGGCAGGCTGCCGTCCACGGTGAGGTCGGGAAAATCCAGGACCCGGAAGGTCAGGTACACGCCAAGGACCATCAGTCCATAGACGAAGCCCTGCTCCACGGCCCCGATGAGGGCGTAATAGGTCATATCGGGCGTTCCGCTGCGCCAGGGAGGATGAACACCGGCGCAGGCAGCGGCCTTACCGCGAAATGCGGGAATCGGCAAGGGCGCCGCGGGGGGCGCAACCCTTATTCGCCAAGCAGCAGGAGCATGGCCGCCGCCGGGGGTGCGCCGGTTTGCAGGGGCGCCGTCAAGATGGCGGAAGAGCCGCTGCTCAATACGTACAAACGGCCCGAACCGCTGACGGCGATGTCGGCAGGACGATTGAATATCTGGGAGTTTCCCCAGGCGTCGAGAAAGGCCCCGGCGGCCGACAGCGTCACGATCTGGTTGGCCCCGGCGTTGCACACGTAGATGACGCCCTGGGCGTCCACGTGGAGGCCGCGGGGATAATTGAGATGGCCGTCGCCGGTCCAGGCGGCGAGGAAGGCCCCGCTGGACGAGAGCTTGACGACGCGGTTGTTGCCGGTGTCGCCCACGTACACGTTGCCGCTATGGTCGGTGGTTATGCCGATGGGATAGTAGAACTGTCCGTCGCCTGTGCCGTACTCGCCCCAGGCGGCGAGGACGGTCCCGGACGTCGACATCTTCACGATGCGGCAATTCGCCGAATCGGCGACGTAGATGGTGTCGTTCGCATCGACCGTGATGCCGCTGGGCTCTACAAGGCCGCCTGCATCCCAGGCGTTGAGGAGGGCCCCGGCGGGGGAGAGCTGCATGACCCGGCCTCCAAAGTCGTCCAGCACGTACATGTTCCCGGCGCTGTCCAGGGCGATGCCGGAGGGAATCCAGGGCATGCCGTCGATGTTGTCGCAGGGCCAGGTGTTCAGGAACGTCCCCGAGGCGTTCATCTTCACGATGCGCCTGTTGGAAGAGTCCGCCACGTAGATGTCGCCGCCGCTGTCGACGGCCAGGCCGTACGGCGTGTTGAATCGGCCGCCGCCCTCGCCGAGCCCCCCCCAGACCATGCTGAGCTCGAAGGACGGCGTCAGTTTCGTGATGCGGCTGTTGGAGCGATCCGTGACGTAGATGTTGCCGCTTGGGTCCAGGGCGACGCCCCGGGGGCTCATTAAAAAATCGTCGCCGAGACCATAGGTTCCCCAGCTTGTGATGAACTCGCCGGCGGACGACCACTGTGAGACGCGGCAGCTGTTGTCGGTCACATAGATGTTGCCGTTTTGGTCCAGGGTGAGGTTGCTGGGGTTGTAGAGCGTCTTGCCTACGGGCTCCGTATTGCCGAATTTCGAGATATATTCTCCGGTAGGCGAGGTTTTCGTTATCGTGTTGTTTTGATAGTCCGAGATGTAAATATTGCCGTCAGGCCCCACGGCAATGCCGTAGGGAGCACGGTATTGATTGTCTCCCGTCCCCTGCGATCCCCATTTCGTGATGAAAACGCCGTCCGATGTCGTCTTGATGATGCGGCAGTTCGATGTATCTGCCACGTAGACGTTGTCAGAGCTGTCGAGAGCGATGCTGTATGGGGAGCTGAATTGTGAATCTCCGTTTCCAAAGCTCCCCCAGGACGTGATGAATGTTCCGGTGGAACTCATCTTGACGATGCGGTTATTGCCCTTGTCGACCACATAGATGTTCCCGGCGCTGTCCAGGGCGACATCGGAGGGGGTTTTGAACTGGCCGTCGCCGGTTCCGTAGCTGCCCCAGGCGGCGAGGACATCTCCCGAGGCCGACAACTTGAGGATGCGGCTGTTGCCGACATCCGCCACGTAGAGGTTCCCGGCCGCATCGACGTGGAGGTTTTCCGGATTATTGATAATGAGGTATTTGAAGGTTCCGGTATCCACCGGCAAAAGTCTCGTGAACTGCGGCGACGCCGCGATTCCCGGGGAGACGCACAGGAGCAGGCACAGGGTCAGGGATGCCGCCGCGGGGAGAAGGCTGTTTATGCGCATGTCGCAATCCTTTTTTTGGCGGGTGATGGCCGACAAGGAGGCAGGTGGACGGCCTTTGCTATTCATTTTCTGGTTTGGCGTCGTCAAAATCAGCGCCATGTGGCGAATGGGATTGTCGCCGCATGAAGGCCCAGGCGGCCTGGATATGTCGCCTTTTCGCCGGGGCCGACGGCGTATCGCAAACCAATGATAGATGAAACAAAAAGGAAGTCTGCACGGGATTTCCCCGACATGAGGCACAGCAAAACGGGACTGTTCCCAGGGTGGCGGCTGGTCCAGATATTAGAGTAAAAAAGTATGAAATAAT
>Ga0209467_1000349_pt1 | contig 72021 bp, 46 predicted proteins | sample Higcelwee11metaG_FD_187175 | JGI IMG/M metagenome (GOLD analysis project Ga0209467, IMG submission 187175) | Freshwater pond sediment microbial communities from the University of Edinburgh, under environmental carbon perturbations - High... | ecosystem: Environmental > Aquatic > Freshwater >...
TACGCCACCGGCCTTTCAAAGTCCTTGACGAAACAGTATGTTGACATGATCGAAGAGGAAAGGTCGGAAGCATGAAAACGTTTTATTCGTCATGCGGGAACTTCCGACCGGAAATGCGCCCTCATTTCGCGTCCGTCAATGTAACCCCTCACGGGGTCTTGGTGGCTGCGGTTATGCGGCAACTATGACATATAGGCCTCATCGGACGCATAGGACGCCGAAAACCACCGTCGGACAGCCACTGTCGAGGCGAAGCCATGCGGGAGCGCGGGCCTATATGCCATATCCGTCCTAGAGATCCTATCGCCAAGCGCTGGAGACGTACACCAATATCCCGTGTAGGGATTACCCGTCAATTTACCGTCATCGTGGATGTGACGGGCATTTCACGGCAAGTCACCGCCGTGGTTCGACCGGTTCGAAGCTGATCTTCAACCGGCAATTGACGGCGGCGGCGTAACGGCAGAGCGTCCCCAAGGTCGAGGAGCGGCCCGCGGAGCGGCTCTCGAAGCGAGCGATGGCCTCGCGTTTGGTGCCCATGCGTTTGGCGACCTCGGCCTGGGTGAGCTTCGCCTGGCTCCGCGCCTCGCGGGCGGCCAACCGGGCGTCCAGCATTGCGATCTCCGGGTCGTAGGCCTCGTAGGCCGCCCGGAACTCGGGGTCTTGCATCAGTTCGGCCATCACTTCTTCGTGTGTCATCGTCATGCGCATCCCGCATCCTTCCCGCAATCGCCGCTTCACCCGCCCAACATTACATGGTAACACGGATGTTACCAAAAAGCAAGGGGGGTGTAGCGGGAAAGGCGGTCAGTCCCTGGCGTTGAAGAGGAACCAGGCCCTGATGGTGGAGGCGACTAGGAAGAAGGCGGTGAGGCCGCAAAGGGCGAGGATGTTGTTCTGCCAGAGGCCGGGGAAGTCGGAGAAGGCGTCGCTGGTGATCTGCATGGCGGCGGCGACGGGGTTGAAGGAGAGGATGAAGGCGGAGAGTCCGGCGGGGAGCCGCCCGGACAGGACCAGCGGGGCGAAGGAGACGAGGCAGATCAAGGCGGTGATGGTGTAGGAGATGGCGGTGGCCATGCCGGTTTTCTTGGAGATGGAAGAGGCGAAAAGGCCGCCGGTGAGGAACGTGATGGTGCTCAGGAGCAGGATCATCACCCAGAGGGCGAGGCGGCGGTAGGCGTTCCAGAGCTCGCCCCACCAGGAGGCTTTCTGGGCGCTGTCGACGAGGGATTTCCACCATTTGGCGCCCAAGGGGGAGCCGTCGGGGAAGACCTGCTGGTTTTCGAGGTAGGCCATGGAGAGCAGCACGAAGGCGCTGCTGATGATGAAGATCAGGGCGTAGAAGAAGGTGGCCTTGAGCTTGCCAAGCACGACGGTGGAGGGTTTGAGGGGGGTCATGCGCAAGCCCAGGAGGGTGCCGTTGGTGATCTCGTCGGTGATGAGGCCGCTGCTGACGCCCGGGGCGAGCATCGCCACCACGCCGATCTGGAAGACGATCGCCACCATGCGGACGGTGTCGGGGTTGAGCGAGGTTCCGAACTGGAGGGCGATGAGGGTGAGCAAGGTCAGGCTGATGACGAAGATCAGCGAGACGCCGCGGATGACGAATTTGGGGTTGGCGAAGAGTTTGCTGCGCATCTCGGTGACGAAGACGGGATTCGACCAGGAACGGATGGGGTGTTTGCGTTTGAGGGGGTCGATGAGATAGAAGGGCCAGTGGAGGCGGCGGCGGCGTTGCGTCTTGGCGTCGTCGGAGTAGAAGCCGGCCTCGGCCTTGGAGGAGCGTCCGGCGGGGCGTAGCACCAGCTTGAAGAAGACGCCGAAGGCCAGCAACGAGATGAGGGAGGCGGCGATCATGTAGATTTGGAAGGGGTTGAGGGCGGCGGCGGAGAGCTGGATGTTCATGGTCATGCGGTAGGTTTCGGGGTAGAGCAGGAAGAACATGGCGTCGTAGGGGCTGATGCTGCGGATGAGCTGCCAGACGAAACGGAAGCCGACCAGGTTGCCGAGCAGGGCGTCGGGCAGCCAGGTGCCGCCGGCCAGGACCATGATGCAGACGTAGTTGAGCATGATCGCCGTGTAGCTTTTGGAGACGATGGAGCTGCACATCAGGCCGATGAGGCCGTAGCTGAGGGCGGTCATGAGCAGCAAGGCCATGGTCTTGAGGATGAAGGCGAGGTTGACGCCGCCGGTGAGGGCGCAGATCGAGGCGATGGGCAAGGAGAGGCAGACGAGGATCAGCAGCATCAACACCGAGGCGGCGAGCTTGCCGAACATGATGTCCAGCGGGGTCAGCAAGGTGGTGAAGAGCGCCGGATAGGTGCTGTTTTCCTTCTCGTAGGTGATGGCGGTGGCGGTGAAGGCCGGGACCAGCAGGATCAACAAGGTCAAATTGGTGTTGAAGAAGAGCAGGAAGATCTGTTTGCCGGTGTCGGAGACGGCGGAGAGGATGCCGCCGCTGGGCCACATGATCAGCAAGGTGAAGGCCAGCAACGCCAAGTAGAGGCCGACCAGGACCAGGTTCCTGGGCGACCGCGCCGAGCTGACGAACTCTCTTTTGAAAATCGGGTTGGTGATCATGCTGCGCTTTCCACGGCCGGCTCAGGCCCCTTCGCGGTTGGTGATGTTCATGAACACGTTCTCCAGGTCGGCCTCGTCCTCGGCGAACCAGCGGACTTTTACGCCGTTCTCGACCAGCTTGCGCAACATGGCGCTGATTTGCTCGCGGCTGCCGTTGAAGACGCATTGGGCCTGGAACTGGTCGATCAGCTTGATCGACTCGATGCCGCTGAAGCCTTCGAGCAGCTCGCCGACCCGCTCGACCTCGGAGTCGACGGTGATGGTGATGACGATGTTCTCCTGGAGGCGTTGGCTGATCTCCTTGACGGTGCCCTGGGCCAGGAGCTTGCCCTTGGCGATGATGCCGACGCGGTCGCAGACGGTGGAGAGCTCCGGCAGGATGTGGCTGGAGAGGAGGATGGTCTTGCCCAGTCCGCTGAGGCGGTCGATGGTCTGGCGCATCTCGTAGCGGGCGTTGGGGTCGAGGCCGCCGGCGGGCTCGTCGAGGATGAGCACCTCCGGGTCGTGGACCAAGGTCTTGGCCAAGCCGACGCGTTGGCGCATGCCGCGGGAAAGCGAGGTGAGCTGGTAATCCATCATCTCGGTGGAGTTGGTGATCTCCAGCGCCGCCTCGACGCGTTTCTTGCGCTCCAACGCGGGGATCTTGAAGGCGGCGCCGTAGAAGTCGAGGAACTCCCAGACGCTCATCTGGTCGTAGACCCCGGTGATGTCGGGCATATAGCCGATGCGCCGCTTGATCTTAGGGATGTTCCGGGGGATGACCTCCAGATCGCCGATGAACATCCTCCCGGAGTCCGGCTTGAGCAGCCCGCAGAGCAGTTTGATGGTGGTGGTCTTGCCCGCCCCGTTGTGGCCGATGAAGCCGTAGATCATCCCTTTGGGGACCTCGAGGTCAAGGTCGTAGACCCCGCGGTCCTTGCCGAACGCTTTCGTCAACTTCTCAGTCCTGATCATGGGAACGCCTCTCGTCAGTATTTCAGGGGGGTCATGCTTTCGGGCAGTTTGCCTCTCACGGACAGGCCGAGCTTCTTGATGGCCCACTTGTTGGCGCGCATCTTCATGCCCGGGTCGAAGAACTTCTCCTTCTCCTCGCTGTCGATCTTCAGCTGGCCGGAGCCGTCGACGGGGTTGAGCGCCTGCTCGACGCCGGGCCCGGAGAAGAGGAACTTGTCGCCGCCGAGGGCCTTGCCCTTGAGCGGGATTCCGGTGGTGGTCAGCAGCAGCGGCGTGGCGGTGATGTTGCCGCCCTGGTTGAGGTAGGAGAAGTCCACCACGATCTCCTTGGCCCGCAAGGCGGAGAAGACGGGGGGGATCTTGAAGTCGAACACGAAGTCCATCGCCTCGGCGCTGCCGATGCCGCTGTCCCGCAGGGTGTTGCCCGGCATGACCATGCGGCTGGAGTTGTCGCCGGAGGTGAAGACCACCTGCTCCGGCAACAAGGTTAGCTCGCCGCCGTCGCAGCGCTCGGTGACCGGGACGATGGTGATGGTCTTGCCGCCCCCGGCGACGTTGTCGGGGATCGGCAACGAGGTGGTTTTCAGCGGCTCGACCAGCGCCAGGCAGGGGTTGGCGCGCTTGTAGCCGGCGAGCAACGCCTGCTCCAGCAGCCGCAGCACGTTGTCGGCCTGGAAGACGCCCTCGTGGGTGAAGTTCGTCAGGGACAGCGTCCCGTCTTTGATCTCGAGGGGGAAAGCCCCGGAGGGGAGGAGCAAATAGGCGCGCTCGGGCTTGAGGCCGGCGGGGAGCTTCCAGGGCTTGAGCTGGTGGCCGGTGGCGGAGTAGACCAGCTCGGGGTAGTCGGGGGCCGGGGCGAGGCGGGCGAGGTCGCTGGAAAAGAAACCGGCGAATTGCCGCGTCGACCGGGCCTTCAGGTCGATGTCGAGGATCCGCGCCGTGCCGTCCGCGCGGCTGAGGACGTAGGACTTGGCGACTTGCAACGCGCTGGAGCGGGCGGCGCCCTGGTTTTGCCGTTGGGCTGTGAGCATGCCCGGGATGAAGATGGAGGCGGCGTTGGGGCGGATGGCGCAGAGGGTGGCGTTGGCGTCCGCGGCCTGGATGGTGAGCGCGGCGTTGTCGTTGGAGAAGAGGCTGTAGTAACCCTCGGCGGGGTTGGCGGAGCCCAGGTCGCGCAGCTCGACCACGGAGAGCAGCTTGCCCTTGTTACGGTTGCCCGAGGCGGCCTTGGACAGCACCAGGAAGGTCGCCAGCAGCGACACGCAGACCGCCAGCGTCCAGGCGAGCCCCGCCCGGCGGAAGGCGAGCCCCAGCGCGGCCAGCAACGCCAGCGCGGCGAAGTAGCTGATCACGATCGTCCAGACCACCCGCGGGGCGGGGATGCTGAACCCGGTCATCTCGTCCAGGCAGGCCTTGAAGCCGTCGGTCTCCTGGAAGAGTTTGAAATGGTTGAAGAAACGGTCGAGCATGCCGCGCCAGGCCGCCTTGTTCCGGAACGTCTCCTCGGTCAGCGGCACCGCCAGGAAGCCGCAGGAGCCCAGCCCGTATTTCTTCCAGGCGACCACCGGGAACTCGCCCTCCCAGAGCTTGACCGCCGTGGCGTCCTTCGGGACGCTTTCGAGGAAGTCGACGCCGGGGTAGGGCCAGCCGGTGAAGCCGGGCAGCTCGGCGAGGCAGGGCAACGCGGTGATCTTCCGGAGTTTTCCGGGATAGACCGGCAGCAGTTCCGCCAGCGGCGTGGCGGTCAGGGCGGGCAGCGCCGGAGGATAGGCGAAGAAGAGGACGCCGCCTTGGTGGACGTAGTCGAGCAGCGCTTGGCTCTGCCGCGGCGTCACTTGCGAGAGGTCAGGGTCGAGCACCACCAAACAGGCCAGGGAGTCGTAGACTTCCCACTGCGTGGGCAGCGTCTCGGCGGTGAAGGAGGTGGTGAAGTATTTGTCCTTGTATTCCTTGAGCTGGGTGAAGGCGCCCATCGAGACGTCGCCGCGGCCGCCGACCACCCCGATTTGCTCGCTCTTGTTGGCGAGGTATTTGAGCAGCACCTCCTCTTTCTGCCCTCCGACTTTCCGGCCGTCGGCGAAGCATTCGAGCAAGTACTTCTCGGCGTTCTCCAGCACGAGCTCCGACTTGTAGACGACCTTGGATTTCGCCGGGACCGTCACGGTGTCGGAGAAGTTGTTGACGTTGGACATGAAGCTGTCGGCCGGCAGCAAGCGCAGCGTCACTTTGCGCGCCACGTCGTCGCCGTTGAGGATCTCGCACTGGAAGACGCCGGTGGTGTTGTGCTTGAAGCGCAAGGAGAAACCGAAATGCACCGACGCGCTGCGCACCGACACCTCCGCCGGAGCGGCCAGGCAGGCCAGCAAGCAAAGACACGTCAAGGCGGCGCCCCAACTCATTTTGCGGTCATGGCGCATCAAAGCCCATCCTGCCACATGCGAGACGTCATCGGTTCGGGGCTCCTGATAACTTTTTGCTATCGGCGAAGCTTAAATAATAGCGCCGTTCCGAGTAAAAGCAAATGCTTGGGCCGCAATGGCCCCCCACAGGTTTCCGGCCGCCTCACGGTTCCGCCGGGGCGACGCCCCGGAGGGCGAGGAGCAGCTCCGGCTGGGCGTCCAAACGCACGGCGACCCCGTAGAGCGCCGCCGCCACGTGCTTGCAATAGCCCGACCAGTCGGGGCACTCGCAATTGGTCTGGAGCTCCCGGGGTGTGGGGACGAGGGCCGCGCCCAGCCCGAGGCCGTCCGGGTCGTTGGCGAACGCCTCTCGCAGCTTCGCCCATTTGGCCGGGGATAACGGCTTGACGTCGATCCTGACGTTATAGAGCTTGGAGCCTTGCACCATGGCCGTCACCTTGCCGCCCTCGATCCGCAGGTTGATCACCGCGCCGTTGCGGAGGTAGCCGAGGCCGTGCGCCATGCGGCTGGCGTGCTCTTGCCAGGCGTCGAGGTTGTCGCACCAGGCCTTGCCCCAGCGCGTCGTGGCGAAATGGGCCGCCGCGGCCGTCACCGGCTGGAGCCTCCAGCCTTGGGCGACTAGGCGTTTGGCGGACAGTTCCGCCGCCCGTCTGCGGTCGGCGACCCCGGCCCGCGGCGGGTAATAGCTGTCAACATGATATGGAAGCTCCGCCATTTTTCACCTCTCGCGCCTTCAATAGGGATTATAGCCCCGTGAAGCGGGCAGTTTCAAGGCCAGTGGCGAAGCGTCTTTGTCAGACCTTCTTCTTGGGCGGCCAGCCGCGCATGGGGGGCTACTCCAGCGCCTCGGCGGCGAGGGTGTTGGCGAGGTCGGTCCCGGACGGCTCGGGGGCGTGGCAGAGGCGGGGGGAGCGCCGGCTGTGGCGTCCTCGCGCAGCAGCGCCAGCAGTCCGGCGCCGGGGCTGGCGGCGAAACCGTCGCGCAAGGCGGTGGTGTCCGGCAAGTCCCAACCGTCCGCAGCGCCGTCCTGGGCGAGGCGTAAAATCCCCGACGGCGAAAGATACAGCTCCAGTCTCAAAATGCGGCGTTCTTGTTTGACGTGGAGAAGATACGGTTGCGCCGCATCGCGTTCAAGACGCTGTCTTTCCGGCCAAGCGGAACTGCCGCGGCGTAATGGCCCGCGCCTCGCGGAACCTCAGGCAAAAGTGGTTGCTGTCGCAATAGCCGCATGCCGACGCTATCTCGGCGATACTTTTATCCGAGGCGACCAACATCTCCGATGCCCGGTTAATCCGGATCTTATGCAGGTAGTCGACCGGGCTGCAGCCAGCCAGCTCCTTGAAATGGCGGAACAAGCTCCGTTCGGACATCTTCGCGACGCCGACCAGCTCGCCGACGCTGATGTTCCGGTGGAAATTGTGGTTCATGAAACGGACGACGTCTCCAATGAGGAATTGGGTGCGGTGGACCGGCATCTCGCTGCAGCCCAGCCTGGCCATTTGCAGGATGATGCCCATGAACGACACCAAGCCGCCCAGCATGTTCCCGGGGCGCATCCCCTTCAGCTCGTCGTCGAGGCTCTTGATCATGGCGTGGACGCCCCGCCTGTCGGCCTCCTTCAGGTTCATCGCCGGTTTGGCGCCGTCGGAGCGCTCGTCGGGACCGCGCGGGAAGAGGACGTGGAAAAGCGGCAGCTTATGGCCGTCCAGCAGCGGCATGGACAGCCGTTCGCCGTCATAGATGATGTTTATGAGTTCCATGTTGGCGGTTTCATCATAGGCGTGGCAGTGTCCGGGATGAATCACCAGGACGTCGCCCGCCTCGATGGCGGCGGAGTCGTCATCCAGCAAATGTCTGGCCTTGCCTTGGAGCACCAGCGCGATCTCGGAGAATTCGTGCCAGTGGAACATTTTTTCGGGATGGCTCCCCACGGGGACATGCGCCACCCAAAGCGGCAGGCCTTGCGGAAGAACATAATTGGACATCCTCGCCGTATACATGGCATCTCCAGAGAACTTTGGCGGTACCATAATACAGATTGGCGGCAACGTCAAGGTTTTCCGCGGGAAAGATGCTATAATGATGAACAGACGGTGAATTGCCAGGACATCAACCTGCGGTTAGGAACAATAGTCATGCCCTCAAACCAGTATTTCGCTTATCGTTCGTTCTGGCCGGAGCTTGGGACCGTCGGCAAGTTCGCGGCCGCGGGAGTGGACACCGTGTGCATTTTTCCGGCCAACACGATGAACTCGCTCGGGGAGCCGTATTGCAAGTATCCACCCAACTGGCTCTGGTTCGACCGCTACGATTTCTCCGCGGTGGACCGGCAGATCGGCGACCTCCTGGCTGTCAACCCACAGGCGGAGTTTCTCTGCATGGTCGACTTGAACTCCCCCGCCTGGCTGGCCAGGCAACTGAGCCTTTTCCATGACGGGGACAGCGACAGCTTCACCCAGCTTACCGAGGCGCTATGCCATCCCGAATGGCGGAAGAACACTTTCGCATATCTGCGCCACTTCTTGGGCCATTGCGAAAAACATCACGCCAAAGTGATTAAAAGTTACATCCTGGCCTGCGGCCATACAGACGAGTGGCTCGATTATACCGCTGGAGCCGCCGGCCCGACCAAGGCGGCCGCCTACCGGGAATGGCGTGGGCGGCATCATTTGCCGGATGGACACGCCCCCGCGGCGAGCCGCTTGGACGAAACCAGTTTCGATGGGTTGCTGCATGATCCACAAGGTGGACGAGAGTTGCTCGATTACTGGCGTTTCACCAATGAGGTCGTCAGCGGGGCCATCGCCGATTTCGCCGCCGAGACACGGAAGCTTGTTCGCCGGGAGGCGGAAATAGGCGTGTTCTTTGGCTATGTCATGGACCGGATTGGGCCCGTCACCAGCGGCCATGCTGATTACGAGCGTCTGCTAAAGTGTCCCGACATCGATTTTCTTATCTCCCCCGGCACTTACCGCGACCGTGAAATCGGCGGCGGCAGCGGCTTTTTGACCGTTTCCGGCTCGGAACGCCTGGCAGGCAAAGGGCACCTGCATGAATGCGATCAGCGAACCCACACCTATAACCGCGACTTGACCGAACATGTCAGGCTGGACACCCCCTGTTGGCCCGACACCAAGGCGGATATCGCCGGGATGAGAAGGGAACTCGCGTTGTGTGTCATCAAACAGAGTTCCTTATGGTGGTTCGACATGTGGGGCGGGTTTTATCAGGAGCCGGAACTGCTGGAAAACCTCGCGGCGATGAAAAACCTTTGGGATCGCCTGGCCAAGCAGCGCTATGAGGCGGTCGAAGAGGTGGCGCTGATCGTCGATCCCGACAGTTTGTATTATTTCAACCAACGCTCCCCGCGCCAGGGCGACTTCACCTTAAACGCGCGCAAACAGCTCAACCGGCTGGGGGTCCCGTATGAGACCTATTCGCTGAACGATATCCCGACCATTCCCGACTTGGCCCGTTATAAGCTACTGGTTTTTTCCGTCCCGCTTGAGATCACGCCGGCCAAGGCGGAGCTGCTGAAACGGTATGTGCTTAACCACAACCGAACCATTCTCTGGCTCTATGCGCCCGGCCTCAGTGACGGCCAAACCCTCGACCCCGGCAGGGTAAAGCGCTGGGCCGGGGTGGAATACGGGACGCCAGGGCTGACAACCACCCCGATGGACGGTTGGTTGTCCGCATATCTACATGCGCCGGAAACCCTTACCCCCGCCATGCTGAAAGGTCTGGCGGAAACGGCGGGGGTACATTTATATTGCCAAGAAGAACAACCGCTCTATGCCAATGACAAGCTGGTCGCGATCCACACGGCGTCTGGCGGCAGGCGGCAAATCAAGTTGCGCACCGCATATAAACGCGTGACGGAGCTTTTTAGCGGAGGTGTCGCGGCCGAAAACACGGATGTGTTCACCTGGGATTTCGCCTCTCCTGACACGGCGCTTTTTGCGCTGGAAGCATAAACAAGCATAAAAGAGGCTATCATGATGCTGAAAAAACCTTGCGGTAGATGGGAGCGGCTTAACCAGCCAGAGGCATTCATGAGGTTCACACTCATTGAATTGATGGTTGTCGTCAGCGTCATCGCCATTTTGACAGCCCTTTTGTTGCCGGCCTTGGGCAAGGCGCGCGGGCAGGCGATGTCCAGCTCGTGCGCCAACAATTTGAAGCAGACCGGAATGGCGCAATCAATGTATTCCGACGACTATCAAGAATGGATTGTGCCCTGTTGTTCCCCAGAAAAGTATTTTGCGTTTGAGTTGCTGGCCGGCCTCTCAAGGAACGGCACAAAACTAATGACGTCCAATTATGGCGTGAAGTATTTGGGGAAAACGCGAACCGAGGGAACGTTTGTTTGTCCCGGCGAGGCCGTCGGGTTTGGGGCGTCAGCGGACGGCCTGTTTGAGTTCACACATTATTGTGTCAATGCCTATGTCACCGGCTATACGACGTATTACCCTTTTCACAAATGGGCAGCGATCTCCCAGCCGTCCGTGGCGATTTTCGCCGGCGACAACGAGCGGACGACGGAGCCTAACCTTGATTTCCTGACCCGGCTCGCTTTCCGGCATGGTGGAATAAATCCCCTCAACAACAATTCGGTTTATGGAACGGGCGCGGCGAACCTGGTCTACATGGACGGCCATGTTGAAGGGAGACGAGTCAATGACTTGTTGAACGTTTCCGGCTACATCTCCTCAACAGAAGCCCTAAAAGCTGGAGTCAGAAATTGACAGATAATGTTTGTCGCCACCCAAAACCACACAAAGGTTGTCCTATGAACCGAAGCGTAAAAGAGTACATGCTGGCAATGGCGCTTGCATATGTGCTGTGCGGCTGCGCCAGCGATCCCGTGAATGTTTCCGATTTCAAGCATAAAACCAGCGGCGGAGCCGTTTATGACGAAAACTTCAACTCAGGATGCGGGGCGTGGACATTGAAACAAGGCTTTGAGCTCCGGCAACGGGAGGGCGTCACCGGCAGCAACGCCCTCTTCGCTAGCCCGTCCATGACGGAAAAAAGCATTGCCTGCAAGGCCTCACGTCCGATCGTCGTCATTCCTGGAATCTATGACGTCTCCATCAAATACCGGACGGAAAACATCAAGCGCCGCCAGCCTGATAGATCCGACCCTATGCTTATTCTCGGTTATGTGCAACCGTATGACAAAGATGGCATACAGCTCAAAGGACAGAATTTTTGGGTCAGAAACAATTCCGTCGAGGACTGGCAGTCTTTTCGTGGATCTGTCACGATTCCCCAGGGTTCCGTGAACGCCGACCTGATCATGGTGTTCGACTGGTGGCATACCGGCAAGGTCTGGTTTGACGACATCACGTTCGAGCCCAGCGGCATCGCAGGGACGATTTTTCCTCTGGAACCGTCTAATTCGAATTTAAACAAAGATGGCACCATCGCATTACGCGCATATTTTCATGATGGCACCAGCGAGCCGCGGGATTCGGCGATGCTGGTAAGCCTGAACGGAACCAGCAAACTGCTTTATCCGAAGGACGGGGTCTACCGTGGGGATTTCGGTTCCTTCTCCGGCGCGGTGAAGGTAAATGCGAAGCTATTGGCCCTCAAGGATAAAACGATCCTCGCCGAACATGATTACCGTCTTTTCCGCAATCCGGGCGAGGCTCCGGCCGGGGCGACGAGCGTGGATCGGTTTGGCCGGACGCTATGTGACGGGAAACCGATGCTCCCCATTGGGATATTCACCTATCAAACGATGTGCGCGCAAGACTTGGAACGGCTACGGGACGCAGGATTTGATCACATTGCCATCGAGTGCATGTCCAGAAACTTGCAAGGGAAAAACAGCAACACGAAGGAAGAAATGGCGGCCATGTTGGACGGCTTGGTCAAGTACAAGCTGAAAGCCATGTTGCAACTGACGTTAATGATTCCGAGTAAAGAGCATGTGCGAAATAAATTCGCCCCAAGCTTTGACGGGCTGAAAGACCGGGAACTGATGCTATCTGCCACCGTGAAATCAGTTATGAGGCATCCGGCGTTTTTGTGTTATTATCTTTCCGATGAAAACCAGCGGGGTGAGTTGAAAGAGGTTCAGGAGCTTCGGGAAACGATAAACCGGATTGATCCGTGGCATTTCACCGTGACGTTGACAGACCGTCCGGACAATTTTCCTTTCTTTGTTCCGACCGGTGACATCTTGTGCCATGACAGTTATCCATTGCCACAAGCGGAGAAAGTCGTTGCCGCCGAAAAGGCGCTTGACGACTTGTCTCAGATGAAAACTCCGATTTGGTTTTGTTCCCAGGCCTATCTCGAGAGCACCTATAATAAAGCGCTGGAACAAACGTATCCCTCCGAAGGCGCGATGCGAGCCTTGCCGTTGCTGTCCGCTATCCATGGGGCGAAAGGATTCCTCTTTTACTCCTATCATGAGATTTTTGCCAAAGGGTCAAAGATCGATCCGCAGCTCCCGGCAAAGTTTTGGCCGGAAGTAGTGTCCGCAGTCAAAATGCTCCGCGAGCTCGAACCTTTCATTCTGAGCACGACGGCTTCGCCCGAACTGGTAGTCAAGACGCTGGACGGGAAAGTCAGATTTTGTGGGATGACTGCGGAGAATGGCCGAATTGCTGTCCCCTTGGTCGCATTGAGTCCCGGTAAAAGTTCTGCCTTGGTTACAGTTCCAGAAGGAAGAAAATATGTTTCCCGCTATGGGCTAAGCGCGGAGCAGCCGGACGGGAAATGGTTATTTGCGGCCAAGGGCATTGACTGCGACATCCTTTATTCCCGATGATTGGGGCTGTGACAACCAGGAAAGGTGAAAATCATGGCTGGCGATTTCACCTCTCTTGTGCGGCTCAGGCGAGGATGGCCGCCAGGAATTGTTTCACCAACCCGAGGTTCAAGTAGGTGGCCAGGCAAAGGAAAAGCGCCGCCGTGGCGAACTTCACCCAGGCGGCGTGGCGCAGCGCCAAGGTGGCCAGAGCCTCGCTTTTCAGTCCGAAATAGGCGGCGGCGAACACCCCCGCCAATGGGACGATGAAACAGACGTTGAACAGCAGCAAGTCGAAAATGGCGCCCAGCCGCTCGGTGCCGGTTTGCAGCATGTAAAGGATCGTTGGGGCGTAGACTTGTCCGGTGCAGGCGAACTCCAGGAACGACACCAAGGCGCCCGTCACCAACGCCGCCCACACGAAACGTCGCTGGCGGGAGCCCTCCCGGACGCTCGTTCTTATTCTGGACTTGAAACTTTCCGGCAGTTGCAGCGAGATGTCCGCCAGACGGCCGCGCAGGCAAAGGACGCCGTCGTAGAGGCTCAACGCCATGAGGACGAGGCAGAAGGCGGTCATGCCCCAGCGTAGCCATTCGCCGAGCGAACGCGCCACATGGAACCGCGCGAAAAGCTCGGCGAAGCCCAGGCCGATGGCGAAGTACGCCCCGAAAACCCCGGCGATGAACGCCAGCCCCACCATCGCCACCTCCCGCGGCGTCCGCCGCGCCAGGCGCAGGTAGGACATGAAGAAAATGATGGTGGCGAAGGCGCAGGGGTTCACCCCGTCGAGCAGCCCGGCGGCGGCGATCACCCCGTAGCCCATGCGGCGGTAACGCTCGGAGATCCGGGTGTCCGCGGCTTTGAGCTCCAGTTGCGGGGCGGCCATCCAGTCGGCGTCGGGGACGCCGCCGGAACGGGCGATCAAACGGCCCAGGCTTTCCTGGTCGATCTGGCCCCGGGACAGCTGCCCGGCGGCGGCGAAGATGGCCGGGGCCACCAAGCGGGACGTCTCCGGGACCTGGAATTTCTCGCAATACGCCTCGTCGAGCAGTTTCTCGTCGATTTTGCCGAGGTCATGTCGTTCCACCGTCAGCTCCGGGACGGCGGATTGGTAGTTTTTCAGCAAACGCTCCACGGCCAGGCAGTCCTGGCAACCAGCCTTGAAAAAGAACAGCAGCTTGACTTTGAGGGGGGCGGCGTCGCTGGTGGTTTTCGGTTCGGGGGCTGGGGCGGGGGGGGCGGGGGGGGCGGGGGGGGCGGGAGCCGCTCTGACCACCAATTGGGGGGCGTCGGGCGCGGGCTTGCTGGCGAAGCGTTTGTACAGCTTCTCTTTTTCCTTCGCGTCCAGGCGTTCCTCGTCGAGGTAGGGGAGCAAGGCGGCGTACTCGTCGCCCAGGCGTTGGTAGTTGTCCTTCATGAACGTGGTCAAGTCGGCGGCGATGGACTTGTTGTCGGGAAACTGGTTGATGAGCTCCACGAACGCCTTCATGTCCACGGGTTTGCGCGCTTTGGCCAACGCCATGTCGCTGTCCAGGCGGACGAGCGGCGCGGGGTCGCGGGCGAGTTTGCCCAAGGCCGCCTCGATCTCGGGGGCGACGGCGTCGCGGGCGGCCGCGCCGGAGCTGTCCCAGTCCCAGTAGCGGGCCAATTCCAAGTCCGAGAACTGGATGGTCCGTTCCGCGCTGTTGCCCTTGAGGCTCTCGGGGGCGGCGCGGCGGACGAACTCGGAGGGGTCGGCGGCGCAGGCGAGGAAGTTCCGCTGGAAGTCGGGGCGGCAGTTGCGCAGGACCGCGAGATAAGCGGCGCGGCGGACGAAGGGGTTGGCGGCCTTGAGGTAGCCTTCCGTCGTGGCTTTGTCTTTGGAGCGCCAGTTCTTGCCGAGCAAGGTGAGGGCGAAAACCTGGAGTTTGGCGTCGCCCTGTTTGGACTCCAGCAGCTTCCTGGCCCAGTCGCCGAAGATTTTGCGTCCCGGGTCGTCGCCGCCGATCTTGTAGGCGAAGGCGCGGGAGAACAGTTTTTCCACCTGGGCTTTCGCGTCGGGCGCGGCGAGCTCGTCCAGGAGGGCGCGGAAGGATTTCGGGCGTTTCGAGTCCATCAGCGCCTCCGCGGCGATGGCGCGGTTCTCCTCGTCGTCGTCGCGCAGCGCCAGGGCGAAGAGCTCCAGGGCCTTGGTGCTTTTCACCGGGGCCAGGGCGCTGTAGACTTCTTGGCGGGCGGCGGCGTTGCGGCCCAGCAGGGCGGTCTTGAAGTAGTCGACCATGCTGTCGTCGCCGCAACTGGCCAGGATTCTGGCCAGGCCGAACTTGACCTCCTTGTCCTGGGTCTCCCGGAAGCTCCGGCGCATCTGGACGACGAGGCGCTCCAGCGCCGCCTGATCGTCCTCGGGCGCGGTGGCGGCGGTGTCCGCCCCGAAGGCGGCGAAGAGGCCGTCGAGCTTCGGGGGGGCGGCTTTGGGGGCGGCGGGGGCTTGCGCCCCGCCTTGGTCCAGACGTTCGATGAAGCGCCGGAGCTTGGCGCGGTCGCGGCTGTCCTCGTCGAATTTGACCGCGCCCTCCGCGGCGACCGCCCGCAGTTGGTCGAGGTCGCCGGAGGCCAAGGCCGCCGTGGCCAGCGCGGCGGCGCCGTTCTTGTTCAGGCCGCGCCCCACCAGGAAGGCGAGGGCGGGGCAGGCGACGTCCGGGTCGGGGTTTTTGGCCAGGGCGGTCGCCAAGGCGGCGCCGCGGTCGCCGCAATTCTCCAGCGCCTGGACCACTTGGAAGAGGGTTTGGGGACTTTTGCCCGCCAGGGCGGCGACGAAACTTGGGGGGATGTCCAAATCGAGCTCGCCGTAGGCTTTGACGACCGCCCCTTTGAGGTTGTCGTCGGCCATGAAGGCTTCGGCCAACTTCTTGGCGGAGCGTTTGTTGGAGATTGCCGCCAGGGCCTCCACGGTTTTGTGGCGGACGAACTGGTCGGGGTCGCCGAGGAGTTTTTCCACGGCGGCGGCCTGGGAGTCGAGCTTGCACTTGCCCAGGGCCTCCAGGGCGGCGACCCTGACTCGCCACCTGGGGTCGACGAGGCGGGCGGCGAGGGCGTCGGCGTGTTTCTTGGCTTTGCGGGCGCCCAGGGCGGCGAGGGCGGCGACCACGATGTCCTCGTCGGGGTGGTCGAGGAAGCTGGCGAGGGCGTCGGCGCTCAGCGGGGAGGGCGTCTCGCCCAGGACGCGGAGGATGGTGAACAAGGTGTCCTGGTCTTTCTCCCGCTTGGCCTGGGTGGCGAGGGCGGCCGCGGCGCCGCGGCCGGCGGCTTTGGCGAGAGCCTCCGCCGCAGCCTCGCGGACCATCGGATCGGGGTCGGCGAGGAAGTCCTCCAAGATCGGAGCCGCCTTGGGGCCGGCCTGCTTCAGGAGCGCGAGCGATTCGAGCTTGCCGTCGAGGTTGCCGTAAAGGAGCCGGCGCAGCACGGCCTTGGCGTCTTTGCCGGAGAAGTCCGACAGGAGCAGGGAATATTTGAGTTCCCGGAGGCGCGCTTCCGTCCCGGCGGGGAACGTCGGGCGCGTCCGCAGGTAGGCGTCGAGCTGGGGGACCGCGCCGGGGCCGCCGCTTTCCAGACGGCGGCGGGCGCGGTCGGAGCGGACGCGGTCGGAGGACAGCAACTCGGCGACGGCGCGCTCGAACTGCGGCGCGGTTAGCGGGGCGAAGAGCTGCTTGGCGGACTGGGCCGCCTCGGGCCGCTGGGCCCAGGTGCGCCATTTGGCCAAGGCGGCGGTGTTGGCCTCGCTTGTCAACCACGGGTCGAAGTCGAAATCGTCCCCGGCGAGCTCCGCGAGGATCTCCAGCGCCCCCAGCCGGACGGCTAGCGTTCTGTTTTCCAGCAGCTCCAGCAGCTCCTTGACGGGTGGGGCGGGCAGCTTGAACAGCTTGGCTTTGATCTCGTCCTTGACCTCCTGGCTTTCCGCCATGGCGAGCAGGGACGCGGCCAAGTCCTGGGAGGAGAGGGGGCTTTGGTCCAGGATTTTGAGCAGATCCTTGGTCTGGCGGCTCCGGGTGGCGAGGGCGTTCTGGTTGAGGACGGAGCTTAGGAGCTTGGCGGTGTCGTCCGGCCCGGCGTAGCCGTCGCGCCGGGCCAGAGGGCGGCCGTCGGCGGCGAAGAGGGCGAGGGTGGGGACGCCCTCGACCAGATATTTGGCCGCCTCGCGGGGGGAGGTCGAGACGTCGATGGCGGCGGCGACGAACTTGCCCATGAGTTCTTTGAGTTTGGGGTCGTCGGCCAGCTCGGTTTTGAGCTTGACGCACCAGCGGCAGTCGGGGGAACTGAAGAGCAGCAGCGCCGGTTTGTGGACGGTGACCGCGGCGGCGAAGGCGGCGTCGGGGGCGTCGAGCCACAGTTGCGCCTCGTCCGCCGCCTCCGCGGTGGACACGGCCAAGAGCGCGAGCAGAAGTTTAATGCAGCAGCGCATAGACGAGGATGTTCATGTTGATCTCGATGGAGTTCTCGATCTCGTTGCCGCCGCAACAGCAGCAACCGGTGGAATGGGCGGTGTCGTTGAGCCCCTGGGGGGAGTAGACGAGCACGAGCTTGCCGTCGCGCTCGAGTCCCTGCAAGCCGGACTTGCCCTCGGCGGGGTGGCGGGTTTTGAGCTTCTCGACCTTGTTGACGGTGTGGAAGATGGGGTGGGACAGGGGGATGTCCTGAAGCTTGGCGTCGGGGAAGGCGCGCTTGAACTCGCGGCGGAAGGCTTGGTCGAAGCCTTTGCTGGAGCAGCCGGCCGAGGCCAGGAGGAAGCCGCCGCTGCCGAGGTATTTCTTGAGGTTGCCGCGCTCCTTGGCGCTGAGATAGAAGTCGGACTCGCCGGTGATCATGGCGAAGGGGTATTTGAAAAGCTCGTCCGAGTCGAGCTTGACGCTTTTGAAGCGGCGTTCGGTGCGGATGGTGGAGCTTTTCTGGACGGCGCTGAGGAACTCGTCGCTGAAGCAGCGGGAGCTATGGTCGCCGCCATAAACCAAGTTGGCGCATTGCAGCACCTCGTCCTTGGTCTGGGCGAAGGCTGCGAGTCCCAGGAGCAACAGGCCGACGGCCAGGAACGGTCTCATGTCAAGTCCCCTAAGAAGTTCGGAGTTCGGAGTTCGGAGTTCGGAGTTGGAAAGACAGGGGAAGTTCGGAGTTCGGAGTTCGGAGTTGGAAAGACAGGGGAAGTTCGGAGTTCTTTTCGGCCAGTTTCCGCTGGATTTCAGGCCTGAAAGGCCGAGATATACTAGCCCAGGGCAGCGCCCTGGGAACGTGTTTAATCGTGAATTTAGCCCCGAAAGGGCGTGATATAGGCGTCGGCGTAAGAGCTTCAATCATAGCAAATGGCAAAACCCTATATCTCGCCCTTTCAGGGCTGGGCTCGTTGTTTGCGCTGTCCCCAGGGCGCTGCCCTGGGCTGGTATATCTCGGCCTTTCAGGCATTAGGAAACCGCACACCTGGGACGGAACGCTTGGTGTCAAGACAAATTCCTGGACTTGTCGGGCGCTGAAATTACTTTCTGGCATTTTTACCATGCCCTCCGAACTTCCCCTGTCTTTCCAACTCCGAACTCCGAACTCCGAACTCCGAACTCATATCCCCCCGGCGCTGGCGCGGATTTTGTCCAGGGTGGCGAGCGTCTCCTTGTGTCCGGGGACATGTTTGAGGCAGGTTTCCAGGCATTGGCGGGCGTCGCCGGGCTTCTTCAGCTTCGTCGAGGCCTTAGCCATGAGGAGATAGGCGGCGGCGAGGCGGTGGTCGAGGCCGGCGGCGGTCTGCGCGGCGGCGAGCGCCGCCGCGAACTGCTTCTTGTGGAACAGCAGTTTCGCCATGGCGAGGTGGGCCTTGGGGGAGTCGGGGTCGAGGGCGAGGGTTTTGCGCAAAGCCATCTCCGCCGCGGTGAAGTTCCCGGTGGCGACTAGGGCGTCGGCCACGCCGAGGCGCAGCGCGGGGTCGGGAGGACAGAGCTTCTCGGCGGCGCGCAGCCGGTCGAGGGCGGTGTCGCCGTCGCCTTCGGCCAAGGCGAGGAGACCGTGGAACCGCATGGTCCGGCCATCCGCGTCGGCGTCGCCCAGGGCGTCCAAGGCGCGGCGGGCCGCCGGGGTGTCCCCGGCGCATAACAGACAGTCCGCCAAGCGGAGCGCGGCGTCGCGGCGGTCGGGGTTGGCTTGGCAAAGCGCCTCCAGTTCCTTGACGGCTTTCGAGGCGTCTCCGGCGTCCATTTCCGCCGCGGCGTGGTGGAGCGTTTTCAGATAGGCGACTTCGGCCGCGAGGGCGGGGCCTTTGGCGGCGAGCCGCTCCAGCCCGGGGCGCCGCGCCAAGTTCTGGAGCAGGCGGTCGGCGTCGGTTTTCGCGAAGGGGCCAAGGGGGTGGGTGGGCGGGAGTTTGCCGCCGCGCCGTTTCGCCGGGGTGGCCAGCGCGCCGGGGGCGAAGGCCGGGATCAGGGCTTCGCCGTCGAGGTCGGGAGGCGCCGTCAGGCCGAACATGGCCAGGAGCGTGGGGCAGACGTCCACGGCGCGGGCGCCATAGACGTTCTCGCCCGCGAGGACGCCGCCGCCGTGGATCACCAGCAGACCGTCGGTGGCGCCGGGGCCGGCGGCCAGCAGCACGACGGCGCAGTCGTCCCCGGCCGCCTCCAACAGCGCGCCCAGGAGCATGTCATGGTAGGCGTAGGCGTTCTCCAGGGCGTCGTCGAGGGGCTGGGGGGCCGGAGCGGCCTCCTCGCCGCCGAGGTCAGGCCGGGCGGGGAAGCGCTCATGGAAGGAGCCGGGGGCGTCGAAGTGGACGGCCGTCAGGTTCCATTCGGCGTTGGCCATCATGGCGACGGCGGCGGTGCTGACGCTGGCGCTGGCGGCGAGCAGCTCCATGAGGCGTTGGGCCTCGGGATGTTTCTTGAGGTCTTTGGGGGCGACGCCGAGGACATGTTGGGGATCGAGCTTGTCGGTGGTGACGCGCAGGTCGGCGAGGACGTGGCGCAACAGGGGCGGGTAGACCGCCTCTTTCTTCAACGGCAGGTATTGGCCGGTGGCGGGGTCGAGGAGTTGGTAGTAGTCCGAGAGCATCACGCCGTCGATGGCCTCGGCGGGATGGCTGGCTTCCCAGCAGACCAAGTTGGTCTTGAGGCCGTTGGCGCCGAGGATATCCCAGAGGGCGGGGGCCTTGCGGTCCAAGGACAGGGCCGCCGGGCGGGGGAAGCCTTTGGCGCCGTCGAGCGCCACCGGGGACGTCACGGCGTGGCCGAGCGGCCGCCTGCCGGTGGCGAGCGTCGCCCAGAAGGCCGCCGGGACATGGTCGGAGCCCGTCGTCAACGCGCCGCTGACGCCGCCGTCGACGAGCTTCCTCAAGTTCGGCGCCCGGCCGGCCTTGAGCAGTTTTTCCAAGATTTTCCAGTCGGCGGTCCGCCAGCCGACCAGCAGTAGTTTCGAGGTCATGGTGCGAGTCCGGGTTTGAGGGTGCTCAGTGCGCCAGAGGGGCGAGGAGGTCTTCGATGTCCTGGTCGGACATTGGCCTGGGGTTGCTGGCCATGCTGCCGCTGCGGCTATGTTTGATGATGAAGGGGAAATGCTCCTTGGTCAGGCCCATGGCGGAGAAGCCGGCGGGGACTTGCAGGGAGCGGAGCAGGTCTTTGGTGGTGTTGATGAAATCGTCGGGGGTGGCGCCGCCGCAGACTTTCGCCAAGCCGGCGTAGTCCTCCTGTTTTTTCCGCAGGTTCCACTTGAGCACGGGGAGGAGCAATATGGCGCAGGTCAACCCGTGCGGGACGCCCAGCAGCGCGCCGATGGGATGGGCCAGGCCGTGGACGGCGCCCAACCCGCATTGGGAGAAGCTCATGGCCGAGAGCAAACTGCCCTCGGCGACCTTGGTGCGGGCGGCGAGGTCGCCGGGCTCCCGCGCCGCCGTCTCAAGGTGGTTGAAGAGCAAATTGACCGCCCCCAGGGCCAGGGCCCGGGACACGGCGTTGGCGTGGAGCGTGAGGTAGGACTCGACCGCCTGGACGAAGGCGTCCAGGCCGCTGGACACTGTTTGGCCGGGGGGGCAGGACAAGGTCAGGGCGGGGTCGATGAGCGCCAGGTCGGGGATGAGGGCGTCGTGTTTGATGGACTTTTTTATTTTGGTCTCGGGCTCGATGAGAACGGCGTTCCTGGTGATCTCCGCGCCGGTGCCGGCGGTGGTGGGGGCGGCGGCGCAGAAGAGGCCCTGGCCGGAGACGGCGAGGCGGCCATGGAAATAGTCGGCGGTCATGCCGGGCAGGGGGATCAAGGCGGCGGCGGTCTTGGCGGCGTCGAGGACGCTGCCGCCGCCGACGGCGACCACGGCGTCGGCTTGGCCGGAGCGGCCGATCTCCAGGAGTTTGTCGACCGCGGCCAAGCAGGGCTCCGCCGGGATGTCGGAGACGGTGGCGAGCAAACGTCCGTCGAGGGCGGCGGTGAGCTTCGCAGCCTCGGGCGACCGCATGAAATGGGCTCCGGCCACTAGCAGGACGCGGCGCGACCCCATTGGCAGCGCCGTGGGGAGGCGGTCGAGCGCGCCCACCCCGAAGACCACGTTCCGCGGATAGGAGATGACGTATTCCTCTGACATTTCTCTGGCCCTGTTTGTTGTGGAATGCGGTAACTTATCATCGCCGCGGTTATAAACAACCGTGAAAATCGGGGCGGGACGCAAAAAACGTGTGGAAATCCGCATTGTCGCCGCTATATTACAATCGTGTTAAAACTGAGGCTCCCTTGATGTCAGGCGAGAAGATAATATATTGGGTCAGAGTGGCCTTGGCCTTGATACTGGCGTTGGTCGGTTTGACGGCCATGGCCCGGATGGGCGGGGCGGCTGGCTTGGCCATCCTCGTCCCTTGCGCGATCGTCGCCGGCGTGCTCGCCTCCGGCGTGATGTCCGGCACCATCGCCAACAGCTTGGCGAACTCCCTCTTCATGCCCGACAAAGGGGCGGCGCCGAAGAAGGAGTACTATGGCATCCGCAGCTTGATCAGCAAAGGGCAGTACGACGAGGCGATCACCGAGATGGAGATGATCCTGAACGTGGAGCCACGCAACTACACGGTGTTGAACATGCTCGCCGACCTTTACATCGACGAGCTGGCCGAGCACCAGAAGGCCTACGACTTGCTGGCGGAGCACCTGAAGAACAACCTCCGCTGCCCGGAGGACTTCCCCGTGGTGATGAAGCTGTTCGATCTCTACTTGACGTTGGACGCGGAGCGCGAGGCGCTGGCGCTGCTGGAGAACGAGCAGGATTTCAAGTACAAGGCGGGGGACATCATCTTGCTCAAGCAACGCCTCAAGGCGCTGCGGCAGCAGCTGGGCGAGCGGGTCTGACACGGCCCAACTAAAGAACGGCGGTTGACATGGCGATCATCGAGGCGCTCCAGGAAATGGCCGCGGCGAAGGCGTCCGACCTTTTCGCCTTCGCCGGCAAGATCCCGAGCCTGAAAGTCAATGGCGAGATGCTGGTCATGGCGGACCGCGGCCCCCTTGACGAGGCCGAGCTGGACGCCTTCCGCCGCGAGACGCTCCAGCCCGAGGCCGAGGAGGCGTTCCAGAAGAGCGGCAACTTCGACACCGGTCTGACGTTGGGCGACGGCGCGCGCTACCGCGTCAATTTCCTGATGCAGCAGGGGCTCCCGGGGCTGGTGGCGCGGCTGGTGCCGCGGGGCTCGCTGAGCTTCGAGGAGCTCCACTTGCCCAAAGTCTTGCGCCGTTTCGCCGACTTCCCCCGCGGTTTGATCTTCATCGTCGGCGCCGCCGGCAGCGGCAAGTCCACCACCATGGCCGCCATGCTCCACCATATCAATTCCAACTACCATAAGCATATCGTCACCATCGAGGACCCCATCGAGTTCGTCCACGAGGACCTCAAGAGCCTGGTCACCCAGCGCGAGGTGGGGGCCGACACCGCCAGTTTCGGCGACGCCTTGCGCGGGGCGTTGCGCGAGAGCCCCGACGCCATCTTCGTCGGCGAGACCCGCGACATCGAGACTATCCGCATCGGCATGGCCGCCGCCCTCACCGGGCATCTCGTGGTCACCACCATGCACACCGCCGACGTCGTCCAATGCCTGGAGCGGGTGATCAACAACTATCCTGAACACTTGCGCGAGCAGGCGGCCATCGACCTGTCGCTGGCGTTGCGCGCCGTCGTCGCCCAGCGGCTGGTGGTCAAGGCCGACGGTTCCGGGCGGGTGCCGGCGTTGGAGATCCTCGAGGCCACCCCGCTGGCCAAGAACCTCATCGCCGCCAGGCAGTTCAGCGAGATCGAGCAGGTCATGCGCAGCGGCGAGGAGGAGGGGATGGTCACCTTCAACCGCGCCTTGGCGGACATGTGCAAGGACGGGCGGATCACGTTGGGGGAGGGCTCCGGGGCCGCCACCAACAGCGAGGAGCTCAAGCTGCTCGTGCAGGGCATGGAGACCGGGATCGAGACCTTCCGCGGCGCCGCCGTCGACGAGGCCGACGAGGATCTCCTGAACATGAAGCGGGTGTTGCACTCGGCGATCGCCAACCACGCCAGCGACGTCGTGCTGACGGTGGGCGCGCGGCCGACCTTGCGTATCAACGGCCAGCTCAACGGCCTCGCCCTCGACCCGCTCGGCCCGGCGGACACCAAACGTTTGCTCTTCGGCGTTTTGACCGCCCACCAGCGCGCCAAGTTCGAGGCGGAGCGCGAGATCGACTTCGCCCTCAGCCTCAGCCTCAAGCGCGGGCAGGACGGCCGGTCCGCCGAGGCCCTCCCCTATCGCTTCCGCGTCAACGGTTTCTACCAGCGCGGCAACGTGGCGGTCTCCATCCGCATCATCCCCACGACCATCCCCTCGCCCGAGGAGCTGATGCTCCCGAACGCCTTGGTCAAGCTCACCGACAAGCAGCAGGGGCTGATCCTGATCTCCGGCCCGACCGGCCACGGCAAGAGCACCACCATGGCCAGCCTCATCGACCGCATCAACAAGACTCGGGCCTGCCATATCATCACCGTCGAGGACCCCATCGAGTACGTCCACGAGAACATCAAGTCCGTGGTGGAACAACGCGAGGTCTACGCCGACACCTTGAGTTTCTCCAACGCCCTGAAGTACGTGTTGCGCCAGGACCCCGACGTCATCCTGGTCGGCGAGATGCGCGACCCGGAGACCATCGCCACGGCCCTGACCGCCGCCGAGACCGGGCACTTGGTGTTGGCGACGGTCCACACCAACTCCGCCCCGGAGAGCGTCAACCGCATCGTCGACTCCTTCCCGGCGAACCAGCAGAACCAGATCCGGGCGCAGTTCTCGGCGGCCTTGTTGGGCATCGTGGCGCAGCGGCTCATCCCTCGGCGCGACGGCAAGGGCCGGATCGGCGCCTTCGAGATCCTCGTGGGCACCACCGGCATCTGCGCCACCATCCGCGACGGCAAGACCCACACCATCCCGGCGATGCTCGAGACTGGCGCCAAGGACGGCATGATCACCATGGAGAAGGCGGTGACCGAGCTCTACACCCGCAACCTCATCAGCCGCGAGGAGGCTTTGAAGTTCATCAAGTCCCCGCAGCAGCGTCAGGACATGCGCACCCTCTGAGGCCTTCCGGGAACGCCGAGCCCCAGCTCGGCGTCTGAAGGTGGCGGGGCAAGCCCCGCCTGGGCCGAGCTGGGGCTCGGCGCTCCCAGGAACACGGCTCAAGCCATGGCGGTGGCGGGGAGGGCGACGGTGAAGGTGGTCCTCCCCGGCTCGGAGTCGACGGTGATCTCGCCGCCGTGGGCCTCGACGAACTGCTTGACGATCGCCAGCCCCAACCCGGTGCCGCCGGACTTGTCACAGGTGACGAAGGGCTGGAACAAATTCCCCTTGACCTTGTCCGGGATGCCGGGGCCGTTGTCCGTGACCGCGAAAAAGCCCTGGCCGTCCCGGAAGTCGGCGGAGAGGACGACCTTGGGGTCCACCGTCTCGTTGTCGCGTAGGACCTCGAAGGCGTTTTTGACCAAGTTGAGCAGGACGCGGTAGATCTTCTTGTCCTCGCCTTTGAAGACGAAATCCTGGTCGAGGCGGACCTCGAGCTGGAACTTGGGCTTGTCGAAGAAGAGCTCGGTCTTGTAGCGCATGCCGGAGGTGATGATCCCGGCGCTGAGGGCTTTTTTGTTGAGGGTGGCCTGGCTGGTGAAGTCCAGGAGGTCCTGGACGTAATCGAGGCCCTCCTGGGCGCGGTTGCGGATGAGGTCGAGCATCTCGAGGACGCTGGGGGACTGGCCGGCCTCCTCGGTGATGACGTTGACGGCCATCTCGATGCCGCCCATGGCGTTGCGCATGTCGTGGGCGATCATGCTCGTGGCCTGGCCGATGGCGCCTAGTTTCTCCTGGCGGATCAGGGCCTCCTGGAGGTTGACGTTCTCGATGACCATGGCGGCTTGCTCGATGAAGAGGCGGACGAGGTAGACGCGCTCGTTGTTGAGGAGGCGGCCGCAGGTCTCGAAGAGGGCGAGGATGCCGTATTTGTCGATGGTGAAATAGGCGAAGGCGTCGTTCTGGAAAACCTCGTTGGCGCTGACGTCGTTGGGGAGGGTGGAGAGGTACTTGACGGCGAGGGCGTCGTCGAGGAGCGAGCCGGTGGCCAGGACTTTTTGGAAGCTGCCTTCGGTCTTCCTGGCGACGAGGGCGGAGTCGGTGCCGAGCAGGTCGGACACTTGCTGGAGGATGTTGCTCAGCAGCGGCTCGATCTGCCAGGTTCGGGCGCGGAGGGTGGAGATGTTGTGGATGAGCTCCTCGAGGTTCCTGGTCTTGTTCCACTCGTAGACGGCCTTGGTGGCGATCTGCTCGATCTCCTCGATGGCGAAGGGCTTGCAGTGGTAGCTGACGTTGGTGCCGACGCGCTTGATGATCTCCTCGATGGAGTGGTCGCTGTAGGCGGTGACGAAGATGACCTCGGCGCGCTTGTCGATCTTGCGGAGGTGCTGGACGGTCTCGAGGCCGTCCCAGCCGGGCATGCGCATGTCTACGAAGATGGCGGCGTAGGGGCGGTGGTCGGCGAGGGACTTCTCGACTTTCTCGAGGCCGATCTTGCCGTTGGGGGCCTCGTCGAACTCGAACTCGAAGGTGGCGGAGGATTTTTTCGGCGTGGGGCCGGCGTCCTCCTCGTCGAAGAGGTCCGCCCCGGCGCTGCGCAGCGCCTGCTCCTCCTGGGAGCTGGCGCGCTTGGGCACGAGGATCTCGCGGAAGCTGTCCCGGATGGTCTCGTCGTCGTCGATCACCAGGATCCTGGAGTTGAAGTTAAGCGGCATGTCACCCTCCCTCTTTCATATCTGCGATTGGTAGTTCGATGTATGTCGTGGCCCCCTTGCCGGGACCGTCGCTTTCCATGCGGATCGCGCCGCGGTGGGCTTCGATGACGTCACGGCACTCGTGCAGGCCCAGGCCGGAGTCGCGTTTCTTGGTGCTGAAGCCGCGCTCGAAGAGGCGCTCGGCCAACGCCGGGGCGAAGCCGACGCCGTTGTCGGAAAGGCGGAGGCGCAAGGTCCGTTCGTCAAGCTGTGTCAGGGACACCACGAAAAGCTTGTCCTCGACCTCGAAGTCGTCGAAGGCCTCGCAGCTGTTGCGCATGACGTTGAGCAGCACCTGCATCAGCCGCGTGTGGTCGCCTATGGCCATGGGGACGGAGCTGTCGATCTCGCGGCGGATCTTGACGCCGCGCTTCTCGAAGCTGCTGGCCTGCATCATCAAGGCGTCCTCGACGACCTTGGGCATGTCCACCTTGCCCTTGGAGGCGAGGTTTTCGTGGGCGTACTGGCGCTGCACGTTCAGGATGGAGTTGATGTGGCTGATGCAGTGCGAGATGCGGTCGAAACTCGTGCGCAGCTCGGAGCGACGGCGGGAGAGGCTCTCGCGCATCGCGCTGAGGAAGGTCACGAGCTGATCGGCCTTGGCCTCGCCCAGGGCGCGGGCGATGTCGTCGCGTCTGCGCTCGAAGAGCGTTTTGAGGTTGTCGAGCGAGAGGCACTCCTCCCACTCCTTCTCGGAGAGCAGCCGGACCATGGTGGTGCCGACGGCGGTGACGGCGTTGCCGACGTCGTGAAGGATGTTGTTGGACATCTCGATGCGGCCTTTTTGGATGGCGTTGACTTTCTCGACCTCCTGGATGGCGATGCGCTCGGTGATGTCCTTGTAGTAGCAGACCATGCCGGCGACCTTGCCGTCGGCCTTGTGGAAGGGGGTGGCGGTGAAGATGCAGGGAACCTTGACGCCCTGCCGGTTGCTACGCCAGAAGTCCGCCTCGACGCGCTCCTCCCCGGCCATGATCCGCTTGAAGATGTCGGCGGGGCCTTGGCGTTCCTCTTCCACGAGGATATCGTCGACGTTCTTGCTGAGCAGTTCGCCGCGGCCGACGCCGGCGAGCTCCTCGAAACGCCGGTTGACGTAGATGTAACGTTTTTCGCAGTCTATGACGCACATCGGGTCGCCCGCGGCGTCGAGGATCTGGCGGATGTCGCCCTCCAGGCGCCGGTGTTCTTCGACCTCGTCGCGCAGCTTGGCGTTGGCGGCCTCGAGCTCCTCCGTCCGCTGGCCAATCGTCTTGGACTGGCGCAGGTTCTGGTAGGCCACCAAGGAAAGCTGGTTGGCGAAAGTGAAAAGCATCTGCGCCACTTGTTCGAAACGCTCCTTGGACATGACCGGGACTTCCTGGAGCGCCTTCATGAACTCGGCGGGGTCGGCGTCGATGGACACGGCGTATTCGCGCATCCGTTGTTCGTCCTGGGCCTCGTTCCGCACTTGGCCGATCAGCCAGTTGGCGACATGCTTGCCGCCGACCGTGATGCTCGCCCCGGCGTCCCAGAGCCCGCCGCTCAGGCAGGGTTGGACGATCGGGCCTTCCGGGTGGTGGCCGCCGATCGCGGCGTCCGACTTGTAGCAGTTGGCCAGACCTTTCCCGGTCTTCCTGATGATGTCGATGCAAAGCCGACAGAAATTGCTCGGACGGGTGATGGGCGCGCCGTCGGGACGGGTGATGATCGACGCCACCCCGGTGGCGGCGGCGAACTTGTCCTGGATGTCCTGGAGGTCTTGGAGGTCGAAAAGCTCGTCGAAACGTATCTCCTCCGAGGCCACTCCCGCCTCGCCGCCCTTGAAACCATTCCGTTCTGGAACCATCGCCCATCTCCCTGAAAATCCCTTGCCTTCCATCGCGCATTACTTATATACTAGCGCCAGCCGCGAAAAAAAAGGCCGTCAAGACGATTCAAGACGGCAAGGTCACGGTGACCACGGCGCCTTGGCCGATTCCTTGGCTCTCGAGCCGGATGCTCCCGTGGTGGGACTCGATGATCTCGCGGCATTCATGCAGTCCGATGCCGAGGCTGTCCGGTTTGCGGCTGACACCACGTTCGAAGAGGCGCTCGGCCAGTTCCGGCTCGAAGCCGCAGGCGTTGTCGCGGAGGGTCAGCTCCACGCCGCCGCCGGGGAGGTCCTTGATGGCGGCCGTCAGCGAACGTTCCACTTGGGCGGGGCAGCTGTCGAAGGCCTCGCAGGCGTTGCGCAACAGGTTCAGGATGACTTGGACGAGCCGCGTCTGGTCGCCGGAAACCACTTGTGGCTGGGCTGGGCGGTCGTAGACGACGTGGACGCCGCGCTTCTCCAGGCTGTCGGACTGCATGAGGAACGCGTCGTCCAGCAGTTTGCCTAGATCCACCTTGCCGTAGGCCTGGCGGATCTCCCTGGCGTAATGGCGTTGGATGTTCAAGATGGCGTTGATGTGGGTGATGGAGCGCGTCGTCTTGTCGAAATAGCCCTGGCAGGTGTTATGTCGGCGTCGGCTCATGGCGAGCGTGGCGTCCACGAAGCTCCGCAGCGATTGCGCTTTCCGCTCGCCGAGGGCGGCCTGGAGCTGGGGCATGTCTTTGGCGAGGAGTTGCGAGAGCCGCGCCAAAGCGTCGACCTCCTCCCAGTCCTTCTCGGCCATGACCCTGACCAGCCCGGTGCCGACCGAGGTGATGGCGTTGCCGATGTCGTGGAGGATGTTGTTGGACACCTCGATCCGGCCTCTCTGGAGGGCTCCGAAGTTCTCCATCTCCTGGACGCGGTTGCGCTCGGTGATGTCCTTGAGGGTCTGGACGACGCCGATGGTCTTGCCGCCCGCGTCCAGGTATGGGGCGCTGGTCAGGATGCATGGCGCTGGGCTGCCGTCGGCGTGTCGCTTGACGATGTCCGCCTCTAGCCGTTGGTTGCGGGCGAGGGTGGTGGTGAGGTAGCAGTTGGGCGTCCCGCAGTTTTCCTCGGGGAAGACTTCGTGGCATTTATGCCCGATGATTCCGTCTAGGGGCAGTCTTGCCAAGTCGGCGTAGCTCTGGTTGGCGTAGAGGATGTCGAAATCCAGGGCGATGACGCACAAGGCGTCGCCCGAGGCGTTCAGTATCTGCTTGATGTCGTTCTCCAGGCGGCGGTGTTCCTCCACTTCGTCCTGTAGCTTGGTGTTGCTTTGGTTCAGCTGTTCCGTCCGGCTGGCGACCAATTCCTCCAAGTGGGAGCGGTGCTTGTCCAGCTCCGTCTCGTTCCGCTTTCCCTGCCACACGGTCAGCGCCGCCAGGCCGACCATGGCGGCGAGGAAAAAGGCGCTGATGGCGGCCAAATTGCGGCTCATGCGGGTGATGGCGTCCTGGATGTCATCTAGATACACGGTGGAACTGATGACCCAACCCCAAGGCTCGAACCATAGCGAGTATGCGGTTTTGGGCGAGGCGCGCTTGTTGGCGGGGGTTTTTAACCACTGGTAGTCGAAGGAGTGGCAGCCGTTCCGCTGGACTTTCGTTTCCAGGTCGGCCATGAATTTCTTGCCGTCCGCGTCGGGCAAGGTGTCGGCGCGGGTGCCCAGCAGCTCGGGCCGGACGGGATGCATGATGAACTCCAAGCCTTGGCCTGAGCCCGTCCGCATCAGCCAGAAGTAGTTCTGGCCGCCGATGCCATAGCGAAACGCCCGGAGGGCGTTCGCCGCTCTCGTCTGGGCCTCCTCTTTTGACATCTCCCCTCTGTCGACCATCTGGTGGAACTGGTCGGTGACGCTGTAGGCCATGTTGGTGAGTTCCTTGAGCTGTTGCCGCTCCTTCGCTAGGAGGGACGCCTCATAGCGGGGCAGGAAGACCAGGAAGACCAGGATGAAGAAGAGCGCCCCGCTCAACGCGAGCGGGACGACAAACTTGAGGATGTAGCCGCTGGCGATCGACTTGCTCATCTTCGTCCTCTTTTCATCATAAAACCGAAAGGCTTATTTGGCCGGCGCCGCGGTGGCGGGGAAAACCATCTTCGCCGTGGCGCCCTCGCCCTCGCCCGGGCTGGAGAGCGACAGTTGGCCGTGGTGGGCGGCCACGATGGAGCGGCTTTCGCGGAGGCCGTCCCCGCGGGCTGGCAGTTGTTCCGCCGTCGACGAGGCGAAGCCCCCGGCGTTGTCGGTGACGGCCACCGTCAGTCCGGCCTCGTCCCAGGCGACCGACACGGACAGGACGTTGCCTTCGTGGCGGCCGAGCGCGGCGAAGGCCTCGCAGGCGTTGCGCAGGAGGTTCAACGTCGCCTGGATCAGCCGCGCGGGGTCGCCCGGCAACGGCGGGGCGGCGGGGTCGTAGTGGCGCGCGACCTTGACGCCCAGATGTTCCAGCTCGCGCGCCTGCAGCCCCAGGGCGTCGTCCAGCAGCCTGGCCATGTCCACGAGGCTCTCGTCCGTCCGGACGTCCCGGAGGTAGCGGCGCTGGATGTTCAAGATGGCGTTGATATGGGTGATGGAGCGCGACATGTGTCCGAGCCCGGCGCCGAGCCCGCCGCGGCGCCGCTCCAACCCGCCATGGCAGCTTAGGACCTCGGCCAGCTCCGCCGCCGCGTCTGGGCCGAAGAGCGCCTCGATCCTGCCCCGCTCCCGTTCCAGCAACGTCGTCAGCCGCGCCAACGCGCCCAGTTCCGCCCATTCCTCCTCGGCGGACATGGTGGCCCGGACCACGCAGGTCCCGGCCGAGGTCACGGCGTTGCCGATGTCGTGGAGGAGGTTGTTGGACATCTCCAGCCGTCCCTGCTGCAAGGCGTCGAGTTTCTCCAGCTCCATGGCCTTGGAGCGCTTGGTCATGTCCTTGAAGGTCTGGACGACGCCCGCCACGGCGCCGGAGGCGTCCAGGTAGGGGGCGCAGGTGAGCAGGCAGGGGAAGGTGGAGCCGTCGGGGCGGGTTTTCACCACGTCCGCCTCCAGCTTCTGGCCGCTGGCGACGACGGTCAGCAGTTGGCAGTCCGGGGTGCCGCAGTTCCGCTCGGGGAGGAGTTCGTGGCATTTGTGTCCGACGACCTCTTCCGGGGGGCGGCCGACGAGCTTGGCGTAAGCCTCGTTGGCGTGGGCGATGGTGAAGTCGCGTTTGACGACGCAGAGGGCGTCGCCGGAGGCGTCGAGGATCTGGTGGATGTCGTTCTCGAGGCGGAGCTGCTCCTCGACTTCGGCGGCGAGTTTGGCGTTGGCCTGGACGAGCTCCTCGGAGCGGATCTTCACGAGCTCCTCCAGGCGGGCGCGGCGCTCGGTCAGCTCCTGCTCGTTCCGCTTGCGCTCGGTGATGTCGCGCCCGACCACGTGCAGGATATGGTCCCCGCTGTCGAGGGGGATGGCGGTGATCAGCATCTCCGCGGGGAACAGCTCGCCGTTGGCGCGTTTCCGCACCCACTCGAAGGCGGCGTAGCCCTGTTCCAGCGCCGTGCGGCAGTACGCCGCGGCCAGCTCGCTCGAGTTTCCCCCGCCCGGCTGGCGCTCCGGGGCGAAATCGATGGGGCTCTTGCCCACCAACGACTCTTTGTCGGGGAGCCCCAGCATCTTGAGCGAGGCGGCGTTGCCGTCGCTGTAGCGCCCCCTCTCGATGAGCGCGATGGGGTCGGGGGATTGCTCGAAAAGGATCCGGTAGCGTCGTTCGCTCAGGCGCAGCCGTTGTTCGGCCTCGACTCGCCGCCGCTCGGCCCGCCGCCCTTGCCAGACGGTCACGCCGGCGAGGCCGCCGACCAAGGTCATGACGAGGACGCTGAACCACCACATGTCCTGGCCCATGAGTCTGATGTCGGCCACGGCGTCATTGAGGAACATGGTGGAGCAGACGATCCAGTTCCAGGGGCGGAATCCGACGGCGTAGGCCACCTTGGGGGAGGCGTTGATGGGCTCGCTGGGCTTGCGCCCGGTGTAGTTGATGTGGCATTCGCCCCGCTCCCGGACGCCGTTCCCGACCGTCTTGAAGAAAAATTGCTCCTTGGCGTCGAGTTTGTCCACCGGGGTGCCGACCAGGAGGGGCAACGTGGGGTGCATGATGGTCACCGGATGCTCGCCCGGAAGCGCCCGCATCACCAGGAAATAGTTCTCGCCGTTGGCGCCGTAGCGGAACCGGCGCAGCGTCTCCAGGGCTTGGCGTTGGGCCTGGGCCTCGGGCATGCGTCCGGCGGCGGCTTCTTTGTGGAAACGTTCGACGACGCTCACGCCCATGTCGGTGAGGGTGTCGAGCCGGCGGGTCTCTTTCTCCAGCAGCGTGCTGCGGTAGAGCGGCAACAGCTGCAGGAAAACCATGACGAAAAGCAGCCCCGCCCCCAGCGCCACCGGCAGCAGGAACTTGAAGACATACCCGCCCATCATCCGCTTCAGCCACATCCGCCCACGCCTCCTTCACTCCATAATTCTAACCCGGAATGACAGGAAAAACCATGGCGGCGCCCGAAAAACGCAGCCACGCTGGCAAAAACACCTCGTTTTTGGCGGCGCGAATTTCGCACCGACTTCGGAAAAGGCTCTTGACATGTCAAACAACAGTTGTATTATCACAATACAACTGTTGCACTAGCCGATTGGGAAGTCCGATGGAAGAGGTTCAGGTGATGGAAGCTTGCACGCTCCGGGAGTTGGCGCGGCGCGCCGGGGTCGACGTGAGCACCGTGTCGCGGGCGCTCAACGGCAGCCCGTTGGTGAAGGAGGGGCGCGCCAAGGACATCCGCGAGTTGGCGGAGTCGCTAGGCTACCGCCCCAAGCCGATCCGGACGAAAAGGACTGGCGCCATCGGCCTGATAATCTCAAGCGCCGTGCAGGGCCGCCTCGACGACGACTTCCAGCAGCGCGTCGCCGGGGCCGTTCAACGGCGGCTTGGCCTGAAAGGCTTTCATGTGAACATGGAAGGTGTCGAGCGCGGCCCGGCCGCCGTCCTGCCGGAGCTGGTGCGGCAGAACCGGGTCGACGGCGTGATCCTCTCCGGCCATCCAAACGCCGATTTGGTGGCGCGGATAAGGGAGACCGGCTTGCCGGTGGTGGCGCTCGCGGACAGCGGCGAGAGGCTGGGCGTCCCCTGCGTCACCAGCAATTCCTGTAAGGCGGTGACGCAAGCCGTCACCACGCTCGCGGCGAAAGGGCATGTACGCTTCGCCACGCTCGACAGCGACCTGAACTACGTCTCCATCAAGCTGCGGCGCCAGGCTTTCCTCGACGCATTGTCCGCCCTCGGCATTGCGAACGACGAGAAGCTGAACGTCGCCGGGTTGTCCCCGAACATCGCTGGCGGCCGGGAGGGCGTCCGCGAGCTGCGGAGAAGAGGCGCCGCGCCGACGGCGATCATCTGCGGCAACGACTGGATGGCGCTCGGCGCCATGGCCGAGCTTCAGCGGCAGGGCGTCGTCATCCCCGAGGAGATGGTCGTACTCGGCCATGACGACATGCCGTTCTGCGAAGATCTGGAACCAAAGCTCAGCAGCGTCTCCTTCGACCTGGAAACGCTCGTCTCGAAGGCGGTCGAGAATCTCATCCGCCAACTTGCAGGGGAACGCATGCCCCCTGTCGACTTGGTGGTGGAGAGCCAGGTCGTCTGGCGCGAGAGCGTGGGCTTGGCTCCAGGCCGAATCCAATCATCCACAATGAGGGACGCGACATGAACAGCAACAAAGCAGAGAAACCTTTCGCCGTCTTCACGCTAATAGAAATATTGGTTGTCATCTCCATTATCGCTGTCCTCATGACCCTCCTGCTGCCCGCGCTCGCCAAGGCGAAGGAGTCGGCGAGAAGGATAATCTGCCTCGGTCAACTTAGGCAGCTCAGTTTCAGCCAGTCCAGCTACGCCTATGACAACAACGGTTGGATCTGGCACACGGGTTACTCCATGGCCACCGGCTACGACCAGTGGGTCCAATGCCTCTCGGGCGGAAACATGTACAAACAGACCGTCTACATCAGCAACAAGAACATCTTCTGCTGTCCCTCCTCAAACGTGCCGACGTTCGTCAGCATTTGGAACACCTATGGGATGTACAAGGCCTGCTGGGACGCGGAATATGCGGGCAAGCAGTACAACTTCGCCACCCCGGAGTTCTCCAGCAACCCAGCCTACCTCTTCTACCGGATTGAACGGATCCCATCCCCCTCGCAGTTCGTGATGCTGGCCGACACATTCATCCTAGGAGGGACTGGCGCTGATTACATGAAGCCAACCTGGGGGTTCACTCCGACCTTCTCCGGCATGGCACCCTACGTCCACCTGCGCCACAATGGTTTCGCCAACTGCGGCTTCGTTGACGGACATGCCGCGGCCCTCGACGCCGCGCGGCTTAGGGAGACATCAACGCAAATCCACTACAGCCTTGGCAAATCCTACAACATAATCACGAAACCCTAATGTAAAAGGAGAGGAACGACGATGAACTTCAACTACGGCTCAAGCGCGGTCGGCGCATTGCTGCTCGCGGGGGTGCTGCTTGCATCATTGCCCGCGCTGCACGCCGGCGACAAAGACGACTTCATCATCGGGGCGACAACGCATTTCGGACACGGCAAGGGCTTCCTGGACGAGAATTTGAAGGTCTTCCGGGACTCCGGCATGGTCTCGCCAAGGGATGACATCGGCTGGGGGACCTGGCAGAAGGTCAAGGGGCAGGTTGAGGGGCCTGAGTTCTACAGGAGCTACCTCGACCGCGCCGTCGCGCTGGGGCTCGATCCGCTCAACATCGTGGGCTACCAATGCAAGTGGCACGACAACGGAGGCTATCCTAAGTCGGCGGAGGCCGTGGCGGCCTATGCGGAGTTCACCGCGACGTTAGTGGCCCAATACAAGGGCAAATGCCGCCTCTACCAAGTCTATAACGAATGGGACGGCGGCTGCGGGATGGGAGAGTTCAAAGGACAGGGCGACGCCAAGAGCTACGCGAAGCTCATCGCGGCCGCATATCCCCGGATGAAGGCCGCCGACCCGGCGATAACCGTCATCGCCAACTCCGTCTGCACCGGCGAGAAGTTCCTGGAGGAGACCTTGAAGGAGGGAGTCCTCAAAAGCTGCGACGGCATCGCCTTCCACGCCTACAACTACGGCCAATTCGGAGCCAAACGCCTGCCCGAGGCGTTCATCGAGCGGGTGGCCGGGGTGGACAAGCTCCTCAAGCGCTACAACGACGGCAAGGAGTTCCCCATCTACATAACCGAGATCGGATGGCCCAACCACATAACGCGGAGCGGCTCGACCGACGCCGAGAGCGGGGACTACATCGCGCGCGTCTACCTCTGCGCCAAAACTCTGCCCGCCATCAAGGGGCTCTGGTGGTACGACTTCCAGGACGACGGGCTAAACCCGGAGTACAACGAGGACAACTTCGGGATAGTCCGAACCGATCTCACGCCGAAAGAACCCTTCCAGGTCATTAGGACCATCGCCCACATCATCGCCAAGGGGAAGTTCGTCGGCAAGCTCGAGACCGGCGACGAGAAGGTCATCGCCCTCAAGTTCAGGATGCCGGACGGGACGGACGCCATCGCGGCGTGGAACCTCTATGAGGACGTCGACGTCCAAGTCGCCTTCAAGAACGCGGCCGCCAACAAACCCGCCATGCAGGTCTATTGCGCTGGCTTCGCGAAGGAGACGCGCGAATGGGGCGCCAGGGACTGGGTCGTCAAGCGCGACACGCCCTTCGTCCCCGACGAGTTCCTGCTCACGGTGAGGGGACGCCCCTGGATACTCGAGGGGGAGCTCTCGCAGGTGTCCGTCGCCCGGCTGGTGAAACGCCCCTTCCCGCGCGCCAAGAAGGCGGTCGTCCGCATCCCGGTGGAGGCCTTGCGCATCCCGTCGGCAACGTCCAAGTCCGCCGACAGGACTTATAATTTCGGAGACCCGAAGTCCTACCGAAGTATCGACGGCGAGACCTACGGCGGCAAGCAGGATTTCGACGCCAGTGTCTCGCTGCGCTGGGACGCGGGGAACCTTTATCTCAAGACGGAGGTCACGGACAGCGCCTTCCACCAAGACCACGCCGGCGCCGAAACCTGGATGGGCGACGGCATCCAAGTGGCGTTCCAAGACATCGACGGGAAAACGCTCCTGTCCGAGGACTTCTCGGAGTTCGACATCGCCCTCGCCAAAGGCGGCCCTGAAGCCTACGGCCGCTATGGCAGCGACAAGCGGCAGGAAGGCCCCTGCCACGCCATGACGCTCGACATCAAGCAAGAAGGGGCGAAGACGGTCTACAACGTCAAAGTCCCGGCGGCGGCCCTCGGCATGAAGGAGTTCAAGGCTGGGGGGCTCCTCGGCTTCTCCCTCCTCGTCAACGACGACGACGGCAAGGGCAGGAAGGGCTATCTCCACTGGGGCGACGGCATCGGCGACAGCAAGGATCCCGACCGCTACAACTTGATCAAGCTGGAGGAATGAGCATGAAGACGCTGACCGCCCTGGCCCTCCTCTGCGGGCTCACCGCCATGGCCGCCGAACCGGCGGTCATCGGCTCCTTCGGAGAGGGCTCCAATGGCTGGGCTCTAAGCCTCGGGAAAGAGTTCCCGGGAGCGCAGGGCAATTTCGCGGCGATCCCAGGCGACGGCGAAAACGGCGCGGCGGCGGCCTGGATCGAGGGAGCCTTCGGCGCCGGCGGCTATTACACCGCAATCGTAAAGCAGCTCAAGCCCGCGCTGCCGTTCAAGGCGTTGCGGGTCAAATTGAAGACCTCCGATTTCCGGGCGCTCACCATAAGGCTCCAGGACTCCAGCGGCCAATGCCATCAGCAGACGCTCAAATTGCAGGCCACGGCGGGCTGGCAGACCGTCACCGTGAGCAAGCAGGACGGAGGGGATCAAGACATCCACTGGGGAGGGCCCAGCGATGGACAGTGGCGCGGGCCCCTCCGCAGCGTGTCCCTCATCCTAAGCAAAGAAGGGTTGAAGGATGAAATGACTGTCGGTAGCGTCTTGGTCGAAAAGGTCGACGTCCTGACGGAATGAAGGCGGCCATGGCGTTGGACTTCCGCGGCGGCCTGGGCTATGTTACGCCCCGAACAAACGGAGCGCGCCCCATGTCGTTGCTGGAAGTGAGGAACCTGTCGGTGGATTTCAAGGTCGACGGCCGCTGGCTGCCGGCGGTCAGCGACGTGTCCTTCTCCGTGGGGCGCGGCGAGATCGTGGCGCTGGTGGGCGAGAGCGGCTGCGGCAAGAGCGTGACCTGCCTCTCGCTGGCGCGGCTGGTCGCGGAGCCTTCGGGACGCTATTCCGCCGATAGCGGCGTGCTGCTGGAGTTCGGCGGCCGGACGCTCGACGTGCTGCGTTTGCCGCCGCGGGACTTGCGTGCCGTCCGCGGCGCGGGGATCGCCTACATCTTCCAGGAGCCGTTCGTGTCGCTCAACCCGGTCTTCAAGGTCGGCGACCAGATCGCCGAGGCGGTGGTTTTGCACCGTCCGGAGGTGACGGACGTCGACGCCGAGGTGGTCGAGGCGCTGCGCCGGGTGGGCATCCCCGACCCGGTCCGCCGCGCCCAACAGTACCCTCACGAGATGAGCGGCGGCATGGCCCAACGAGTTATGGCCGCCATCGCGTTGGCCTCGCGCCCGGAGCTGTTGGTGGCCGACGAGCCCACCACCGCGTTGGATGTGACCGTCCAGGCGCAGATCCTGGCGTTGTTGCGGGAGATCCGCGACAAGACCGGGACGGCTATCGTGATCGTTACCCACAACCTGGGCGTGGTCGCCGAGCTGGCCGACCGGGTCCTGGTGATGTACGCTGGCCAGGCCGTGGAGGAGGCCCCCACCGCGGCGTTGCTCGACGCCCCGGCGCACCCTTACACGCGGGCCTTGCTGGCGGTGATCCCCAAGCTGGGCAAGCGGGGCGGGCGGCTGGCCACCATCCCCGGGAGCGTCCCCGCGGCGGGCGACTACCCGCGGGGCTGCCGTTTCGCCGGGCGTTGCGCCCTGGCCGCCTCGCTTTCAGCGGAGCGGCGGGCTCGCTGCCTCGACGAGCCCCCCGCGATGCGCGAGCTCGCCCCGGGCCGCCGCTGCCGCTGCCATTACGCCTCATGCCAGGATCTTGACGCCCCAGCCCGGCAGGGAGACATCTAGGGCTCCACCGGAGAAGTCGTAGGAGGCATCCGAGAGGACGTCCCGCAAACCGGCCGCGCCCTTGACGCCTAGCTTGAAGGCCATGTCCTTGCCGCTGAGGTTGATCAGGAAATGGGTTTGGGCGCCGTCGTCGCCGGTCAGCGCCCCGAGCTCCACTTCGTCGGCGGGGGCCAGGCCTGAGACCTCGTACTGGCTTTTTATCCCCAGCTTGGCCAGCTCGGCGCCCACGAAGTCGCGGAAGGCGGCGTCGGGCTTGGCCTCGTAGTCGCGGAACGCCTGGAAACCGAACCAGAGGACATGCCCCTCGCCGGCCTTGTTGGCCATGATCGCCGCCGTCCCGTCGGGCCAACGGCCCAGGGCGGCGCAGTTTTCGTCCTGGAGGTGGAGGATGGAGCGGAGCTTGCCGTTGACCACGAGCTTGCCGCCGTCGGACAGGGAAATCTCCATGGCCTCGGCGCCGAGCAGGTAGTCGTTGAGGTAGGCGCCGAAGAGCTCCTTGAGCCCCTGGCCGGGCGCTCGCAGGAGGTTGACGGCGTTCTCGTCGAAGACGGCGAGGCGCTGGTCGGCGACCACCGCTCCGCCGCCGCGGACGAACTGGGCGATGGCGTCGGCCAGCGGCTTGTCCATGCTCAGGGCGTGGGGCAGGACGAGCAGCTTGTACTTCGCCAGGACGCCTTGGCGGATTTGCTCGTCGCCGACGCAGTCGGCCTGGAGGTGGAGGTCGCGGAATAGCCGGGAGGCGCCGAAGCGGGCGTTCTGCCAGTCGTCCAGGCGTTTGTCGACTTGGGCGAACAACGTGTTGTCGGAGGAATGCAGGATGGCGACCTCGGCGCTGTAGACCCGTTCCAGGAACAGCTTCTCGTTGGCGAGGAAGGTCGCCGCCACCTTGGCGTTGAGCCGGGCGCGCTCGGTGATGGAGCCGTCCCAGGCGGTCAGGTTGTAGGTGTTGGTCTGGGTGTCGGTGACGCGGCCGCCGAACTTCCAGAGGAGGATGGTCTTGGCGCCGTGCAGCACGGAGAGCCAATGGGTCGCCTCGCGGCGGGGGCCGTCGGCCACCTCGGGGGGATAGTGGGCGGGGCTGTATTTCTGCCCGGCCTCGGTCTCCAGCACCCAGAAACCTTTGGCGGGGTCGTTGGAGCTGCCGCGGACGGAGGAGAGGGCGGCGGTGAACCTCAAGGCGGCGTCCGTGTAGAAGGAGAAGCCGGTGATGTCGAGGCCGCGGGCTTGGCTCCAAAGGTCGGGGGTCCCGTGGTTGTCGGCGCAGTAGACCGCCGAGTTCACGATGTTGCTGGTGGCGGGGCGTTTGAGTTTGTCGTGTGTGTGCACGAGGCCGCTGACGCCTTCGAGCCAGGCGGCGACGCGCTCCTGGTTGAAATGGAGCCAGTCCAACCGCGCCACGTAGCCGCTGGCCAGGAAGCCGGTGGTCAAACCGGGCTCCACCTCCTCCCATGCCTGGTAGTCGACGGGGAACTCGGTGCCCCAGACCCGGTTCAAGGCGTCGAGATCGTTTTTGTACTTCGCCCGGAGCCAGGCGCGGAACTTGGCGACGGTCAAGGGGCAATAACATTGGGGCGCCAGGAAGGCCTCGTTCCAGACGTTCCAGCCGAAGAGCTCCGGGCGTTCCGCGTAGCGTTTGACCATCCTGACGGTGAAGGCCTCGGCTTTCGAGCGGTAGACCTCGTCGTCGGTGCAGAGCATCTTGTAGGGGCCGAAGGAAACGCCTGGTTGCTGCGGGTCTTTGACGAGCTCCTGGCAATGGTAGTCGCGGAGGAGCCAGCGCGGCGGATAGATGCCGCCGTAGGTGGCGAAGACGCCGCCGACATTCAGGATGACCTCGATGCCGTGCTTCTCGGCCAGCTCGAAGACATAGTCGACTTTCGAGAAGTCGAACTTGCCCTCCTCGGTCTCGATGCGGTCCCACGCCACGAAGCAGCGCATGGCGTTGAAGTTGAGTTCCTTCATGGTCTTGAAGTCGCGGTCCCAGACGGCCATGTCCACGTCGCCGCTCTTGGCGTAGGGGCAATAGCTCACTCCGAACCTCAGTTTCGTGCTGACGCCTTTCATCGATGCTCCTTTCATTCCACGGCCAGCTCGAAGAAGGGCGTCGGCCCGTCCTTCAGCTTCGCCGTGTCTAGGTGTAGTTTGAGTTTACCGTTTACGAATTCCAGGGGAAGCTGCTCGCGGCGGGAGCCGTCGAAGCCAAGGGCGTAGAGCGACATCGCCGCGGCGTTGTCGTTCTCCAGGACCGCGTCGAGCGTCCCGACCCGCATGAGGGCCGGGAGTTTTCCCAGCTTCCGGAGAGTGACTCCGTCGGGGGGGGAGAGCTCCATGCCACTGTTGGCCGTCTCCGTCGAGTAGACGAGGACGAGGCGGCCGCTTTCGGCGAGCTCCTCGCCGTCCAGGGCGCAAACCGCCACGCAGGCCGGGACGCTCACGTTCACGACGTTTAGCTTGCCCACCGCCTCGCCTTTGCCGCCTTCGAGCGTCACGGCCTCGGTCCGCGGCGTGGCGACCTTCAGCAAATTCTCTTGGGTACGCATGGTGATCTCGCCGGTGTCGCTTTGGAACACCCCCTTGGCCGGGGCGCTCAGGTTTGCGTCCGGGAGGACGCCCTTGGCTTTCATCGACGCCACGAACGCGTCGAGGGAGAACTTCGCGTCTCGCATGGCGAGGGTCTCGACGGCCCAGCCGCTGTCGCCGCCGGTCTCCGCCCCGTCGGAGGCGGTCAAGCTCATGTCCGGCGCCTCCGGCGTGGCGACGCCCTTTGGACGTTCCGCCCAGGGGAAGGCGACGGTGAAGCCGCTCATCAAGCCGATTTTATCCTGCTCCGAGGAGACGGTCTTGAATTCGCCCAGGCGCGACCTGGGGATGTCCAGTTGCACGCGGTGGGGGGAGGGCTTCACGTCGCCCCGCAGGAAAAGGCAGGCCGCGAGGAACTCGTTGGCGCGTCCCACCGGGGAGTTGCCCACGGAGAAGCACGTCATGGGCTGTTTCGTCTCAAAGAGCACCGCCCCCTCATGCACCACCAAGGCGTCGAAGCCCTGAAGTCCGGAGTAGGCGCCGAAGAGGAGGCCGCCTTCATGCAGGTATTTGTTCCAGAAGGTGTGGTTGAACTCGGTAATGAAGAAGGGCCGGTCGGCGAACCGCGAGGCGTTCCCGGCGCGCCAATAGCCCGCGGCGTCGCCGACGGCGCTGTTCTGCCTGACCGTCGAGCCAGGAGTGGAGAAATTGCTGGGATGGTTGAAATACTTGTGGTCCACCGCGACTTGCGACTTCTCGTAGCGCGCCTCGCTGTCCCCAAACCAGGCGGGGACGTCGTATTGGCTCGCCAACCCTTTGTAGCCGGTGGCGCGGAGCGTGGCGTCATACCAGTCGAAACAGTCGCGGGAAAGCTCGTTGCAGAACAGGACGAGATCGCTGTTCTTGGTGTTGTTGAGCAGATTTTTCGGCGCGGCGACCTGTTCAAAGGAGGTGATCGTGGCGTCACCCCAGGCTTTCGCCAACGCTTCTGGCGCCTGATACTTCGCTTTCAGCCAAAGGCGGAACCGCGCGCTCATCCGCTCCAGCGTCTCCGGCTCCAAGCTGCCCGCCCCCCACAGGAAGCCGGCTTCCTGCTCGTTGTAGAAGTCGACGCAGGCGATGGCCGGATCGTCCTTCCACGCCAGCCCGGTGTAGGGGTTGACATGGTTCATGAGGGTCTCCACCCCGTATTTCCATGCTTGGCGCAAGTCGGGATCGCCAAGGTACATCGCGACTTTGAGATCGTTTCTCCGCTGGAATTGTCCGCAGGGATTCTTCCGGTAGAGGCCGCAGCCCCCTAGGATCACATGCGCATATATCCCCTGTCCGCTCATTTGGCTTAGCAACTGGTCAACCCGGTCAAGGAGCTCCGGCTGGATGTCCATGTCCTTGTCGGGGGACAGCTCGTCGACGCCGAACCGGAACAAGTTATAGCCTTGCAGGCGCGACAACTTGGCATACTTGGCCCTATCCTCTTTGGTCGTGGCCTTGTCCAAGAGCCAGGAAGGGGACGTAAAGCCTCTGAGCCTCACCGGGTGGCCCGCGGCCACCAGCTTGCCGGAGGGCCCGATCGCCAGACGCGGGAGGGCTTTGTCGGCGTTTGAGAGCCCCAGCCAAGTCAGCGGCCCGCTTTCCCGTGGGATGGCCGAGGCCGCTTCCAAGTCCAAGGCGCTTCCGGCCTTCACCTGGACGTCCGCCATGTCGACGGTCTTCCATTCGGAGCCCGCCTCGAATTTCAAGGCGGGACGCGGCGTCCCGCAGGCGAAGCGCCAGCCGCCGGAACCGGCCTGGACCACCACGGCGAGGACGTTCTTCCCGGCCTTGACCGGCATGTCGACGACATGGTCGTCGGGCGTGTACTGGCCGTTGCCGCCGTTGCCGCGCGCCATGGTGCTGTAGACTTGCGCCCCGTTCACGTAAACTTCCATCCAATAGTCGGCGGCGGCGCCAAGCCGCGTCACGCCCGGCTTGGCGGCGACGAACTCGTTGTAGAGGATGGCCGTGTCGCGCGGCTTGAACGTCCCGGCCAGAGCGCGCAAGTCGATGGCGTTGTTCTTCAGCTTGGCGACCAGCTTCCCGTCCGGCGCGTTGGCGCAAGACGTCGGTTCCGCCTCCTTCAGGAAGACCTTCCAGGATTCCCCCAGCGCTAACGGCAGCTCGGCGCCGGCCTCTTCGAGTCTCACGGCGGAAAGCGCGTTTTTCCCGTTCAACTGCCCCACGCTGAACGTCAGGCGCGCGGGGAGTCCGGTGTTGTTCTGGTCGGTGGTGAAAACCAGGCAATAGGAATGCCGTCCGGCCTTGACCGGGATGTCGGTTTCGAGCCCCAAGCGTTCCGGCGGGTTGCCGCCTTCGGTGAGGTAGACCGCCCGGAACGTCCCCGGAGCCTCGGCGTCGAGCGTGAAGGACAGCAAGTGTTTCCTCCCTCCCGTCAGGGCGACGGGTTGGTGCAACTGGACGTCCCAGGACGGCCTCGCCTTGGAGGGAGGCAGCTCGACGACGAAGGCGCCGTCTTTCACATAATGCTTGCCGCCGTTCGCCCGCCAACCCTCCATGCCTGCGGAGAAGTCGGCGTTTTTCAGCAAGTTGCCGCCAGGGGGCGGTTGCCCGTGAAGGGCGCAGGCGGCCAGAAAAATCACGGTGAGGCAAGTGATCCGTTTCATTGCTTTCTCCCAAAGGTTGTTGATAAAGGGAATCAGAGCGTCTCAAGCTTGGGGCCGTAGGCTCCGGAGGCGTTGTAATTCTGTTTGAGCTCGTTCAATTTGCGGCCGTGGGCGTCGCCCGCGGCGCTGATGATGTTGGCGGTCAGCGCGTGCCGCAGATGGAACCTGTAGCCATTGAGGATATAACTCTGAGCGTTTTTCGCCGGCAGCACGGAGTCCCCGAACGCCACGAAGTTGGCGGGCTGCGGCAATTTGAAGAGGCGGGTGAAATGGTCGCCCTCGAAGCAGTCCGCCGGTTCCGAGTTCCAGCGGCCGCCGTGCGCGCCATAGCTATAGTTGTATGTGCCCAAGTCGTAGGTGTTGGGATAGTAGCTGGCGCATGCGAAGATGTTCTTGACCTCGCTGTTCGTGAGCCCCAAGGACAAAGAGAAGATCTTGCCCCAGCCGACGTAAATCTCGTCGGAGGTGATGTACCAGCCGTTGAAGCTGTCGGCGTAATTCATGGCGTGGAGGTGGCATTGCCTGAGGTTGTTGAGGCAGCCGACGCTTTTCGCCTTCTCTTTGGCGAGGCTCAACGCCGGGAACAGCAGCCCCGCCAGGATGGCGATCACCGCGATGACGATGAGCAGCTCGACGAGCGTGAAAATGGAGGATCGCTTTCCCTTGGCGCTGCGCATGGCGGAATCTCCTGTTTGCCTTGAACCGATGTGGTTATAATAAGCGGAGCCGGAGTTGAAGTCAACGGCTGGCGCGGGTAAGATATACGTCAATCGAGCAAAAAACATACAAAGGTCGGGCGGATGGGGAAAACAGAGCGACTGCGGATGCCGCCGTTCCGCGGCGACCGGGATCCGGAGCACGAGGCGCAGGCTCCGGGCAAGTTCGAGGTCGTCCGGCATAACTGGCACTGGGGTTTCCAGGAGGATCACGCCCTCTACCCCTACACCTTCGAGGAGGCGGCGCGCGACTGCCCCACTTGGTTCCGCGAGGAGCGCAACCGCTATTTCCTGGTCACGGTCGTCCCCGAGGGCGAGATACGTTATCGTGGCGAAGGGCGGGAATTCCTCGTCCGCGGCGCCAAAGTCCTGGTCATCCCCCAGGGGACGGCGTTTTATTTCGAGACCACCCGCAAGGCGCATTACCAGAAACTGTCGTTGTTCGTTCTGGGCGTCAACCTGGCCGCGATAACCGAGACCATGGCCCTGGATCACATGGAGCTCATCGCCGTGCCCGACTTGGACGCCTTCGTCGCCGAGCTGCGGGCGATCGACGCGTTGCTGGTCGCGGGGAAAGCGGAGAACATGCCGGAGATGGCGGGGCGGACTTTCGCCTTGCTCAACCGGCTGTCGCAGTTCAAGCGCGGCCAGGACGGCGGGGGCTTTCTGTTCCGCCTGGCGAAGGAACGTCTGGGCGGCGATTTGGCGCGGCCGCTGCTCATCGCCGATCTGGCCGCCGAACTGCGGGTGAGCCCTTGCACCCTCGACCGGCTTTTCCAGGCCAAGCTGGGTGTCACCCCCCGCGCCTACCGGATCGAACGGAAGGTCGAGCAGGCGAAAAAGCTGCTGTTGGAGACGGAGCTCTCCTGCAAGGAGATCGCTGGCAAGCTGGGCTATTGCAACCCCTTCCACTTCTCGAACGAGTTCCGCCGTTTGACCGGGTTCCCGCCGGGCCAGTTCCGGCGCGGCTGAGCGATAAACAGCCTTGCTTGCCCCCCTTGATTTTTCCGTCCGGCGAGGCATTTTAAGAGAAGGTGGCTTCCGGCCGCAAACAACTTGAAGGATCACAGCGATGGGCAGTAGCGAGAAATTGAAAGTCGGCGTCATCGGCGCCGGCGTGCTGGGCAGGTTCCATTCGAATTTGTACAAGCAGAGCGCCAACGCCGCGCTGGTCGGCGTCTACGACGCCAACCCCGAGGTGGCGGGGCGCATCGCCACCGAGTTCAACGTCCCTGTCTTCCCCACCATCGACGAGCTCAGCGCCGCCTGCGAGGGCTTGAGCATCGCCGTCCCGGCCGACCGCCACCACGAGGTGGCCATGCCGCTCATCCGCCAAGGGAAGCACCTGCTCATCGAGAAACCCATCGCCGTCACCGTCAAAGAGGCTCAGGACATCGTCCAGGCGGCCGAGCGCGCCAAAGTGGTCGTGGCCGTGGGGCATGTCGAGCGCTATAACCCGGTGATGAGCTATCTGGAGAAACGCGCCGGCAAGACCCGCTTCATCGAGGCCCACCGCCTCGCCCCCTACCCGCCGCCGCGTCCCGGCAACCACCCCCGCGGCACCGAGGTCGGCGTCGTTTTGGACTTGATGATCCACGATTTGGAGATCATCCTCCATTTGGTCGACAGCGAGGTCGAGAACATCATGGCCAACGGCATCCCGATCCTCAGCAAGACCGAGGACATCGCCAACGCCAGGATTCAGTTCAAGAACGGCGCCGTCGCCAACATCACCGCCAGCCGCGTCAGCCCCATGGCCCGCCGCAAGATCCGCGTTTTCCAGACCGACTGCTGCATCAATCTCGACTACCAGGAGAAAAGCGGCCTCGTCTACACCAAAGGCCTCATGGGCATCGACAAGAAAAACGTCCCGGTCAAGGACTCCAACGCCCTGCAAGACGAGCTCGAGGAGTTCATCCGCTGCGCCACCCACGCCCGCGACACCGGGACGTTCATCCCCCAGAAGGTCTCCGGCATGGACGGCCTCCGCGCCCTCAAGCTCGCCATCGACGTCACCGACGCCCTCCACGACTACAACAAGCGCTACGGCTTCTACAATTACGAGCAGATCAAGAAGGAAATGGAAGCCGCCACCCTGTAAGGGCGTCCCCGCATGAGCGAAGCCGTATCCAGCCATGCGACCACGGTGATCCGCCCAGGCGGCCCGTCCTCCTTGATGGACGGCGGCGACCCGGCGTTGTCCCCGGGCGACTTGGTCGGCGACTACCGCGTCGTCAAGCGTCTGGGCTCCGGCGGCATGGGGGTGGTCTATCTGGCGGAGCAGCAATCCCTCAAGCGCCTGGTCGCCCTCAAGGTGTTGCGCGCCTCGTTGCTGGGACACGCCTCGCACCTCAACCGCTTCCAGCGCGAGATTCACCACCTCGCCAACATCTCCCACCCCAACATCGTCAGCGCCATCGAGACCGGGACGGACGGCGACCGCCTCTACGTCTCCATGACCTTCGTCCCCGGCGACGACTTGAAGGAACGCCTCCGCCGCGGCCCCGCCTTCACCCCGCAGGAGGCGTTGCGCGTCGCGCTGGAGCTGGCCAAGGCCCTCCGCCACGCCTGGGACAAGCACGGCATCATCCACCGCGACGTCAAACCGGCCAACGTCATCGTCACCCCGGAGGGCGAGGTCAAGCTCATGGACCTGGGCATCTCCAAGCGCATGGGCGAGGATGAGGACGAGGGCGAGGGCGGGGGCGAGGTCACCCAGGCGGGCGTGCTGGTCGGCTCCCCCCTCTACATCAGCCCCGAGCAGGCCAGGGGCGACAAGGACCTCGATTTCCGCACCGACATCTATTCCCTTGGCGCCAGCTTGTTCCATCTGCTCGCCGGCCGCCCCCCCTTCGTGGCCGACAGCTCCATGGCGGTGGTGGCCATGCATCTCTCCGCCCCCCTGCCCGACCCCGCCATTTTCAAGCCCGGGCTGCCGCATGAGGTCGCCCCGTTGCTCAAAAAGATGATGGCCAAGAGCAAGGCGGAGCGGCACGCCTCCTACGACGAGCTGATCGACGAGCTCGAAGTTCTACTGGGGCGGGCGCCCGAGCCGGAGCCGGAGCCCGAACTTGAGCCTGAGCCTGAGCTCGGGTTGGAAGCCGCCGTCCCCGCCTCCTCCGGGGTCAACGCCCGGCGGCTGGCGGTTTTGTTGTTGCTGCTGGTCCTCTTTCTGGCCGCGTTGGCGGCGACCGTCAAGAAAGGCCTGGCGGCGGAACGGCGCGCCGAGGCGGAGCGGCTCTTCGCCCTGGCGGAGCGCTTCATCGCCACCAACCCGCCCATCCCCGCCACGTTGGACAAGGCCAGGGAGATGCTCGACGCCGCGATCATGGCGGGCGACCCTCCCCACGTGGCCAAGGCCAGGAAGGCGTGGGACCAGCTCCAGCGGCGCCGGCTGGAGGCGTTGCGCCAGGCTAGGGAGTCCGAGCTCGCCGAGGCGCTGCGCCGCCTCGAATCCGAGTCCAACGCGTTCGAGCGCGACAAGCGTTTCGACCAAGCCATCCGCCTTTGGAAGGACTACCGCGAGCGCGGCGCCTTCTCCAAAGAGCTGGAAAAGCAGATCGACAAGAACCTCGACTACCTCAAAAACCGGAAGGAGCTAGATGCGCGGGGAATGTTGTGACAATTTCTGGGCCGGGCAGTCGGCCTTGGTGACCGGCGGCGGCGGTTTCCTCGGCTCCGCCATCATCCGCCAGTTGGTCGAGGCGGGCTGCGGCCAGGTGGCGTCCTTTGGCCGTTCCCCCCGTCCGGAGCTGCTGGCGTTGGGGGTCGAGGCCCTGCAAGGCGACCTCCGCGACACCGTCCAGGTCGCCGCCGCCGCCAAGGGCCGGAGCGTGGTCTTCCATTGCGCCGCCAAGGCTGGCGTCTGGGGCCGCTGGGAGGACTATCACGCCATCAACGTCCTGGGCACCCGCGCCGTGCTGGACGCCTGCCGCCGCCATGGCGTCGGGCTCCTGGTCCACACCAGCTCGCCCAGCGCCGCCTGCGACGACGGCGACCAGGAGGGCGTCGACGAGTCCCGCCCCTATCCGGAGCGTTTCCTTGCCCCCTACCCGCGCAGCAAGGCCGAGGCCGAGCGCGAGGTCCTAACCGCCAACGGGGCGTCGCTCGCGACCGTCGCCATCCGGCCCCCGCTGCTCTGGGGCCCGGGCGACCCGCACCTCCTGCCCCGGGTGATCGCCAAAGCCAAGGCGGGCCGCTTGCCGCGGATCGGCGACGGGACGAACAAAGTCGATTTAACCTATATCGACAACGCCGCCGCGGCCCATCTCCTGGCGGCGCGGCGCCTGGCGATGTCCGAGGCCCCCCGCGGCAAGGCCTATTTCATCAGCGACGGCGCGCCGGTCAAGCTGTGGGAGTGGATCAACGAATTCCTGGGGCGGTTGGGGATCGCCCCCGTCCGGCGTCGGATACCCTACCGCGCCGCCTACGTCGCCGGGGCGTTGTGCGAGGCGGTCTACAGGTTGGGGTGCTTGCCGGGCGAGCCGCCCATGACCCGTTTCGCGGCGAAGTCGCTGGCGAAGTCGCGGTGGTTCGACATCTCCGCGGCGGCCCGCGACCTGGGCTACGTCCCCGCCTTCGACCCCGCCGAGGCCATGCGCCGAACCGTGGAGCACTTCCGGCGGACGCAGCCGTGATTTCGTGGATTCGCCCCAAAAACCAAGGATGGCTACCCCGCAAGGATTCGAACCTCGACTAAATGGACCAAAACCACTTGTGCTACCATTACACCACGGGGTAGTGGGTTGGGCGACGATAATTTAGCGGCGGCGCCGCCGATTTCCAGAGGGGACGACGGAAAAATTTCAGTTTTTCCACAGGTCCAGGCTCAGCAAAGCCAAGAGCCCACTTGATAAATCGCCACGGCGACGGCGTAGGCCAGGACGGTGCTGCCCGCCAGCCCGAAGAGCGCCCAGCCCCAGGAGCTCTCCCGCGCCATGGCGACCACGGTCACGGAGCAGGGGGCGTAAAGCAGGATGAACGCCAACAACGCCAGCGCCGCCGGCGTGCCGTAGGCGGGGTCGCTCGCCAACGCCAGCTTCAGGTCGCCGCCGTGCGGCGCGTCCTCGCGCTCGCCCAGCGAATAGGCCGTGGACAAGGTCGAGACGATGACCTCCTTGGCGGCGAAGCCCCCGACCAGGGCGATGTTCATTTGCCAGGGGAAGCCGGCGTGGCGGGACAGCGGCTCCAGCCAGACGCCAAGACGTCCGGCGCAGGAGTGCCTGAGAGCCGTCTCTTTCTCGTGCGCGTCGATGTCGTCGACCATCGCCTGGCCGCTGGCGGCGGCGCGGGCGGCGGCGAATTTGGCGGTCTCCGCCTCGGGCAGCTGGGGAAAACTCATGGCCAGCCACATCAGCACCGACACCGCGAAGATCACCGTGCCCGCTTTCTTGACGAATTGCCACACCCGTTCCAGCGTGTGGGCCGCCACGCCGTAGAGCGTGGGGAGACGGTAGGAGGGCAGCTCCATGACGAAGGGGGTGGGACGTCCCTTGATGAGCGTCCAGCGCAGCGCCCTGGCCACCAGCAGCGCCGCCGCCCACGAGGCCACGGTCAAGCCCAGCATGGCCAGCGTGGCGTCCCCCGGGAAGAAGGCGCCCACCAGCACCAGGAAGGCCGTGGTCTTGGCGCCGCAGACCATGAAGGGCGCGGTCAGGATGGTGGTGAGCCGTTCCTTGGGGCTGCGCAAGGTCCGGGCGGCCATGACGCCCGGCACGGCGCAGCCTCCCGGGATGCCGCCGGAGATGATGAACGGCATCACCGACGCCCCGTGCAGCCCGAAAACCTTGAAAACCTTGTCCAGCATGTACGCCACGCGGGCCATGTAGCCGAGGTCCTCCAGGAAGACCAGCATCAGGAACATGATCATGATGAAGGGCGTGAAGCCCAGGACGGCCCCGACCCCGTCGATGACGCCGTCGACCACCAGCGACTGGAGCGGCCCGGCGGGGATGAGGCGTCCGGCGCAATCGCCGAGGAAGCCGAAGAAATCCTGGAGCCAGAGCTGGGGATAGGCTCCGAGCTTGAAGGTCAGCAGGAACAGCAGGTAGAGCACTCCGAGCATGGTTAGCGGCCCGAGCAGGCGGTGGGTCAAAACCCAGTCCACCTTCTCGGAGACGTCGCGGCGGGCGATGTCCGGCCGCGTGACGACGCCCTGCCGGACGATCGAATGGATGTAGCCGTAGCGGTAGTCGGCGACCAGCGCCTCGGGGTAGGTTCCCAGGGTCTTCCCGACATGGGCGGCGACGGTGGCGACCATCTTGTCCAGCTCCGCGCCGAGGGGGCCGCCCTCGAGTTTGCGCGCGACGTTCTCGTCGCCCTCGAGGAGTTTGACCGCCAGCCACCGCGGTGGATATTTGCCGTCGAGGAACTTGGCGGCCTCGAGCTTTCGGGCCATGGCCTCGACCACCGGGTCGAGGTCCGGGCCGTAGGAGAGGTCGCGGGGGTTCCAGGCGCCGCCGGTGGCGACGCGCAGGGCTTGGGAGAGCAGCTCCTCCTTGCCGAGGCCGCGGCGGGCGACGCACTCGACCACCGGGACGTCGAGGAGTTTGGCGAGGGCGGCGGCGTTGACGCGGGTGCCGTTCTTGCGGGCCTCGTCCATCATGTTTAGGCCGATCACCAGCGGCACGCCGATCTCCAGCAGTTGCGCCGCCAGGTAGAGGCCGCGTTCCAGGGCCGAGGCGTCCAGCAAGCAGACGCAGACGTCGGGGCGGCCTTCGAGGATGGCGTCGCGGGCGACCACCTCCTCCAGGCTGTAGGAGGTCAGCGAATAGGTGCCGGGCAGGTCGGTCACCAGGAATTCGACGCCGTCGCGTTCGCAGACGCCTTCCAGGCGTTCGACGGTGATGCCGGGGTAGTTGCCCACCCTCGCGGCGGCGCCGCCGGTGAGGGCGTTGAACATCGTGCTTTTGCCGCAGTTGGGCTGGCCGCACAGGGATATCGTGATCTGTCGGCTCATCCCTCGACGCCGACGGCCTCGCAATTGATGAAGTCCGCCTCGCTGTTCCGCAACGTCAACGTGAAGCCCTGGAGCCGCAACGCCACCGGGTCGCGGAGCGGCGCCCGCCCCACCACCCGCAGCTCGGCCCCGGGGATCAACCCCATGTCCCGGATCCGGCGGCCAAGCTCGCCATGCGCCGCCACCGACGTCACCACCCCCACCTGTCCCACCACCATACGCCGCAGACTCATAAGCATCGACATCATCCTCAAATGTTCGTTAGGCTGGACTAACGCCAGGCTAAGGCAAAACTTTTTGGACTCAAATTAGGAACACCTAATTAACATACTCCTTCCCGTGTCGATGTCAAGCGCCGCGTCCGGATTTCTGGCTCTTGGGTTTTCCCGTGGTATGTTTTCGGTTTTCCAGGTTTCCGTCTTGAAATGGGGACGGGCATGGGATAGATTTAGCTAATTGTGTTGTGGAATAGTCATGGGCCGCGGTTCGCGCGGGCTTTGGGCAATGTTTGAACCGCATGGGAGACTGATGGAAAAGATTTACATTACCGGCAGGGGGTTGGTGACTCCGTTGGGTGTCGGTTTGGACGCCAACGAGCGGGCCTTGCGCGCCGGCAAAAGCGGCATCGTCTTCGTCCAGGACTGGAAGGACAAAGGCTTGGAGAACCAGGTGGGCGGGTTGGTCGACTACGCGGCCTTGGACTGTCCGTTGTTCACCCAGAAGAACCAGCGCTACATGTCGCCGAACTCCAAGATGGCCGTGGTGGCCGTCCACGAGGCGATCTGCGAGGCGGGTTTGAGTTTGGACTGGCTGCGCGGCCGGCGGGTGGCGGTGGTGCTCGGCTGCGGCGGCGGCTGCTACCTGCAAACCTACATGGGCTCGAAGACCTTGATCGAGACCGGCAAATCCAAGCGGATCTCCCCGTTCGTCGTGCCCATAACCATGCCGTCCTCGGCGGTGGCCAACATCTCGTTGATCCTGGGCCTGACCGGCGAGAGCTACGACATCAGCTCGGCCTGCGCCAGCGGCTCCCACGCCGCGATCATCGGGCAGCGCCTGATCAAGGCCGGGCTTTACGACATGGTGATCACCGGCGGCACGGAGGAGCTCAACTGGGTCCACTCGTTGGGCTTCGACGCCATGCGCGCCACCTCCCGCAAATACAACGCCACCCCCGAGAAGGCCAGCCGGCCTTTCGACATCGGCCGCGACGGCTTCGTGATCGCCGAGGGCGCCGGGATACTGATCCTCGAGTCCGGCTCCTCGATGCGGGCCCGCGGCGGCCGTCCGGTGGTCGAGATCTCCGGGGTCGGGGCCAACAGCAACGCCACCGACATGGTGGTGCCGGACGCCCAGGCCGGAATGGACGTGATGAGGATCGCCCTGGAAGACGCCGGCTTGAAACCCGAGGATATCGACTATATCAACACCCATGGTACCAGCACGCCGGTCGGCGACCCGATCGAGATCGAGACGTTGCGGCTGCTTTTCGGCAACTGCCCCCGCTGTCCGGCGATCAACTCCACCAAGTCCATGACCGGCCACATGATCGGGGCCACCGGGGCGGTGGAGATCATCTTCACCTCCCAGATGATCCAGAAACGCTTCATCTGCCCGTCCATCAATCTCGACACCCCCGAGCCGGAGTTCGCTTGGGCCGACTTGGTGCGGGAGACCCGGACCGACGTCACCTTGCGCCACGCCATCAGCAACAGCTTCGGCTTCGGCGGCACCAACTCCACGGTCGCCATCTCCGCCGTCGACTTGGGCGACTGACCGGAGGAACGTGACCGGCGGCTTCGCCCGCCAACAGCCATGGACGCGCTCCTGGAACATAAGTTCGCTTTTTTGACCCTGGCGGCGCTGTTGTGCTGCTCGGCGTTTTTCTCCGCCTCCGAGACGGCGCTTTTCTCCCTGGGGCGGCCGCAGTTGGAGCTCGCGCGGCAACGGCGGGGGCGGGTCGACAGGGCCATACTGCTGCTGTTGGAGAACCCCTCGCGGTTCTTGGTGACGGTGCTCTCGGGCAACCTGGCGGTCAACGTGCTTTTCTTTTGCGTCAGCGCCACGCTCTCCGCCCAATTGGCAAAGTCCCAGGGACAAGGCTGCGAGGCGCTGGGGGGGCTGGCGACGCTGGTGGCGATAATCGTCTGCGGCGAGGTCATGCCCAAGGCCGCGGGGGTGAACTTCCCCTTGCGGATCTCCCGCTTCGCCGCGCCGCCGCTGCTGGCCTGGCATTGGTTGTCCACCCCTGTCCGGGCGGGGGTGACGCTCCTTTCCAAGGCGATGGAGCCGCGCCGCGGCAAGACTCCGAAGATCAACGCCGAGGAGCTCCGGATGCTGCTGGGCATGAGCTTGGAGGGCGGCGGGTTGAGCCTCTTCAGCGGCGAGATGATCGAGGAGATCCTCGACCTCTCCGAGCTCAAGGCCAAACAGCTCATGACTCCCCGCGTCGACCTGGTGAAATGCCTCGGTTCCCAGACGGTGGCGGAGGTCGTCCAGGCCGCCCGGGCCGCCGGCGAGCTTTTCCTCCCGGTCTTCAAGTCCAGCTCCGAGGACAGCCCCGAGGGGGTTGCCGACATCAAGGAGCTCTACCTGCGCGCCGCGCCGGGCGACCTCATGGCGCGGCACGTCAAGCCCGCGGCTTTCGTCCCGGAGAGCAAGCGCGTCGGCGATCTGCTGGAGCTGCTGCTCGCCGAGCCCAGCGGCTTGGCCTTCGTGGTTGACGAGTACGGCGGGTTCTCGGGCATGGTCAGCGCCGAGGACATCCTCGGCGAGATCGTGGGCGAGACCCGCCACAGCCTGGGCGAGCGCGACAGCGAGCCGGTCACCCGCCTCGACGGCGGCGTCCGCCGGGTCGACGCCTCCATGCCGTTGTGCGACTGGGACGACTATTTCGAGGACCCGCTGCCCGCGCCGCAGCCGGAGGAGTTCCAGCCCACCACGGTCGGCGGCCTGGTCACCAGCCTGCTCGGACGGCTACCCGAGCGCGGCGACCAAGCGCGGCTCGGCCGGGCCGTCTTCACCGTTGAGTCCACCGGCCGCCGCCGTGTCCGGACGGTTCTGGTCAGCGTCGACAAGGAGGCCGCCGCATGAAGTTGGAGCTCGTCACCATCATCCTCTGCGTCCTCATGACCGGGATCTTCGCCGGCATGGAGACCGGCGGTTACATGATCAACCGGGTCCGTCTCCGGCACCGCGTCCGGCAGGGGCTGCGCGCGGCGGCGGCGCTGGAGCGCAACCTTAAGGATCCCAAGGTCTTCATCTTCACCACGTTGGTCTGCCAGAACTTCTTCGTCTACGTGGCGTCCTCGACCGTCACCGAGCTCTACCTCCAGAGCGGCCTCTGCGGCGAGGAGCCGGAGCTGCTCTGGAATTTCCTGCCCTGGTCGGCGGAGGTCGCCGCCACCTTCACTTTGATGTTGCCGCTCTTCCTCTTCGGGGAGATCGGCCCGAAGAACCTCTTCCTCCACCGCGCCGACCTGCTCATGTACCAGCTGCCCACCTTGCAACGGCTTTGCGCCGTGCTCTGCTATCCGGTCACCCTCCCGCTCAAGGCGCTGGCCTCGCTGCTCATGCCCCGGGAGAAGAACCTGAGCCAGGAGCTCATGCAAATCAGCTCCCGCGAGCTCATGTTCCACATCGCCGAGGGCCATCGGGGCGGTTTGCTCTCCGCCCGGCAGAACAGCATGATCAACAATGTCCTCGCCATCCAGAGCGCCCCGTTGGCGCAGCTCTACACGGCCCCCGGCCAGATCCCCTCCCTACCCCTCGACGCCTCCCCCGCCGACTGTCTCGGCTTCTTCCGCCAGAACCCCCTGGTCAACCAGGTGCCGCTCCACCGCGGCGCCAAAGGCGACATCGCCGGCACCGTCCGGTTCTTCGACGTCATCGCCGCCGCCGAGTCCGGCGAGGGGCTCGGGCCCCATGTCCGGCCCCTTTTCCCCCTCAGTTCCGCCATGACCTTGCAGGAGGCCTTCTACGTCATGCAGAGCCAGAAGGAGGACATCGCGGCGGTCAAAGGCCCCTCCGGCGCCGTCGAGGGGGTGCTGCGTCTCCGCGACATCCTGCGCTGGCTCGCTGGTTGCCAGCGCTAGGCCGCGCCCGCTTTTGTTACAATTTGATTAATGACGCTCGGTTCCGCTTGACTTGGCCGGCAAATAAAGTATGGTAACAAGGTTCATTGTTGCCAAAGTTGGGGGGCTGCGCAAGGAGCGCTCGCTGTCGTGTGAGCGGGCTTCCCGGGGTGTTTTAACAGGATGGTTTTGGGATGAATTCATATAGGTGCCAGCAATGCGGCCATGTGTTGCAGACCGACAAGAGCCCGACGGCGGACCGGCTCGACTGCGAGAAATGTTCCACTCCGCTTAGCGACAGCGACATGGTGCTCGAACGCGGCGCCGTGATCGGCGGCTTCAGTATCGAGAAGATCATCGGCCAGGGGGGCATGGGCAGCGTCTACAAGGCCAAGCAGACCTCCATGGGCCGCGACGTGGCGCTGAAAGTCCTCCACGGCCCTTGCACGGCGGACCGCAAGGCCGTGTTGCAATTCATCAACGAGATCCGCGCCACCGGGCAGGTGCGTCACCGCAACATCGTCACCGCCATCGAGGCGGGCGAGGCGGACGGCCACTATTTCATGGCCATGAACTACATCGACGGCGACAACCTCGAGGAGCGGCTCCAAGGCGGCGAGCGCATCGAGGAGCGCGAGGCCCTGAAAATCGGCGTCAAGATCGCCTCCGCCCTCGACCATGTCTGGAGCAAGCTCAAGATGGCGCACCGCGACATCAAGCCCGCCAACATTGTCTTGGACAAGAGCGCCGAGCCTTTCCTTCTGGATCTGGGCATCGCCCAGTTCCACTGGGAGGAGAAGACCAGCAAGGGCAAGGTGCTTGGCACCCCCTACTACATGAGCCCCGAGCAGGCCAAAGCCGGAAAACTCGACTGGCGCAGCGACCTCTATTCCCTCGGCGCCACCTTGTACCACCTCATCGTCGGCGTCCCGCCCTACGACAACGACTCCGTCACCAAGATCATCGAGGCCCACGTCCTTCTGGCCTTCCCCGACCCCAAGGCCAGGAACCCGGCGGCTGAGGTCTCCCCCGCTTGCGTCGCGCTCCTGAAGACCATGATGGCCAAAGACCCCGACGACCGCTTCGCCTCCTGGACCGACTTCATCCGGGCCGCCGAGGACGTCATCAACAACCGCAAAACCCTCCCGGCGACCAGCGCGAGGCAGGCCGAGCCCGCCGCCCCCGCCAAGGTGATCCGGCAGACCGCCAAGATCTCCCCCCGGCCGCGCCCGGCCGCGAGCAAGGGCTTCCCGGTCTTCGGCTACGTGCTGCTCTTCCTGCTGCTCATCGGCGGCGGCGGCGGCTACTATCTCTTCGCCCGCCAGAACGAGGCGCAGCGCTCTCTCCAGACGGCCGAGGACTATCTCAAGGCCAACCCCCAGGACTTCCCCAAGGCCCTGGAGCTCTTCGCCCAGGCCAAGGACATCGCCCAGGCCACCCAGTTCAAGCGGATCGTCGAGGAGCGTTACGCCGTCGTCAAGCAAGCCGCCGACAAGGACAAGGTCAGACAGGAGCGCGTCAGCGGCGTCAAGCGGGTCATCGCCAAAGCCAGGGAGCTGATCGACAAGAAAGAGTACGCCGTCGCCGTCGCCCTGCTTAGCGGCTACGCCGACCAGGCCGTCGCCCAGGCGCAAAATATGCTCGACAACGAGGACTACGCCGCCGCCGCCAAGGCGCTCGGCGACCTCGCCGATCTCGGCGCCCCCGAGCTCGTCAAGGATGTCGCCACTTTGCTCGCCGTCGCCAAGTCCAAGCTCGAGGGCGAGGCCTCCGAGCGCCTGCGTCAGACCAGCGCCGCCCAGGCGGAGAAAGCCGAGGCCGAGGCCGCCAAGCTCGACAAGGAGAAGACCCTTGAGGACAAGCGGGCGCGCCAACTGGAGCAGGAGCGCGCTTTCATCCGCGGCCAGCTCGACGTCGCTTTCATCATGGCCCTCAACGGCAAGGCCAAGGTCGCCTGCGCCAAACTCGAGGGGCTTCAGGCCAGCGACGAGCTCAAGCCCGAGCTCGAGCTCGTCAAGGTTGTCAAGATCGTCGCCCTCGCCGACGCCAAGATCGAGAAACTCTTCTCCGGCGGCGAGGGTAAAATTCTGAAGCTCAAGCTCAAGGACTCCGACACTCCCGTCCCCATGGAGATCCGCTCCTATAAAAACGGCTCCCTCCTGGTCATTCCCGAGGGCAAGGGCATGGGCGTCAAGGTGAAGGTGTCCGACCTCGACACCGAGGATTTGATCCTCAAGACCGGAGCCGAGAACCCCGTCACCCAGGCGGTCATCGCCACTTTCTTCTACCTCCGCGCCGGCAAGGCTGCCGAGGCCGCCGACGAGGCCCGCAACGCCGGTCCCTATGCCGACGCCCTCGGTCGTTTCGTCGAGGGAAAGGACAAGATCAAGGACGACAAGAAGGCCGAGAAACGCTTCCTGCACCTGCTCAAGAAGTGTTTCGCCCTCAATTTTGACTCCGCCCCGCTCCCCGCCGAGGCCCTGAAGGCGATCAAGGGGAAAAACCCCGTCTGCGAGGAGCCCTGGAAGGCCCGGGAGAGCTTCAAGGAGTTCCTCCTCAAACATCAGGACGGCAATTTCGTCAAGGCCTACGGCGAGAGCGTCAAGCTGGTCAAGGCCAAGCTTTGGAGCCTGCCCCTCGCCCCCGCCGACCTCTTCAGCGCCGCCAAGGTCGACTACGACCCGAAAACCCATGAGCTGACGCTCGACTATGACTTCGCCAAAGGCAAGCAGCAGCTCGCCGATTGGCCCGACGCCAGCTTCAAGGATGGCCGCCTCTATTGCGGCTCCGGCGCCCCCGCCTATTGCCGCGGCGTTTTCGACAAGGTCAAGATCACCGCCTCCATGAGGCTCCTCGACCAGGACGCGGGCGTCATCGCCAGCTCCGCCAAGGCCGGCTCCCAACTCTTCTTCAAAGCTTTCGGCCCGGAGACCAGCGGCACTCCGCAATTGCTCCTGCTCGACGGCGGCAAGCCCCCCTTGGTCATCGCCAAGCCCAAGGCGCCCAAGGCCGCCGCCAGCGGCTCCGCCACCCTCTCCATCCAGGGCAATGTCGTCCGCGCCACCGACGGCGACGCCAAGCTGGAGAAACCCGTGCGTAACCTCACCGGCTTGACGGTGGGGGTTTTCTCCGACGGCGGTTCGTTCGACTGCGACAAGGTCAGCATTTCCGGCACCCTCGACCAGGAGTGGCTCGCCGCCGAGAGCAAGAAGTTACAGCAGACTGGCGATTAAGCGAAAGGAAGGGGACAATGAACAAGGAAGAGAACATCGTCGTGATCCTGGCCGAGGGCTTCGAGGAGGCGGAGGCGGTCATCACCATCGACTTGCTGCGGCGCCTTGACTTCCCCTTGGTGGTGGCGGGCTTGGCCGGCCGCGACGTCACCGGCTCCCACGGGATCCGCGTCAAAGCCGATGTCGAGCTCAAGGACGTCAACTACCTGCCCCGGGCGGTCGTGCTCCCCGGCGGCATGCCTGGCTCCGCCCACTTGCGCGACAGCCAGCTGGTGATGAGCTTGGTCAAGCAGGCCCACGCCCAGGGACGGATCGTCGCCGCCCTTTGCGCCGCCCCCATCGCCCTCTACGCCGCCGGCGTCACCGACGACAAGACCCTCACCTCCCATCCCTCGGTGAAGGACGTCTTCGCCAACGCCACCCACACCGGTCGGAGCGTCGAGCGCGACGGCAACCTCGTCACCGGTCTTGGCCCCGGCGCCAGCTTCGAGTTCGCCGCCGCCGTCGCCGCCGCGCTCGGCAAGGAGCTCGAGGCCAAACACCTGCTTGAAGCCATGTTCGTCAAAATATAGGCCGTCTCTCACCCGAACTCCAAACACCGAAGTGCCATGCCTTTCTCCATAACCCAAATCGACGCGGCGGGGAACGCCCTCGCCCCAGGCCTCAACTTCACCAAGGACGCCCGGCTCGGGTCGGCGGCGGACAACGAGATCAAGGCCGAGGGCCCCGCCGTGTTGGCCCACCACTGCCAGATTTGCCGCCATGGCCTGGAGTTCCAGCTGCGTTTGCCGCACGGGGCCAAGGCCGTCCTCAATGGCGCGGAGGTGGCCGAACCCCAGACGCTCCTGGTGAATGGCTCCGTCATCGCCGTCGGCGGACAGCGTTTCCGCTTCGCCGTCGTCCTGGAGACGGCCAAGCGCAGTTGGGGCTCCGAGCTGATCTCCCTCTTCGCGGTCTCGCTGCTCGCCTTGATGCTGCTCTTCGAGGCGCTGATCATCCTCTGGCTCCCGAAACGTCTGAACTCCGACCAGGCCTGGGAGCGCGAGGCGGCGCAGCACGAAATCAACCAGCAGGTCGACTATCTCCGCGCCAGCGCCAAGGACGCCGACAAGAAGTTCAAGACCGACATGGACACCGCCATGCTCAAGCTCATCAAATCATGCCTGGACGATTACGCCGTTTACCTGAACAACAACCGCGAGGCCGTCAGCCGCGAGCAGCTGCGCGAGATCAAGTCCGACTTCACCAAGCTGGAGAGACTCATCCGCAAATGGAAGGTCTGGCGCGGCAACTACGTCCCCCCGGCCACCCTCGACCCGGGCAAATGCCTCCAGCAGCTCCTCGCCGAACTGCCTCCCGCCTAACCCCATGCAGCCGTCCGCCAGCCCCGTCGAGCCCCCCTACGTGCCGTTGGCGGACGCCGCGCCCAAAACCTACTGGTCGGCCGCGGACGTCTTCCAAGGCGACTGCCTGTTGCGGGGCTTCGTCCATCGAAACTACAGCCTGGGGATGCACGCCCATAGTTTTCTCGAGCTCAACTTGGTCACGGCGGGCACGGGGCGCCACCACATGCTGGGCAGTTCCTTCCAAATCGAGAAGGGCCACGTTTTCGCCATCCCCCCGGACGTCCGGCACGGCTATGTCAGCGATGGCGATCTGGACGTCTTCCACCTGCTCGTCCACGAGCGCTTCCTCCAGAAGCGCGCCTTGGAGCTGGGGGTGCTCCCGGGCTATTTGATGTTTTTCACGGTGGAGCCGCACTTCCGTCCCCAGGAGGGCTTCCGCCACGGTCTGAAGCTAGACACTGACGCCCAGCGCCGGGTCTTCCCGTTGTTGGATTTGATCACCGCCCCCGACGCCCCTGGCCGCGACGTGGAGAACGAGGCGTTGGCCCTCTGCCTGATCACCCGGATCAGTCTGGAGTACGAACAGCAGCATCGTTCCGCCGCCTTGCCGGAGCGGCCGCGGAGCATCGACGCGGTCAACGCCGCCATCCGCCATATCGGCGAGAACTACCGGGGGAAGCTCAGCCTGGCCGACCTGGCCGGGACGGCGCATCTCCAGCGCGAGTACTTCTGCCGCGTTTTCCGCGCCGCCACCGGCATGGCCCCCATGGAATACTTGGCCCGCAAGCGGATTGGCGAGGCCCAGCGCTTGTTGGCCAACACCACCATGGATCTGAGCTCCGTCGCCTTGGCCGTCGGCTTCTTCGACGCCTCCCATTTCTCCCGCGTCTTCAGCGAGATTAACGGCCTGCCCCCCGGCCGCTTCCGCAAACGCCAGGCCGCCGGAAACCCGTGAATTTCCCTTCCCTGGACCTGGCGGCGGCGCTTTCTTGAATCCCCGCTTGACTTTGGGGCGCGGCGGGATTACCGTGCCTGCCGTAGCACCAAAAGATTTCTAAGGGGGACGATATGTCCATGACTGTGACCGGCCGCCTCGGCGCGGCGTTTTTGGCCGCGTTGTTCTGCGCCTCCTGCGAGAAGCAGGCGGCGCCCCCGCCCCCCCCGCCGCCTGGGGTCGTCTGCGTCGCCGCCGAACAGCGCAACGTCGCCAACACCTATCAGTACATCGGCCAGGCCGTCGCCGAGGACTGGGTCGACGTGGTCGCCCGGGTCGAGGGGTTCCTAGTCAAACAGTGCTTCCAGGAGGGCAGCCTCGTCAAGAAGGACGACCTGCTTTTCGAGATCGACCCGCGCCCCTTCGAGGCCCAGGTCAAACAGTGCCAGGGCGACCTCGACAAGGCCATGGCCACGCTCGCCGACGCCCTCATCAACTTCCAGCGCTACAGCACCTTGGCCAAGCAGAACGCCGTCGCTCAGAAGACCTTGGACGAGGCCACCATGCAGAAGGGCGAGGCCGAGGGCCAGGTCCTCAGTTGCCAGGGACAGCTGGACATCGCGAAAATCAATCTCGGCTACACCAAGATCATGGCGCCTTTCGACGGCAAGATCGGCACCTGCCCCGTCAGCGTCGGCAATTTGGTCGGCCCCACCATCAACACCAAGCTCACCCGCATCGTGAGCGTCGATCCGATCAAGGTCGAGTTCTCCATCCCGGAGTCCACCGTCGTCCACCTCGTCAAGCTCTGCGGCTCCGTGTCCGCCGTCTCCGGGCGGGTGATACCCCGGGTCTTGCTGTCCAACGGCGACGCCTATCCCCTGCCTGGGACGATCTACTTTTCCGACAACGAGGTGGACAACACCACCGGGACGCTGCTGATCCGGGTGCGCTTCGCCAACCCCGACCGGCTCCTGGTCCCGGGGGCCTACGTGAAGGTCCGTCTGGAGACCAAGGAGAAGATCGCCGCCATCCTGATTCCGCAGATCGCTATCCAGCGCGACCAGACCGGCGAGTTCGTCTTCGTGGTCGACGCGGACAAGAAGGTCCAGCGGCGGCAAGTCCAGACTGGGCAGACGCACGGCCTCGACATCGAGATCAGGGACGGGATCAAGGTGGGCGACTTGGTGATCACCCAGGGGCTGATGAAGGTTCGCCCCGGCATGGTCGCGGCGGTCACCATGGCTCAGCCCAAATCTAGCTCCCCCGAGGCGGGGGATTGACCCGGAAGGGGCTCACATGATCAGCAAGATCTTCATCCATCGGCCGCGGCTGGCGTTCGTCATCTCCCTGGTGTTGACCATCGCGGGGGCGGTGGCCATCGGTAGTCTGCCCGTCTCGCAATACCCCAACATCGTGCCGCCGCAAGTCCAGGTCTCCTCGACCTACACCGGTGCCAGCGCCTCGGTGGTCGAGAAAACCGTCGTCGAGCCTTTGGAGAACCAGATCAACGGCGTCGAGGACATGATCTACATGTCCTCCACCTCCGGCAACGACGGCTCCCAGAACACCATGGTCACCTTCTACTCCGGCACCAACGGCGACATGAACACGGTCAACACTCAGAACCGGGTCAGCCTGGCCACGCCGCGGCTGCCGGACTCCGTCAAGCGCCAGGGCATCACCGTGCAGCAGAAGTCCACCAACATGCTGCTGGTGGTGAACCTCTATTCCCCGAAACGCAGCTATGACGCCATTTTCCTGAGCAACTACGCCTTGATCTACATCCAAAACGAGCTCCTCCGCATCCGCGGCGTCGCCTCCGCGACGATCCTGGGCGAGCAGGAGTACTCGATGCGTGTCTGGCTCGACCCCGACAAGCTCGCCAGCCTCTCCTTGACCCCCGCGGACGTGACCGCCGCCATCCAGGCGCAAAACGTCCAGGCGGCCGCCGGGCAGATCGGGTTGCCTCCCACCCCCGCCGGCCAGGCCAACCAGCTGATGATCCAGATCAAGGGCCGCCTCGAGTTCCCCAACGAGTTCGAGGAGATCGTCATCAAGGCGCGTCCGGACGGCTCCCAGATCAAGGTCAAGGACATCGGCAAGGTCGAGATGGGCGCGTTCACCTACCAGTCCTTCGGCGAGCGCGACGGCATGCCCGGGGTGAACTTGGCCATCTACCAGCTGGCCGACGCCAACGGGCTGGACATCGCCAACGCCGCCTACGCCAAAATGGCGGAGCTGAAGAAATTCTTCCCGCCCGACCTGGATTACTCCATCAACTACGACACCACCAAGTTCGTCAAGGCCTCGATCCACGAGGTGGTCTTGACCTTGCTCATCGCCGTCGCGCTGGTGATCGGCGTGGTGTTCATCTTCCTGCAGGACTGGCGCGCGGTGCTGATCCCGACCTTGGCGGTGCCGGTCTCGCTGGTGGGCACCTTCGCCGCCTTGCTGGCCTTGGGCTACTCCATCAACCTTACCTCGCTCTTCGGCTTGATCCTGGCCATCGGCATCGTGGTGGACGACGCCATCATCGTGGTGGAGAACTGCAACCGCCTGATGGAGGAGGAGGGCATGGGGCCGGTGGAGGCCATCGAGCGCACCATGGAGCAAGTCACCGGCCCGATCCTGGCCACCACCTTGGTGCTGCTGGCCATGTTCATCCCGGTCTGTTTCCTGCCGGGCATCTCCGGGGCGTTGTATCGGCAGTTCGCCGTCACCATCTCCTGCTCGGTCTTCATCTCCGCCATCAACGCGTTGACGCTCAGCCCCGCCCTCTGCGCCACCTTGCTCAAGCCGGGGCGCAAGCGGCCGTGGATGCCCTTCCGGCTCTTCAACCGCTTCTTCTCCTGGACCACCCGCGGCTACGTGTCGGCCGCCGGGCTGCTCGCCCGCCGCGCCATCCTGGGCTTGTTGCTGCTCGGGGCTTGCGTCTGGGGCTGCTCCTGGCTCTTCGGCAAGCTGCCCACCGGTTTCATCCCCGACGAGGACACCGGGGTCTTCTTCGTCAACATCCAGCTCCCCGAGGCGGCCTCGGTCGAGCGCACCTACGCCGCCGTCGAGCACGCCACCAAGCTGCTCATGGCCTATCCGGGGGTGGAGCACGTCATGACGATCACCGGCTACAACATGATCGACCAGGTGAGCAATTCCAACAATGCCTTGATGATCGTCGTGCTCAAGGACTGGGACCAGCGCAAAACGCCGGACCTCTTCCAGGCGGCGCTCATGCGCAAGGCGCAGGGCGAGCTCAACACCTCGCCGTTGGGCACCTACTTCTGCTTCGCGCTCCCGGCCATCCCGGGGCTGGGCACGGCGGGCGGCCTCGCTTTCATCCTGGAGGATCTCCGCGGCGTCGACCCGCAGACGCTCGGGCAAGTCCTCGCCGCCTACCTCGGCGAGGTCAACAAGCGCCCGGAGATCGGCGCCGCCTACAGCACCTACAGCGCCTCCGTCCCGCAGATCTTCCTTGAGATCGACCGCGAGAAGGTCATGAAGCTGGAAGTCAGCCTCTCCGACGTCTTCAACGCCTTGCAGGCCTACATGGGCGCCTACTACGTCAACGACTTCAACCGCTTCGGCCAAGTCTTCCAGGTGATGATCCAGGCCGATGGCAGCTTCCGCAACAACATCGCCGACATCCTGGGCCTCTACGTCAAGAGCGCCAAGGGCAAGATGGTCCCCATCGGCACCTTCGCCACGGCCAAGACCGTTTTCGGTCCGCAGAACATCCTCCACTACAACATGTACCAGTCCGCCAGGATCACGGCCATCCCCGCCAAGGGCGGCAGCACCGGCCAGGCCATGGCCGCCATGGAGGAGGTCGCCAACACCAGCCTCCCCGACGGCTTCAAGTTCGACTGGACCGACATGTCCTACCAGGAGCTCCAAGCCGCCGGCAAGACCGGGATGATCTTCGTCTTCGCGCTGATCTTCATCTACCTTTTCCTGGTCGGGCAGTATGAAAGTTGGATGATCCCGCTCGCGGTGTTGCTCTCGGTGCCGGGGGCGTTCCTCGGGTCGCTGGCCGGGCTCTACCTCCTGAAGGTGCAGAACAACATCTATACCCAAATCGGCTTCGTGCTGCTCTTCGGCATGGCCTGCAAAACCGCCATCCTGATCGTCGAGTTCGCCAAAACCCGCCGCGAGGAGGGCATGGGTGTGGTCGACGCCGCCATGCTGGCGGGCAAGACCCGTTTCCGCGCCGTGGTGATGACCGGCTTGGCCTTCGTCTTCGGCGTGGCCCCGTTGGTGGTGGCCATCGGAGCGGGAGCGGCGAGCCGCCGCAGCCTGGGCACCGCCGTCTTCGGCGGCATGATCGCCGCCGCCATCCTCGGCACCCTCATGACCCCGATGTTCTACGTGGTCGTCCAGTGGCTCCGCGAGAAAATCGGCGGCTGGAAGCCAAAAGCCAACTGAGTTCGGAGTTCGGAGTTCGGAGTTCGGAGTTGGAAAACAGGGGAAGCTCCTGGTTCCTGCTGAGTTCGGAGTTCGGAGTTCGGAGTTCGGAGTTGGAAAACAGGGGATGTTCCTGGTTCCTGGTTTTCATTTCATCTGTTCATCTGTTCATCTGTTTTCTATTTTCCGGGGCTATTGACATTTCTGTATACCAATTGTATAATCAATGGGGTGGCGAACAACGGGACGGACGATCATGCGCAAACCGATATGCAGGCTGGACGAGGCGATAAGCAGACTGGAGCTGTTTTTGGGCAAGCTCAAGGCGGAGGGCGCGGTTTTCCTGCCGACCGAGCGGGAGCTCTGCGAGACGCTGGGCACCAGCCGCATGACCGTCCGCAAGGCGCTCGACGCCCTTGAGGGCAGGGGGGGGCTGGAGTCCGGCCCGAAGGGCCGGGTGATCACCGCCAACGTCACGCCGGAATCCAAAGGGACGTTGCTCTTCATCGCCGGGGGCGTCGATTGGATTGTGCTCCCCGCCTGGAACCGCCTCTGGACGCATATGGAGAGCATGGCCCGCTCCCTAGGCTATGACTGCAAGCTCAAGCTCATAGCCATGGAGTCGGAGTTCGCGCCGGAGGATTGGGAGACCGCCGACTTCATCGTCTACAGCGACGTCTCCAAGGATTTCTCCCTCAAATTTGCGGCCTTCGCCGCGGGGCGCTCGAACATCATCGGCGTCCAGGAGGAGCATGCGGAGTTCCTCAAGCATGTGGTGTGCCTGGACAATAGGGCGGCGGGGCGTGTCGCCGCCAAGCTCCTCCTCGACGCCGGTTATCGGCGGCCGGCCCTGCTGCGCCAGGAGAACGGTTACCTGGGTTTCGTCAGGCGCGAGGAGGGGTTCGTGGAGGAGCTCGCGGCGGGACTTCCCGGCTACACCGTGCCCTGCGTCGCCATCCTTTGCGAATCCACCACCAGCTACGTCCGGGGCTACCTCGACAAGATTGAGGGGCTTTGCGCCGCCGACATCGACTCGCTGTTCGTGGCCACCGACGAGCTGATAAACCTGGCTTACGACCCTTTCGCCCGCTCCCGCAGAATCCCCGACGAGTTCGGGCTCGTGACCCTGGCCGGCGGCCATGAAGCCCTGGTCCACCAGCCGCCGGTGACCGCCGTCGGACACGCCAGCGCCAGCGTCGCCATCGCGATCCTGGAGCTTATCGGGCGCCTCGGCGCTGGAACGCAACCGGACAAGCCCAGCCTCACCTTGATCGAGCCCGGCGTCCATGCGGGGGCGACCCTCAGAAAACCAATTCCGTCTTGCGATCATTCCGGCGGTGGCATGGGCGTCCCGCCCATGATTCCGAAAACCACGGGCGGGACGCCCGTGCCACTGCCGGAACGCCGCGCGCCATGATCAGTTCAGCTTGGTCCCCCGGGAAATCGTCCAATGGGGTATTGACATGCTGGCGTCTTGATGTTATAATCTAGGACAAGTTCAACCGAGAGCGCGACGGACATGAGAAAACCCATTTGCAGACAAAGCGAAGCGTTGCGGAGATTGGAGACCCTGGTCGCCAAGCTCAGCGGCGAGGGTCAGGTGTTCCTCCCCGCCGAGCGTCTCCTCTGCGACATGGTCGGCACCAGCCGCAAGACGTTGCAAAAGGCGCTTAAGGAGCTTGAGGCGAGCGGCGTGTTGGAGACTGGCTCGCGGGGCCGGGTGATCAGCGCGGAGCCCCATCGCGAAGCGAAGGGCAGTATCCTCTTCATCGCCGGCGGCGTGAATTGGATCGTGCTCCCCGCCTGGAACCGCCTCTGGACGGCGTTCGAGGCCCAGGCTCGGGCGCATGGCTGGTCATGTGAGCGCAAGCTTTTCGTCTCAAACACGAAATTCGACGCGGCGGAGCTGGAAGGTACCGACTTCATCGTCTATAGCGACGTCGGCGGCGCCTGGCATGACGAGTTCAAGCGTTTCGCGCGGGGGGCCGAGAACATCATCGGCGCCCAGGAGAACCACACCGAGTTTCTCAAGCACGTGGTCTGTCTGGACAACCGGGCGGCCGGGCGCGTCGCGGCGAAGCTTCTCCTCGACGCTGGCTACCGCAAGCCCGCCGTGCTGCGTCAGGAGAACGGCTACCTGGGTTTCGTCCAGCGCGAGCAAGGCTTCCGGGAGGGGATCGCGGCCGCCCTGCCGGGTTACGACGTCCCCAGCTTGATCATGCGTGGTAACACGGTGACCCGCTACATCCAGGATTACCTTGACAAGATCGGCGCGTTCTGTTCCTCCGACATCGACTCATTGTTCGCGGTCTCCGACGGCCTGATCGACCTCGTCTACGACCCTTTCGCGCATACCCGCGACATCCCCGCTGAGTTTGGGTTGGTGACTCTGGCCGGTTCGCACGAGTGCCTCATCCACCATCCCCCCATCACCGCGGTCACGCACGGCAGTTCGAGAGTCGCCCAGGGGATCATTGAACTGATTGAACGCGTAAAAGCGGGCGAGCTGCCGGACACGCCCAGTTTGACCCTCGTGGAACCGGGTGTCCACGCGGGAGCGACCGTAAGGGAACCAACCAGGAGTTTATGACCATGTCGAAGATGAAAAGGTTCACGCTCATCGAGCTGCTGGTGGTGATCGGCATCATCGCCTTGTTGGCGAGCTTGTTGTTCCCGGCGCTCGCCAAGGCCAAGGGCAGCGCGGTGAACATCGGCTGCAAGAACAACCTCAAGCAAATTGGCGTCGCCTTCTATTCCTATTCGGTCGACAACGCGGAGTTCCTGCCCCGCGGCGACAATGGCTGGACGGCCCAAATCTGGTGTACACAGGCTGGCGATTCGCCGCTGGCCCCGGCGTACATTCCGGACAACATGATTTATGGAGGTAACGACATTATCGGCTACAGCGGGCGCGCCTGCCCCGCGGCGGAAGGCATGTGGGAATACGCCATCAATTACTATGTCGGTTACCCCGCCACGGGGAATCTCAGGCTGTCGAAAATCAAAGCCCCTTCCGAGACTTTTCTCGTCACCGATTACTGGGGGATATGGTACGAAGTTCCAGGGGCGGAGAGCGCGACAGCCATGAAGCGTTGGCGACATGGCATGGCTTGCAACTACCTCTTTTGCGATGGCCATGTGGCCAGCGTCGCCTTCAACGCGACGCCATGGCTTTATTCGACGCCGCTTTGGATAAACACCGGGGGAAGCTGGTGAGGAACGCCCAGGCGCTATGGCCGCGCCATCCTGGGAGCGTCGAGCCCCAGCTCGGCCTCCGGACACGGCGGGGCTTGCCCCGCCTGAGCTGAGCTGGGACTCGGCGCTCCCAGGAAACGCCAAAATGCAATGATGTGATTAGTATAGGAACAGCCAATAACTATGGAGTTTGAGATGAGGACAGTTACACGCCTTCTCTGCGCCCCGCTTCTCGCGCTGGCCGCGGCGGCCTCCGCCGCCACGCCGACCGTCTGGCAACTGGGAACGCCCGACGGCTCCGCCGCCGAGTTCAAAATCCCCTACCACGCCTGGGAATACGGCAACGCCCCCGAAATCAGCAAAAGCCCCGCGATGGATTTCAAGACCCACAGCTTCAACTACGAAATCAAGGAGAACAAGGACGTCCCCGCGCCGGAGCTAGTCCGCGAGATCGCCACCTTGGCCGAACGCGCCTGGATGAACAACGACGAGATCGTCACGGGCGTGAAACTCGCATGGAACGAGGCGGCGCCCGGCATGCGCAAACTCTCCTTTGGCGCCGTCGACTGGACCAACCAGGAAAAGGACGTGAACGGCATCGAGGCGTTGCTTCCTAACGGCGGGAAGCAGCTCTTCAGCCTCCCCGCGGGCGCCGGGAAAAAAGGAGAGGTCCTCAAGTTCGAGGCGCTCTTCCCGGTCACGGCCGGGCGCAACGAACTGACGCTGCGCGTCGTCTCGATGGCCAAGCACTACCGCATAAATTTCGACAATATCGCGTTGTACCGGATGGATGTGACGGATCAGGAGCCGCTGCTGGAGAGTTCGGTCGCCGCAGTCGACGGCGTCTACACCCTGGGGCAGGAGGTCGCGGTTGAGTTCAAGGCGTTCAACCTGCCGGACGGCGAGGGCGAGCTCGTCTATGAGGTGAGCGACGCTTTCGGGAAAATAGTGGCGGGGGGCAAGGTGGAGTTGAAAGGCTCGTCCGGAAAGGTCAGCCTCCCGACGTCCACCCGTGGCCATTTCCGGGTGGACAGCAAGCTGGGGACGGCGTCCGCCAACACCGCCTACGTGGTCGTCGAGCCGGTGGCGCTGGAATACCTCGACGACTCGCGTTTCGGTTGCCACATCAACGCTGACGGCTACCGGCTGCGCACTTGGCCGGAACAGCAGGAGTCCATGATGCGCCGCGCCTTCCTCGCCGGGGCGAAATGGGTCAGGCACCACTCGATCCATTGGTTCCTGCGCGAACCCGAGAAGGGCAAATTCGACTGGACCCACTTCGACGAGCGCCTGGCCCTGGCCGAACAATACAAGATGCGCATGCTGGTGACCATCACCGGCACCCCGCTCTGGGCGTCGAGCTCCGACAACACCAAAATGACGTGCTGCGGCACCTACTACTACCAGAACTATCCCCCGAAGAAATGGCGGGACTTGGCGGATTTTATGACCGCGCTGGTCACCCGTTACAAAGGCCGGATCCAGTGGTATGAGCTCGGGAACGAGCCTGGCTACACCTCGGCGTTCTGGTGCAACGGCTCGGCCCCCGATTTCGGCATGTTCCTGAAGACGGGCTATGAGGCGGCGAAGAAGGCCGACCCCAATTGCGTCATCCTCTCGGGCGCCCCGCTCTCCCCCGACTTCCTTGAGGAGGCCGTCAAAAGCACGGGCGGCAAGCTTTACTTCGACGTCATGAGCATCCATTATCTGGGCAACGCCGACCGCGGCGGCGAACTCTTCAAAAAGTGGAAGGCCTCGCTCACCCAAATGGGCGGGGGCGACCTGCCCTGCGTCAACACGGAGGAGATGAGCTGGAAGAACGACGGCCGCACCCTCAGCCTCGCCGCCTCGTTGCAGAAGACCTATATCCGGGAGGCCGCCCTCGGGCTGTCCAAGACCTTCGCCTTCGACTTCTTCGGCAATGGCAGCAGCTTCGGCGTGTCCGCGTTCGACACCCGGGGCGTTCCCCTGCCGCAGTATGCGGCGTACCGCACGCTGACCCATCGCTTGGAGCGCTCCAAGTTCGTGGCCGACCTCTCGACCGCCGAGCACGAGGCTTATCTCTTCGACCGCCAGGGGACGGCGGTCCTCGCCGTCTGGAGCGCGAAAGACCGCGACCTCGCGCTCGACCTCGGCGTCGGCGCCGCCACGCTCGTCGACATCATGGACGTCGAGGCGCCGCTCAAGGCCCAGGACGGCGTCTTCAAATTGAAAATCGGCGAGACGCCCGTCTTTGTGGAGGGCGGCGACCTCGCCTTGCTCGGCGCATACGGCGAGCTGCTGAAAACCTTCCCCCAGGAGCTCACCGCCAAGCCCGGCGAAACGGCGGAACGCATCGTCAACCTCGCCGACTCCGTGACCAACGTGAAACTCTCCCTGCCCGCGAAATGGGAGGGCTCCATCGACAAGGCGAAGCTGCGGCTAGTCGTCCCTAAAGACGCCGAGGAGGGCGTTTACGACGCCGCTACCTCCCTTGCCCTGGGCGGACATTCCTTCACCGTTCCGCTGCTCATCAACGTCAGCGTCGGCGTCCCCGGCGCCAACTTGATAAAGAACGGCGACTTTAGCGACGAGACTCGCTTCTGGTACTTCCCGAAGGAGAAAGAGAAATGGGAGCTCCTCAAGGACGCTGGCGTCGACGGCAAGCCCGCGCTCAAGACCAAAGGCGTCGCCTTTTTCGGCCCCTCTTCGAAGGGCATAAAAGTGCGCCCTGGCGAAAGATACGCGTTGTTCACCGAGGCCAAGGGCTCCGGCTGCTTTGGCGGCGTGTATACGCTCAACGACAAGGACGGCAAGCTGGTGTTCCCGGAGTGCCAGGGCATCAACTGCCTCAGCAGAAGGCTGGAAGGCGACTGGAAAACCTATAGCGACGTCATCAACATCACCCAGCCCGACGCCATGTGGCTAGGCTTCGCCATGCTGGCGAACTATGGCGACACGGAGGGCAAGGAGGCGCTGTTCAGCAACTTCTCGATCGTGCGCCTGACCGATAGGTTCACCGTCAACAAAGCGCTGTGGCAGGGCGTCTGCGCCAAGACTTCCGACTGGAGCCGGATCCCGGCCATGAGCGTGGCCGGACGGGCGAACGTTCATGAGTCGGACACGGTGAAATGGTCTAGCAAAGACGACCTCAGCGCCTCGTGTCGCATGGCGATGGACGACAAGTTCCTCCATCTGCTGTTCACGGTGAGGGACAATGTTTCCGTGTCGGCCCCGCCGGACAGCGATTTGGCCGAGACCTGGTGTTACGATTCGCTCCAGTTCGCGTTCGACCCGACGATGGAAGGCAAGGACCGCACCGAGATCCTCGTCCTCCGCGACAGCGCCGGCAAGGCGCAGGCCTACAAGCATGTCAACTTCTGGACGCCGGAGTTGCCGGAGAACATCACCCGTAGAGGCGTGATGCCGACCGTGAAAGTCGTGGCGAAACCGGTCGCCGATGGCATGGAATACCAGGTGGACATCCCCTTGGCCGAGCTCTACCCGTTGACCAAGGACAGCAAGGAGTTCGGCTTCTCCTGGCTGATAAACGACGACGACGGCCATGGCCGGAAGTATATCGAATGGTCCAGCGGTATCGGCCCCAACAAGGACAGTTCCCTCTTCGGCCTTGTTCGCCTCGCCCCGGAGCAGTGAGCCCGCCTCGCCCCTTCGTTTTGTCCGCCAGGACAAAACGAGGGAGCGTAAATCGGCCAATGGAGTATTGACATGTTGGCCTCCCGATGTTATAGTCTAGAACAAGTAAAACGGAGCGTGACATCGGATATGAGAAAGCTCACTTGCAGGCAAAGCGGGACGCACATGAACGAGTTGAGGGGCCGAAAATTCACACTTGTTGAGTGTGTGTCCAGGTAAGGTATCATCAACTAGACGAATGAAAGGTTTCGTCCATACCAATTGTCCATTTCAGGTATGTAGCCCAATCACTAGCCACTGGCTAACGCGTGAGGGTAAAGTCGCGAGA
>Ga0209467_1000351_pt1 | contig 71126 bp, 63 predicted proteins | sample Higcelwee11metaG_FD_187175 | JGI IMG/M metagenome (GOLD analysis project Ga0209467, IMG submission 187175) | Freshwater pond sediment microbial communities from the University of Edinburgh, under environmental carbon perturbations - High... | ecosystem: Environmental > Aquatic > Freshwater >...
CCATGTTTTGTTATCAATGCGAACAAACGGCAAAAGGCGAAGGCTGCACAGCGGGCGGCGTATGCGGAAAACAACCGGATGTGGCGGCGTTGCAGGATCTGCTGCTCTATGCGACCAAGGGATTGTCCCTGATCGCTCTCGAAGGCCGCAAAGTCGGTTTCAGGGACGCGGCCATCGACCGGTTCGTCTGCGAGGCGACGTTTTCAACCCTCACCAACGTGGATTTTGACGCGGATCGGATCATTGCCCTGATTCATCAGGCGGTTGCGCATCGCAAAGCCCTGAAACAGAAAGTGGATGCCGCAGGCGGGTGGACGGATTATACGGACGGAGCGGCTGCTTTCACGCCAGCGGGAGACAAGGCGGGGCTCGTGGCCCAGGGCGAAAAGGCCGGCGTTATGGCGGACCCGGACATGAACCCGGACCTGCGCTCCCTGCGTGAAATTCTGACTTACGGACTTAAGGGCGTGGCTGCCTATGCGGACCATGCGGCGATCCTGGGCCAGGCGGACGACAAGGTGTTTGATTTCATCCATGAAGGGCTTGCCGCCACCCTGGACAAGAACAAAACCGCCGATCAGTACCTGGGCCTGGTTCTGAAATGCGGAGAAATCAATCTCCGGGCCATGGAAATCCTGGACGCCGCCAATACCGGTGTTTACGGTCATCCGGTGCCTACGGCAGTACCCCTGGGAGCCAAAGCTGGAAAAGCGATTCTGGTGTCCGGCCATGACCTGAAGGATCTGGAAGAAATACTCAAGCAAAGCACCGGAAAAGGCATCAATGTGTATACTCACGGTGAAATGCTGCCCTGCCACGGATATCCGGAGCTCAAAAAATACCCGCATTTTTACGGGCATTACGGCACCGCCTGGCAGAACCAGAAAAAGGAGTTCTCTGAGTTTCCAGGTGCGATTCTCATGACCACCAACTGCATCCAAAAACCCAAGGAAGATTATAACGCCAATATTTTCACCACCGGACTGGTGGGCTGGCCCGGCGTCACCCACATCGCGGACAAGAATTTCAAACCCGTCATTGACCGGGCGCTTTCCCTTCCGGGGTTTGCGGCGGATACCGACAAGGGCACCGTGATGGTGGGATTTGCCCGGAACGCGGTCATGGGGGTTGCGGGAACGGTGATCGAGGGCGTCAAAAGCAAGGCCATCCGCCATTTCTTCCTGGTGGCGGGCTGCGACGGGGCAAAACCCGGCCGGAATTATTATACGGAATTTGTGGAAAAAGTCCCCAACGACTGTGTGGTGCTGACCCTGGCCTGCGGCAAGTTCCGGTTTTTTGACAAACAATTGGGGGATATCGGCGGGATTCCAAGGCTCCTTGATATCGGCCAGTGCAATGACGCCTATTCCGCCATCCAAATCGCCGTGGCCCTGGCGAATGCCTTTGAATGCGGTGTCAACGATCTGCCCCTGTCCATGATCCTTTCGTGGTATGAGCAGAAAGCCGTGGCGATTCTGTTGACCCTGCTGTATTTGGGCATCAAAGATATCCGCCTGGGGCCCAGTCTGCCGGCGTTCATCACGCCCAATGTGCTGAATATCCTGGTTGAAAAGTTCAATATTATGCCCATTTCCACGCCGGATGCGGATTTGAAAGCCATTCTGGGGTAGGAGAAGGCTGAAAAGGCTGAAGACTGAAGGGATTTAGGCTGTAGGGCGGGCGGAATGCGGCATTATAAAATGGTGGCTGCCGCCCGTTCCTTGTCACCGGTTGGATCGGCTGCCGATCTTCCAAAACCACATATCATTCTGAATAGGAGAAATGGCCCATGTCGGATCAACCTCAATGCGGCCTGTTTGGTTTGTCGTCCGTCGATCTGTCGGAAGATGACGTGATGGCGGCCATGAAATCCATGCAGGGGTATATCGACATCACCCCTGGGGATTTTAACGAGATTTACCGGATTGCGTTTCGCTATGCGGTTGACCGGCTTTCCCGGCTTGTCAAAGCCGAAGACATCATGACCCGCCGGGTGATCACGGTTGGGCCTGACACGGGGCTTGCCGAAACCGCCCGGATCATGGCGGAAGCGAACATTTCGGGGGTGCCGGTGGTCCATGCCGATCAGACCATTTACGGCATTATATCGGAAAAGGATTTTCTGTCCGGCATGGGGGGCGACCCGTCCGGCGGATTCATGAAGGTGATCGCCCAGTGCCTTGGCAACCGGGGTTGTCTGGCCATGCCCATCCGGGCAAAAACCGCCCAGGACATCATGAAAACGCCGGTCATCACGGCCTATCCGGACACGCCCGTTTCCGAGCTTTCCGGAAAACTGGCGGAGAACCGCGTCAACCGGATTCCCATCGTCACAACAGACGGCAGACTGGCGGGCATTGTGTCGCGGGGAGATATCGTCAACGCCTATTGCGCCAGAATTTTTTGAAAGGGGACGGAATGGTGGACTATTTAAAAAAAATGAAAGGCGTCACCAAAAGCCCGCCAGGAGTGGATTTCAAGGAAATAGCCTGGTCATGGGCCGGGGCTTTCGCGGGTATCGGGGCCATTGCCGGTTTCTTTTCCTTTTTTCTGGATGACGCGGATCTGACCCTTCTGATCGGTTCTTTCGGCGCGTCCGCAGTGCTGGCTTTCGGTGCCATCCGAAGCCCGCTGGCCCAGCCCCGGAACCTGATGGGGGGGCATGTGCTATCCGCCGTGGTGGGAGTGACCGCCTATCAACTCCTGCCCGGCCATTTGAGCCTGGCCGCGGCCCTGGCTGTCGCCACGGCGATTGCTGTCATGCATGCCACCAAAACCCTTCATCCGCCCGGCGGGGCCACGGCCCTGATCGCCGTGGTCGGCAGCGCCAAGATTCACGGTCTTGGCTATTTTTACGTTTTGATGCCGGTGGGCTTAGGCGCAATTATCATGCTGGCCGTGGCGCTGCTGGTCAATAACATTCCCGGCCACCGCCGGTATCCGGAATTCTGGTTATAAACGTATGAATTTCTGGATTTTCCTCACCGGAATGCTTCATCAGTTTCATGTTTTGCCCTGATGGTCCCGCCGCAGATGGAAATTGAGCCAGGACGGGGTGTCGTTTAACTCCCACAGGCGGGGTGGCACGCAGGGGCCTCTCAGATCTTCGGTTTGGTTACTGGTGGAAAGCCGGATAAGCGCCAGATACCACAAACAAAATTTATCCGGGTGCACCTCGCACCGGCCGTTCCGGCTGCCGCCGCAGGGTCCGTTCCGGGTATGCTTGGGGCATTGGGATTCCGGACACAGAAAGCCGCAATGCTGAATGCCGCAGTCCCCGCATCCCCGGCAGGACAGGAGCATTTTCTTGAAAAACGCCTCCATCCATTCAAACACGCGGCTGGCCGTTGGGCTATTGTCGATTTGTCCGCATAGCCGGGCATAAGCTTCCGCACGGGGGGCGTTGAAGCGAAAAAATTCCTCATGCATCCGGTGCATCATTTTAAAATGGGCCTGATGATACCCGCTTGGCCTCGCCGTGTCGCGGCGGGCCAGAACATCGGTGGATAGACCGGTGGCCGGATCTTTTTCAAACACATAAAATTGATCGTCCATGGGATAATCAAATTCCCCGATAAATTCCCCCCAGTTGCCTTCTATTTCCGCCATGCGGTCCAGTATGCGCTTCACGGTGACAAAACTCCGGTGTACGCCGCCGATATGGATGCCCCGGTAGCCCAGCCCCTTGACGATGGCCGCAAGCTTTGCGGTGCGTTCGATAGCGGCGAAATACCCTTTGCGTTTGTCCGTCTCCCATTCCTTCCGGACGATTTCAAAAAGCCTGGAATGCACCGGAGCCCCCGGCACCTTGCCGGAATTCATGACCCGGGCCGACCGGGGCGTCAGCATATAAATGGAGGCAATGACCGGGACATTGAGATGAAAAAGATCCTTGACGCGGATCAGTTCTTCGAATTTCCGGGCATCATATCCCAGTTGGGTGATGACGAATTTTGCTCCGGCCGCGACTTTTCGGCAAAGCTTGTAATACTGGGTATAGGTTTCCGCCTCCGTCCATTTAAAGGGAGATACCGCACATCCGGGGAAAATAAAATCCGTATTGCCTTTTTTTTGCGCCTTGCCGTTCAGCATGGAAAACATGCGCAAAAGATTCGTGGAATCCAGGTCGAACACCGGCATGCTCTGGCCCCCGAATCCTTTTCCCGAATAATCCCCGGTCAGGGCCAGGATATTGGTCATGCCCATGCGCATGAGCTGGAGGGCCCGGCTTTCCATGCCGGCCCGGTTCATGTCCCGGCAGGTGAAATGAATGATGACATCCATATTGTTTTTCATAATTTCGCTGCCCAGCGCGTCCGGGCTTAAGGAGGGATTGCCGCCGGGATTGTCCGTGATGGTGACCGCCGACAGCCTGCCGTCCTTCAGCGCGCCATCGGCCAGTTCGATCACCGCGTCAATGGAGCGGCCCGCGGATTCGGCTTTTGGCACCAGTTCCATGGTAATGATAAATTTTTCCGGGTTGTTCATGTCTTCTTGAAAATGAAGGGTCATTGCAGTCGCCTTTCTTTTTTGTTGCACGTATGTTTTATTCCACGGAAGGATGTTGAATCATGGAAATATCATTCATTTTCAGCCATAAGCGCAATTCCTGATCTGTCCGCAGGCTTTTCCAGTGACCCGTGACTCCTGCCACATAGACCAGCACGCAAAACAGGACCAGAATGCCGGCGCCTGCCTGTCCCACGGTGACGGGTTTTTCCCAAAACCGGAATTTCATCGCCAGGGTGTTTCTGGACGGGCAGATCTGGACGCAGTCCATGCAGCCGGTGCATTCCGGGGTAAGGAATTGCGGTTTGACATTCACGGGAAGGTGGGACGGGCAGACCTGGGCGCATTTGCCGCAATGGATGCAGGAATCCGCGTTCCGGACGATTCGGGCCGGGCTGATGATGCTGAAAATCCCCACCAGCGCGCCGTAAGGGCAGGCGTACCGGCACCAGAAATTTTTAATAAAAAAAGACAGGATTGTCAGCACAGCCAGCACGACGGCTGTTATCAGGGACATTTTCGTGAAAAAATACAGCATCTTGATGTCCGCGATAGTGTAATACGGGCTTTCGAAAAACCCGGCTATGTCGGATGGGCTCATGCCCAGGATGATCCATGCGAAAAAGCCCAGGAGCGCATATTTGACGCCGCGCAGGGGAATATCCAGCCAGACGGGAAGCCGAATATTTTTTCCAATGACGGATTCGCCGGTTTTCCACGCCCATTCGGACAAGGTTCCCACCGGGCAGAACCAACTGCAAAAGGATCTTCGGAACAAAAAGGAAATCAGCACGGCAAAGCCTAAAAACACCATGGATGCCGGGTGAATGGCGTCCCAGATGCCGGTGGCAAGGAAATATTTCCAGCCCATGAGCGCGCCGATGGGTAAAAATCCTTCCACACCCGTGGGCCGGAGGATGGTTACGGGACCATCCCCTGTTATCTGGGAAACATAGAGATAAAACTGAAACCCGGCGGCGATGGTGATTAGGAAAATAAGAAGCTGAATTTGGTTCCGAATACCGGAAATCAGCTTCTTTTTGATGAAACCCGTTTTGCTTGCGGTCATTTTAGGTTGTTTTCCTGTTTAATGTTTTCAGGAATGGTTGATTTTCCTTAATTCTTGGGATGATGCTCCTTGTATCGCATTTTGTCGGGTTGGCGCCTTGACTTAAATCAAATTTTTATTTCCGGCGGATTGTTTTTCTTTTCAATGGGTTTATGGTTTTTCCCGGCTTTTTTCCCCTGGCGCCCATAATGATTTCCTTCTGCTTTTCTCTGCCTTGAATGCTTTTTTCCACAAAGCAGGGAGCGCCGGTAAACGGATTTTTTCCGGTCCAGTACATAAGGGTGGAATAGGTGGACGGGGTGGGCGTGAAAATCTGAACCTGTTCGGGCAGGATGCCCAGGTGTTTGAGGGAGAAGGCCCGAAGGTTTTCCATATCCGAGGAGGTGCAGCCGGGATGGGCCGCGATGAGATAATAAGTCAGAAACTGCTCCAGGCCGGCGCTTCGGGTCATCCGGTCAAAAAGGCCTTTAAATTTCAGCAAAATGTCCGGCCCGGGTTTTCCCATCTTTTCAAGCACATGATTTTCCGTATGTTCCGGCGCAATTTTCATTTGCCCGGAAACATGATGACAGATCACTTCATTTAAATATTTCACCCCGTTTTGAGTGTCCGCCAGAATCATGTCATAACGAATACCCGATGCCACCACGATTTTTCGCACGCCCGGAACCTTCCGGAGCGCTTCCAGCAGATCGATCTGGGGCTTGTGATTCATGGGAAGCGCGGGGCAGGGCTTGGGAAACAGGCAGCGTTTGTCCGGGCAGCTTCCTTTGGTTGTTTTTCGGGGGCAGTCGATGCCGTACATATTGGCGGTGGGCCCGCCCACGTCCGCGATAATGCCTTTAAATGCCGGATGCTTTGTGAATTTTTGGGCCTCGGCCACGATGGAGATGGGGCTTCGGGACACCACCCGTCGGCCCTGGTGAACGGCAATGGCGCAGTAGTTGCACTCCCCGTAGCATCCCCGGTGGGTGGTGATGGAAAACCGTATGGTGTCAAGGGCCCGGACATTCCCCTGCCGCTTATAATAAGGATGGACATCCCGTGCGTAAGGCAGTTCATGCACGGCGTCCAGTTCCTCAGGCGTCAATGGATGGGCCGGCGGATTCTGGATAAGATACCGGGAATCCTGTTTCTGGGCCAGGGGGACGGCGGTTACCGGGTCATTGTTCTGGTAAAACAGGCGAAACATTTGGGTAAATACGTCTTTGTTTTCCGCGCACGCCGCATGGGAGGGAAGTTCCAGGCAGCCTTCCGGAATGGTTTGCGATGGATAGCAAAGCCCCCGGATATCCCGGATTGCCGCCTCATCTTTCCTCCGTAAAGCCTTCGCCAGTTCCACAATGCCGCGTTCCGCCATGCCATAAAGCAGATAATCGGCCTTGGCGTCAAACAGAATGGAGCGCCGGATGCGGTTGTCCCAATAATCATAATGGCTGACGCGCCGCAGACTGGCTTCAATGCCGCCCAAAAAGATGGGGGCCGTTGCCTTGAATCGGCTTCGGATGAGATTGGCGTACACAATGACAGCCCGGTCCGGCCGCCGGTTGTTGATTCCGCCGGGGGTATAGTCATCCTGCTGGCGCTTTTTTCCGGTGGCGGTCCAGTTGGCCACCAGGGAATCCACGCTACCTCCCGTGACCCCCCAGAACAGGGCTGGCTCCCCCAGCCGCCGGATGTCCTGATCCGGGTCCGCGCCGGTAACGTCTGGCTGGGCCATGACCGCCACCCGGAAACCGGCGCGCTCCAGCACCCGGCCGATCACCGCCGCGCCGATATACGGAGAATCAATATAGCTGTCCCCGGTGACCAGAATCACATCCGGCCGGTCCCAGCCAAGGGCTGTTATTTCTTCTTTTGTGGTGGGGAGGAACACGGGTTGCGCCTTTATCCTTCCGCCTTTATTCTTCCGCCTTCATCATTCGGCAGGCTGAACCCCGACCGCACATGAATATCCATCTGGGGGAAGGCCATTTCGATGTTGTGCTCCCGGAACAGGCGGTCGATTTCAAACCGGACATCGGATTCCACGGCCATGAAGTATTCCAGCCGGGTCCAGAACCGGAGCAGAAAAACAAGCGAACTATCGCCAAAATTCTTGAAAATCACATCTGGTTTCGGCAGTTTCAGCACCCTCGGTGTTGTTTCCGCCACTTCCAGAAGCGTCTTCCGCACCAGCTCCACATCCGAGCCGTAAGCCACCCCCACTTCCACGGTCCGGCGGATGCGCTTGTCCCGGAAGCTCCAGTTGGTGACCTGGGAGGAGATAAGATCGGAATTGGGAATGATCAGCGAGGCGTTGTCATAGGTCTGGACGATGGTGGAACGCACATTGATTTCCTTGACCGTGGCCCAGATACCGCCCACCTCGATGTCGTCCCCCACCTGGATGGGCCGCTCAAACAGCAGGATGATGCCGGAGATGAAATTGTTGAAAATGGCCTGAAGCCCGAATCCGAGCCCCACGCCAAGCGCGCCGAGAACCACCGTCAGGGAGGTGGCGGTAAAACCCACGGCATTTAAAGCGAACAAAATCCCCATCGACCAGAGCACATAAACGGATATGGTCACTACCGAATCCTGAAGACCTTCCTCAATACCGCTCTGTTTTAAAATTTTTTCCCGGAACAGATGCTGCCATGCCTTTGAAATCGCCTTGGTCAGAAAAAGGATGAGGATGCCGATAAAAAGTCCCAGAAGGCTGAATTTCATACTTCCCAGTTGAAAGGTGTGCCGAAGAAAACGAAACATGCCCAGGAGCACCGCCTGCTTCCCCCCCCAGGCAACCACCACCAGCGCAATGGATCCCGCAAACCACGCCACCTGAGCCAGCCGCACCATGATCCACCGGAACGAGTTTCCGGAATCGCCGGATATTTCTGAACCAGGTTCTTTGTGTCTGGATATTTTCGGATCCCATTCCCTGATGACCATGAACAACAGGCCGCACCACAGCGCCGCCACCACCGTTCTGCCCCAGGAAACAAGCCAGTATTGCGTCAGCAGGCCGTAACCGGTCAGCTCCAGCATGAACCCAGCCAGAATAATTAAATAAGCAATTGTTTTAACGGTTGATTGAACAATTTTCGTTTTTTCCGGAAATGCAAAGTCTCCTGACTGGATATGGCGATCCAGTTCTTTCCAGACAAAAAGGCTCCACGCATACAGGCTGATTCCAAAGACCACGCGCCAGACAATCAACAGGGAACTGCCGGTGCCGCCCAGCCAGATGACCACGGCGCTCCCGATGAAAAACCATCTGGAAATCCGGATCAACATCCGAAGGTAATAATTCGGTTTCCAGGTCGGCCGGAGTTCCTCTTCGCTGAAATACAGATTCACGGCATCCAGGCACCACTTGGAAAACAGCCAGACGATCAACAGGTTTAAGATCAACGAAAGGATGGGAATTTTGGATTGAAACGGGCCGCTCTGATCATAAACAGAGAGAAACAGGGTGATGGCCAGAAGAAACAGGGATTGCTGAATGATCTGAAGCGTCAGCCGGTTCCAGAACCTGCCGGCCGCGCCGGCATGGTCCATGGCCCGGAACAGATGGATCCGGATCCGGTAAGATAAAATTAGAACCAGCCCTAAAAGCAGGATAAAAGACACCACCAGAATCCCGCCCGACTTCCGGATGAATTCCAGAACCGGCTGATTTTTCCAGGTCTCTTGTTTGCCCGTCGCCTGAATTTGATCCAGGGCTGATTTTAGATCCACATGGAGCCGTTTGAATCCGATGCTGTTCAGAAAATTCTGCCGCTCCAGAAGGTTTTCCTTTTTCTTCTTGGCAATGGTTTCATTCAGTTTCTCGGATAATTCATTGAAACTTTGCTGGGTTTCCTTGAGCTGAGTCAGCAAATCCCCATACAGGGTTTGAATTTTTTCAGCCATCCGCTCTTTTTCCTTGAGAGCGGTCACCAGTTTTTTAAACCGGCCGGTCACGGTGGAGGCTTCTTTTTTCAGCGTGATATCCGACAGAATTTCAAGCAGTTGATTCTCGGTAGTCGTGAGCTGTTCCCGGGTCTGGCTAAGGAGCGGGGCCATGCCGGTCTGCTTTGCCGTCAGATCGTTGATCTTTTTGTTGATGTCCTCGGCATGGGTCCGGGTTTCCAGCCACGCCCTTTCAAAATCATTCACCGAGGATTCATCGGATTGCAGCAGGAGGTTGTTGAATATGGGCAACTGAATTTTATAGGCGTTGATTTCCGCAAAAGTATCTTTTTTCAATTGCTCCGCTTCACTGAGGAGGCCTTTCAGGTCTTCGATGTTCTTCAACTCATTGTTCAGCACATCCTCAATGGAGGATTTCAGCGCGCCCACCGCCACCGGCGATGACGGGCCGTTCTGGGCGAATGCCGCCGATGGGGCCAAAAAAACGGCGGCCAGAAGCCATGCCGCAACAAAAACGGGGATTAATCTCTTTTTTTTCCTCACGCTGTTTTCCTTTTTTATAGCCATTTTCTGGTTTTAAACCATATCACCATGGAGACAAAGATCACCAATGTAAAAATCCAGAAAACCGGATACCCGTATTGCCACTCCAGTTCCGGCATATAGGTGAAATTCATCCCGTAAACCCCGGCGAAAAAAGTCAAGGGGATGAACAGGGTGGCCATCACCGTCAAAACCTTCATGGTTTCATTCATTTTCTGGCTGACGCTCGACATATAGGAATCCAAAACATCCGCCAGCAGATCCCGGTAAGTTTCGACGGTGTCAATCACCTGGATGACATGGTCGTAAACATCCTGAAGATAGATCAGCACATGCCCCTCGATCAGGCCGGATTCCCCCCGGAGCAGCCCGCTCATCATCTCCCTCAGGGGCCAGATGGTTTTCCGCAAATGCACCACTTCATGCCGGGCCGCATGGATGGCGGCCAGGGTTTTCTTGTTCGGGCGTTCAAGGGCTTCCTGCTGAAGTATTTCAATATCGTCCCCGAGTCTTTCCAGAACCAGAAAATAATGGTCGATGACCATGTCCATGAGCGCGTATGCCAGGTATCCCGCTCCGGCTTTCCGGATCCGGCCCTTGCCTTTTTTTATTCGTTCCCGCACCGTTTGGAACACATCTCCTTCTCTTTCCTGAAACGAAATAAGATAATCCCGGCCCAAAATGAGGCAGACATGCTCATACTCCAACCGGGCGGCATCGTCCGGCTCCAGAAAAATCATTTTCAGCACGATAAACAGATAGTCTTCATAATCATCAATTTTCGCCCGGTGCTGCGTATTGACGATATCTTCCAGAAGCAGGGGGTGGAGGCGAAACCGCTTGCCGAGGGTCTCAATCACCTCCATGTTGTGGATGCCGGAAACATTGATCCACGTGACCGCGGATTCATCCTTATGCTGAAGGATATCCTCGACCTTTACCTCCGCTGTTTCCCTGACCTGGTGTTCATCATACGTGAGTACGGAAATCTTTACGGGCTCGTTGGTTTTGTCACCGACATAAATCAATGACCCCGGAGAAACGCCGATCTTTTTCTTCCTGGATTTGCGGGCCATGCGTGTTCCTCCTGCATTCAAAATAGCGTGTTTACAAACCGGAAGCCGTCCGGACAAACCGAAAAACCGGCGGTTGTTAACCGCCATTATGCGTAAATTATCCATTTTTTGGCAATAAAAATGATTCAACGCCCGGCTGACGGAAATCGGGCGATTTTTTAAAAAATGGCCGAAAACCGCCCTTGACAGGTTTTCGGCCATGATTATTTTATATATGAAAAAAGTCAACAACCTGTTGATATTAATTTATTTAATAATTCATTCACATCACGAAAGGAGGAATGTGTCATGTTGATCCGAAGAATTTTTAATAATCCGGCATTATACAGGAATCCGTTTAATGAACTGGAGCGGATGCGGCGGCAGATGGACGCGCTGGCTGGCAATATGTTCAGCGGGGCTCCCCAGCAGGCGACGGCATCCGGCGTTTACCCGGCGCTGAATGTGACCGAAGATAAAGACAAGTATTTTATCCGGGCCGAACTTCCGGGACTGAAACAGGAGGATCTGGATATTCAGGCCACGGGTAAAAGCATTTCCATTTCCGGTCAAAAAACCATCGCTCCCGAGGATGAAACGGCGAAATATCACCGCAGGGAAAGAGAGGCTGGAAAATTTTCCAGAATCATTGATTTGCCGGACAATATTAATACGGAAAAAGTGGAAGCAAGCCTTGCCAATGGTATTTTGACCATCACCATACCCAAGGCGGAGATTGCCAAACCCAGACAAATCACCATTAGGTAAACCGCTTGAAAGGAGGGATTTCCATGAGTGACGCAAAAGAACTTCAGGCCAGAGAAAAACAGGAAGTCGCTGCTCCGGCCGAGCATACGAAACCAGGACTGCTTTTTACCCCGGCAGTGGATATTTTTGAAACCGAAGCCCAGATTACACTGCTGGCCGATATGCCGGGCGTGACGCCCAAAAATTTAAACATCGACCTTAGAGACGACACCTTGACCCTGACCGGAGACATTGATCCGTTTGAGGGGCCGGACGAGAACGACATCCTCATCGAATATGAAGTCGGCAAATATTTCAGGCAGTTCACGCTTTCCGAAGTCATCGACCAGGAAAAAATCGAGGCGAATTTGAGCGACGGCGTGCTGCGATTAACCCTGCCGAAAGTGGCGAAAGCAAAACCCAGAAAAATCGCCATCACTGCGGCATAAACCTAAAAACCATTCAAAAAAGCCGGAGACACTGGGAATGTCTCCGGCTTTTTTTGTTCTCGCCAACGCCCGCTCACAACCAGATCATGCACGCATAAGGTATAACTTTTGTAAGGAGAGATTTTCCGCCATGCACTCACTGATCAGATCATGTTATCGAAATCAACCCCAACGGGGTTGTGTCAGGAGCCGGATATTTTCACGGCAAAAAGAAAAATCTTTGCGGTCCATGGCAATCAGAAAAAACGGGGACTTTTTGTGATGGTGGACGTGATTGATGATGACCCGCAGTGGCTTTGCGGCCTAAATACAGAAAATCGTTACAAGGGTGGGAGAAGGTTGTTTGGTTTTTGAACAAACAGTTTATTTAGCCAGAGGCTGGGTTTTCCAGCGGTTATACATCCAGCACCACTGATCCGGATATCGCCGTATAATGCTTTCAATAACCCTGTTAAAATTCTGGGTGTTTACAAGAACGTCCGATTCCACATCACCGGTATTAACAACGGGAACCTCGGGCAACACCTCCAGATGGTATTTGCCGTTTTCACGAGCGAAAAAGTATGGAATTACCGGCGCACCCGTCATAAGGGCCAGATGGGCGGGCCCAGCGTTGGCGCAGGCTTTTTTTCCTAAAAAATCAATAAATACCCCCTGGTGATGTTTGACATTCTGATCGATGAGCATGGCCATGCAGTTGCCCAAACCAAGCTCATGGAAAATCCAACGCACCGCTCCTTTCAGGGGGTATAGCCGGCTTCCCTGTGATTCCCTTTTTTCGTGGAAATACCGCTCCGCAGGAGCATAATCCAGCTTGCGATAAACGCCGCAGACTTGCTGGCCGGAAAGATTGTTGAGATGAACAGATATCTCCCAGTTGCCGATATGGCCGGAAAACATCAGAACCCCCTTGCCCTTCATCTGCGCATTCATTAAATGGGAAAGTCCATTTTTGGTGTAGTGCCTGGAAAGCTCACGGGGTTTCCAAGCATACGCTCTGGGTGTTTCAAAAAACATATTGGTGGCATGAAAAAAGGCTTTTCTCGCCACGCGGTTAATCTCTTGAGGCGTCATTTGGCCGCCAAACGCCTGGGTGATATTTTCAATTGCAATTTTTCTGTGCCGCAGATCTATGGCAAACCAGAGTTTAGAGATGAACAGGGCTATCTTTTCACCCACCTTGGGTGGTATCAAGGCGAATGTATCGAATATCGCTTTGATTGCCTTGTAGGCAATGGTTTCCATAACAGTCATTTTCATATATTTTATGTCTCGATTTTTTTTAGCATCACGGATCAGAGTACACCCTCATGAATTTAAGCATACATCAACAAAAAAATACAGGGACACAATTAATGCTTGTCATCACCTTTGGGAATTCCGGGGACATCATATAAAATTATTGACAAAAACCAAACCATCTGATTTTCATAACCCATGGCAAGAATAGCAAGAGCCGTGGCGCCGGGAATCCCGCACCATGTAACACAGAGGGGAAACCGACGGCAGCAGGCGTTTTTCAACGATGAAGATTACCAATCCTATCTGTCTCTCATGTCGGAATGGTGTGCGCGATTCCGGGTGGAGACCTGGGCGTATTGCCTTATGCCGAACCACGTTCACCTGATTGTGGTGCCGGAAACAAAGGACGGGTTAAACCTTGCCATCGGCGAAGCCCACCGGCGCTACACCCGGCGGATCAATTTCCGTGAAGATTGGCGGGGGCATTTGTGGCAGGGACGGTTTTCGTCTTTTATCATGGAAGAGCAGTATCTGTTGGCATGCGCGCAATATGTGGAATTAAATCCGGTCCGGGCGGGTCTGGTTAAAAATCCTGAAGACTGGCGGTGGAGCAGCGCCAGCGCGCATATTTCCGGCGAGGATGATATCCTTGTAAAAACAAAGCCGTTGCTGCAAATGGTGAATAAACCCTGGAAACGCTTTCTATCCGTTGACGCGGCGGAGCCGGAAATCGAATTGTTCCGAAAACATGAGCGGACCGGGCGGCCATTGGGGGAGAACGATTTTATTGAAAAGCTGGAACGCCTTTTGGACCGCACGCTGAAACCTCAAAAACCCGGGCCTAAAAGGAAATGATCAAGCCGGCAGAGAATCCATGAGCAAAAAATAGATTGAATGCGATATTGGGCAATCACTATATCACCAGTTTTAAAAAATTTATCATGATAATGAAGTTCTCGGACCTTCTGGAAGAATTATCGGCAAAAACCGAAACCCCTCATCCCGCTGGACGTCTCCTGTCCGTTTTAATTTATCGATTTTATAAGAAATATGATACGAACGGCCACCACGTACAGAAATGTCTGATCGCGTTTTGAGAATGCGGTGGATGTCACCTGAAGATCTTTTTCCATAAGAAAAATTTAATCTTTTTTTAATCTTTTTTTTATCCCGTCTGTCGTAATCTGCCGCCGTAATCAACAAACGCAAACCAGACAGGGAGAATCATGCATGAAAACTATCCTGATCGTCGATGATGAAGCAAAAATAAGGAATCTCTACAAACGCTTGCTCGAAAAAGAGGGCTTTTCCGTGATGACGGCGAAAAACGCCGAATCCGCCCATGAGCTGCTCTTGACCCATCCGGTGGATCTGGCGCTGCTGGATATCAATCTGGAGGCCCATGTGGATGGATCGACGCTGTATGACGTCTTGGCGGCGTTCTTTCAGAAAACCCGGGTGCTGGTATCCAGCGTCTATCCGCTTGAGGAGCAGAAAAAAAGGATAAAAGGCGCTGCCGGTTATTATGATAAAGCGGAAGGCATTCAGGGTCTGATCGGTCAGGTAAAAGCCATTCTGGAAAAATTTCCGGAACCGGCTGCGGCATAAACCGGTAAAGCCAGCATCCTTGACATCGAAAAACCCTGTTTTAATGTAAGAGAAAAAAACCAAAAGGAGTTCAGGAAAAATGGCGGTTGACGTTAAACAGATCACCGAAAAAGTGGAGCAGGAAAGCCGTACCATCCAGCAGATACGGGCCGCCGTGCATGAGGTCATTGTGGGGCAAGACCTTCTCGTGGACCGGATGATCATGGCGATGCTGTGCAATCAGCATGTACTCATCGAAGGCGTGCCGGGGCTGGCCAAAACCCTCACCGTCACGACGCTTGCGGGGCTGGTGAACGCCAGCTTCAAGCGGATCCAGTTTACCCCGGACCTTCTGCCCGCAGATGTCATCGGCACATTGATCTACAATCCCAGAACTAACGAATTCACCACCAAAAAGGGCCCGATTTTCGCCAATATCGTGCTGGCCGATGAAATCAACCGGGCCCCGGCGAAAGTCCAGAGCGCTCTCCTGGAAGCCATGCAGGAACGGCAGGTGACCATCGGGGACGAGAGTTTTCCCGTGCCCGACCCTTTTCTGGTGCTGGCCACCCAGAACCCCATCGAGCAGGAAGGCACCTATCCCCTGCCCGAAGCCCAGGTGGACCGGTTTATGATGAAGCTGAAGGTGACCTACCCCACCAAGGATCAGGAACACCGGATTTTAAAGAAAATGGCCCGGTCCAAACGGGCCACCAATGTCACACCGGTCATCGATGTGGCCGATATTCTGCGCCTTCGTGAACTCGCGGACGATATCTTCATGGATGAAAAAATCGAGGAATACATTGTTAATCTCGTGGAAGCCACCCGCAACCCCGAAGCTTATAAACTGGATATCCGGCCCCTGATCCGCTACGGCGCGTCTCCCAGGGCCACCATTTTTCTGGCAATGGCCTCAAAAGCAAGCGCGCTGATGGAGGGCCGGGGATATGTGATTCCCCAGGACGTGAAATCCGTGGCGTTAGATGTGCTGCGGCACCGGGTGCTCATGACCTATGAGGCGGAAGCGGAAGAAAAAACGTCCGAAGACATCATCGAACAGATTTTGCAGACCGTGGATGTGCCATGATTTCCAAAGATCTGGCCAAAAAAATCCGGTATATCCAGATTTATACCAGCAAGGCGGTCAACCACCTGCTGGCCGGGGAATACGAAAGTATTTTCAAGGGCCGGGGCATGTCGTTTTCGGAAGTAAGGGAATACCAGATGGGGGACGATATCCGGGCCATCGACTGGAACGTCACGGCCCGGACCGGCACGCCCCACGTGAAACTGTATGCGGAGGAACGGGAGCTCACGGTGCTGTTTCTGGTGGATATGTCCGCTTCCGGGGCCTTCGGCAGCACAGAACGCACGAAAAACGAGACGGCGGCGGAACTCTGCGCGCTGGTGGCGTTTTCAGCCATTAAAAATAACGACAAGGTGGGGCTGGCCCTGTTTACCGATCATGTGGAAAAATTCATCCCCCCGGCCAAGGGCGCGACCCATGTGCTGCGCATTATCCGGGAACTGCTTTCTTTTTCTCCGAAACGCGCCCGCACCGATATACAGGGCGCCATTGAATATTTGGGCCGGATAACAAACAAGCGCTGCGTGGTGTTTCTGATTTCTGATTTTCTGGATAAGGGATTTGAAAAATCCCTGCGGGTCATGGGCAAACGGCATGATTTGATTGCGGTTTCAGTATCTGACCCCAGGGAAATGGCGATGCCGGATGCGGGGCTGATAGAACTGGAAGATGCGGAAACCGGGGCACGGGTGGTCATGGACACCGGCAGCAGGCTTGTGCGGAAACGTTACGAGGCGCTGGGCCTGGAAAGACAGCAGCGGTTGCGGGGGCTTTTCCGGTCCACGGGTGTCGATCATCTGGAGATTGAGAACGGGCGGGATTATGTGGGGGATTTGGTGCGGTTTTTCAAAATCCGGGGCCGTCGGCTCAGACAGTGAGGTTATTGATAACATGGCAATCATAAGCCCCAAAAAAATACTTTCATTGTTGGCATTGCTGATCGTTGGTTTTGCGGGATTCATGATGCTGCCTGCCTGCCAAAACCCGCAACCACCAGCGGAAAAGCAAGCCGCCGGCATCCATAAAACCCTTGAAAAAGCCCCGGTGACCCTTGATGTGGATGTGGACCGGTCCAGCATCACGGTGGCCGACCGGCTGGAACTCAAAATAACTGTTTTTGCCCCGGCGGGATATGAAGCGGAGTTTCCAGATAACTTGCCGGAATCAAAAGAAAAAAAACAAAATTTCAGCCTGGTGGAAGCCAAGGCTGAGGCGGTTGAAATAATAAAAGACGGCCGGACCCGCACCAGCCGGATATATATTCTGGAGCCGTTTTTGGCCGGGACATACACCATCCCGGCCATGACCGTGAATTTCTGGAAGACCGGAGAAAAGGAGAAAACCGTCCAGGCCATTGACTCTCCTGAAATGCGGATCACGGTGACTTCCCTTCTACCTGACACCGCGGACGGCACTGGGATAAAACCTCACGATATCCGGCCACCGGCCGCTTTGCCGCGTTCAATGGATTATTGGCTGTTGTTGGGAGGGATTATTGCCGGATTATTATTCATGGGCCTGGGGGCTTTTCTGATCCTCCGGAAACGGCAGCGCGCCCGGCTTATTAAAGCTGAACTGGTGATTCCGCCCCATGAAACTGCGTTTTCGGCATTAGATGCGCTGATAGCGGAAAACCTGATTGAAAAAGGAGAGATCAAACTTTTTTACCAGGAAATATCCGGTATTCTCAGGCGCTATATTGAGGCCCGTTTCGGGCTGCGGGCCCCGGAGCAGACCACCGAGGAATTTCTGGGCGGCCTGAAAACCGGCGCGGCGTTAGACAACCGGTATCAGGGATTGCTGAAAGATTTTCTCACCCACTGCGATCTGGTGAAATTCGCGGCCTATCTGCCTGCGGAAGCGGATATCCGGAACACCATTGATAGTTGCCGGACATTTGTGCAGAAAACCCGGCAGGTGAACGGGGGTTGATTCTGATGCAGTTTCATTCACCCTGGATGTTTTTATTATTGATCGCCATTCCTGTCGTCCTGTTTTTGCGGCGGATGGCGCACAAAACCGGAACCATCCGGTTTTCGGAGGTAAGCCACGCGGCGGCGTCCGGGAGATCCCTCCGCCAGCGGTTTTCAACCCTTCCTCTGGCGTTGCGGGTCGCGGCCCTGGTCTGCCTGGTGATCGCACTGGCGCGGCCCCAGACCGGCATGGAAAAAACCCGGGATATTTCCGAGGGCATCGCCATTCAGATGGTGGTGGACCGGTCAGGCAGCATGGGCGCGGAAATGACGTATCAGGGAACCCAGATGACCCGGCTGGATGTGGTGAAAAAAGTATTTCTGGATTTTGCATTAGGCAACGGCAAGGATCTTCTGGGCCGGTCCAGTGATCTCATCGGCATGATCGCCTATGCCCGGTATCCGGACACGATTTGCCCCCTGACCCTGGCCCATGACACCCTGCCCCTGTTTGTGGAAAACACAAAACTCGTATCCCGGAAACCGGAAGACGGCACCGCCATCGGGGACGCCCTGGCCCTTGCCGCAGCCCGGCTTGAAACCGCTGAAAAGGCCCTTAAAAAACAGCAAAAAGAAATTCCCGGGGCATATAAGATTAAAAGCAAAATTATGATTCTGCTCACTGACGGCCAGAACAACACCGGCAAGCGCACGCCCATGGAAGCTGCCGAAATGGCGGCCAAATGGGGCATCCGGGTATATGCCATCGCCATCGGCGGCGGGGAATCCGGCATGGTCCGCACCCCTCTGGGCGTTTTCCAGATACCCGGAGGCGCGGAAACGGATAACGCCACATTAAAGGCCATCGCGGAAAAGACCGGCGGCGCATTTTGGGAAGCCCAGGATGCCGGCGCCCTGTCCGAGGTCTACAAGGAAATCGACCGGCTCGAAAAAAGCGAAATCCAGACATTGCGGTATACGGACTACAAGGAAGGGTTTCTTCCCTTCGCGCTGCTGGCGTTTGGCCTCATCATGGGGGAAATTCTGCTGTCCTGCACCGTGTTCCGGAGGCTGCCGTAATGGGCATAAAACTTCAATTTGTCCACATGCTGTTCCTGCTCTGGACTATTCCTTTCGTGATGGGCCTGTATGTGCATGCCGCCATGCGCCGGCGGCAATTGCTGAAACGTTTTGCAGACGCCGGCATGATGGAAAAACTGGCGCTTTCCGCAAGCCCCGTCAAGCGGCGGTGGAAAGTAGCCGGGGTAATTGCGGCAATGACCCTTATTATTATCGCCGTTGCCCGTCCTGCCTGGAACCTGAAACCGGAAACCATTGAGCGCCGGGGGCGGGATGTGGTGTTTCTGCTGGATGTTTCCAAAAGCATGCTGGCCGAGGATTTGCAGCCCAGCCGTCTGGAGCGCGCAAAACTGGCGATTTCCGACTGCATCGAGGTTCTTGCGGGAGACCGGGTGGCCCTGGTGGCCTTTGCCGGAACAGCGGTGGTCAAATGCCCGCTGACCCTGGATTACGGGTTTTTCCGCATGATGCTGGCGGATATTTCCCCGGACAGCGTTTCCAGGGGCGGAACCCTCATCGGAGACGCCCTGCGAACCCTCATGGCGGAAGTGTTTGACGATGGCGCGGGCCTTTACCGGGATGTCATTCTCATCACTGACGGCGAGGACCAGGACAGCTTTCCGGTGGAAGCGGCGAAGTTGGCCGGGGAAAAAGGCATCCGGCTCATTATCGTGGGCATTGGGGATGAAAACGAGGGTCGAAGGATTCCCGTGACCAACGAAAACGGCGAGAAAATATTTTTAAAATACAACGGGCAGGAGGTGTGGACCCGTCTGGACGCCGATACGTTAAGAAAAATGGCCCTGGCCACGCCGGGGGGCAAATACCTGAACGTGGCCACCGGCGCGGTTGACATGGGGAAGGTCTATCAATCCCTGGTGCTGGCTGCGGACCGCAAGGATTTAAAATCGGAAACCATCCGCCGGTATGACGAAAAATTCCAGATTTTTCTGGCATTGGCTCTGTTACTGCTCATGGCGGAAATGGTGGCGGGTGAAAGAAAAAAAGTGTAAACAAATCATAAGTATTTTGAATGCCTGAATAGTTACAACAAATCATGAAACAACATCACTTATATTATTTATTAACTATTTTAATCATTTCGGCAATGCTGGCGTCCCTGTCTTTTGCCGAGTCGGCGGTTTCTCTGGTGGAAAAGGGCAACGCCGCCTATAATGCCGGAAAATATGACGAGGCCCTGTCCGCCTTTGACGCGGCGGCAAAGGAAAGACCGGTCGATGCCCGCATTGAATTTAACCGAGGCGCGGCGTTTTTCCGGAAAGGGGAGATGGACAAGGCCAAGGACGCCTGGGAAAAGGCGGCCCTGGGCGCAACAGATGCGCTGATGGAGGCGGAATCCCTCTATAATCTCGGGATACTTGAATTTTCAAAACTCACCCAGGCCCAGGCCGCTGACCCGAAAGCCGCCCTTGAAGCAGGGGACCGGAGCGTCCGGTATTACCATGAGGCAAAGGATCTGCTGGCTAATTCCCCGAAATATAAAAACCATTCTTTAATCCGGGAGGCGTCTGAAAATATTGAACTGGCGCGCCGGAATATGAAAACCATTGAAGAGGAAATGGCCCGGCGCGAGGATGCCGCCAAAAACCAGGCCCAGGCTGCGGAAGACCTGAAAAATCTGATTGACCGGCAGCAGGATTTAAACCAGCGGACCCAGGATAAGGTAGCGGCATCCCAGCCTGACCAGAAAACCCCGGACGGGAATCAGCCGGAACAGCCTCCGCTGAACGACATGGCCAAAGAGCAGTCCCAGTTGCAGGATCAAACGCAAAAAACCGCTGAAAAACTGGCCGGAAATGATGCTGCGGCACCAATAAACCCGGCGACACCGGACCCGGCCCAGGCAGCCAAAGACCATCTGGCGGAAGCCCAGGCCCGGCAAAAGGACGCGGCGGATAAATTGAATGCGGGACAGGCGTCCGAAGCGGCGAAAGATCAGGATGCAGCTCTCGAAAAAATGAAGAATGCCCTTGATCTGCTTCAGTATAAGGAAGATCAGAAAAAAGACAGCCAAGGCAAGGACAGCCAGGGCAAGGGCGACCAGAAACAGCAGAACCCGTCTTCAGATTCGGAAAAACAGACGAAGAAGGGGGAAAAGAAACAGGACGCAGAACCACAGGCAGAGCAAGGCCAGACGGCGGCCGGGAACCCGGAAAACCCTGAAAATACGCCGGATGCAGGAGCCGGTTCCTCGAAGGTTCTGCTCCCGGATGACGCCGAGCGCATTTTGAATGAGGAAAAGGAAAACAAAAAAATCCGTCAGCAGGTTTCCGGGGCTGGGGGGTATCAGGATGTGGACAAGGACTGGTGATGATGAGCCGTCGTTACACCATTATTATTGCCTGGATATGGACCTGGATAGGGGCCTTGCTGCTGTGCTTTGCCGCGACAGCAAGCGCGGCAGGCCTTACGGCCGAGGTCCAGGTGGCCCAGACCCAAGCCTATGTGGGCGAGCCGGTCACCATGCAGATAGTGGTTTCCGGCAGCGAATCCCCATCCCAGCCCAATCTTTCCCATGTGGATGGCCTGTCCGTGTCATTTCAGGGGGGCAGCCAGAACTCCAGCCGGTCCATCAGCATCATCAACGGCCGCATGACCCAGGATGTCCGCGAGGGCTACGTGTTTTCCTATCAGATCACCCCCCTTCGGGCGGGAAACATCACCATTCCTCCCATCCAGGTGGTTTCAGGCAGCGAAACCGTTGTCACCCGGCCGGTCAGCCTTCGGGCCAGCAAACCCGAAGAAACCGATGATTTCAAGATTCGGATGAATTTGTCCCAAAACACGTGCTATGTGGGGGAGCCGGTCACTCTCACCGTGACCTGGTATCTGTCCGGTGATGTGGAAACCGCCAATTTCGCCATTCCGTTTCTGGAAAACAAAGACCGGTTTTTTGTGGCGGACCCGAAAATCGATACGCATTCAGGCCGCCAGTATTACAAGATTCCCGCCAATGATGGTGAAATTATTGTGGAAAAAGGCCAAGGCGAGCTGGATGGCCGGGTGTATTCAACCCTTTGGTTTCAAAAGATTCTGATTCCAAAGAATTCCGGGAGCGTCACCCTTGACCCCATCACGGTGTCTTTTAAAGCCCTGACCGGATACCGGAACCGCAGCCGGTCAATGAACGATGACTTTTTTTCGAATTTTTTTAATCAAAATATGCGCCAAGGCGTCTACCGGCAGGGGGTGGCGCCGTCCAACAGTCTGGCCCTTGAGGTGAAAGACCTGCCGCTTGAAGGCCGTCCCGGCGATTTTTCAGGACTTGTGGGCGACTATGAGATAGCGGCCCAGGCATCCCCCGTCACCGTCAATGTGGGCGACCCCATTACCCTGACGGTATGGGTGAGCGGGCCGGAATTTTTAGATCCGGTGCAATTGCCGCCCCTCCAAAACCAGCCGGACCTGGTGCGGGATTTTAAAGTGCCGTCGGAGATGGCCGTCGGTGAAATATCCGGAAACCGGAAAATTTTCACCCAGACCATCCGGCCCTTGCGGGCGGATGTGACGGAGGTGCCGCCCCTTTCCCTGTCTTATTTTGACACCCGCGCCGGAACTTATCAAACCGCAAGAACCGCGCCCATTCCCCTGACCGTGAGCCCCACGCGGATGTTGACGGCAAAGGATGCGGAAGGGATGGCTTCCGCCGGGCCGTCCGGCAGCCAGGTGAAAACCCGGGCCGCCGGCATCGCCCATAATTACGAAGACGAGGGCGTCCTGAAACGGCAGATTCATGACCCGGCCGTCTGGGTCCGGTCGCCGGCCGGGATCGCAACCCTTGTCCTGCCGCCGGGTCTTTACCTGATGCTTTTTGCCGGAACATGGGTGGTTCGAAAGAAAAAAGCCGATCCTGCGGCAGGGTTTGCCAGAAAAGCGGGGGTTCGGTTGCGCCGGGAGATTGACCAAATCCAGCGGAGCGTTCCTTCAAGCCAGGCAATGGCTGAAATCCTGGAAGCATTTAAGACCTATTTGCGGGACAAGTTCCGCCTCGCGCCCGGCGTGTTGACGTTCCAGGATGTGGCCGCGTTTTTAGGCCGGAAGGGCATGGACACGGATGCGCTGGCGGAACTGAAAACCCTGTTTGCGGATGGCGAGGCGGCCCGGTTTGGCGCCGCCGGTGCCTGCGGCCCTGTGGACGCCATGGCGGAAAGGGCGCGCCTTCTGGTGAAAAAAATTGAGAATCTTTAACATGCTGAAAATAATTGTCAATATTGCCAATCGCCGGTGGAAATACAGCGCCCAATTTTTCGGGATAAATGTCCTGATGCTGATTTTCTTGTCTTTTTTCCATGGCCTGGCGTTAAGCGGCGAATTATTGCCCCAGGCCCAACATCAGGCCCACATTCGGGAATGGCTGGACCAGGCAACCCGCCTGTTTGACCAGGCGGGGCAGCTCTCCCAAACCGACCCGGACAAGGCCCGATCCCTTTTCCGCCAGGCGGCCCTGGGCTATGAACGCCTTATCACCCAGGGCGGGGTGGAAAACGGCCGGTTGTATTATAATATCGGAAACAGTTGGTTTCAGGCGGAAGATATCGGCCGGGCCATATTCAATTACCGCAAGGCCATGCAGTATATTCCCAATGACCCCAACCTTCGCCAGAACCTGGAATACGCCCGGAATAAACGCCTGGACAATATCGCCGAACCCCAGAAAATCAAAGTGTTCCAGACGCTTTTTTTCTGGCATTATGATTTGTCGACACCCATGAAAATCGGTGTGTTCGGCGTTTTATTCGCCATGGTCTGGGTTGTGGCCGGCATACGGCGGCTCCTCAGCCGTCCGGTATTGGGATGGCCGTTTTTTCTGGCCCTGACCCTTGCCATCATGATGGGCGGGTCTCTTGTCGCCGAAGCGGTTATTCTCCGGCAGGTCACCCCCGGCGTGATTCTGGACCCATCGGTGACGGCCCGCAAAGGCAACAGTGAAAACTATGCGCCCAGTTTTACCGAACCGCTTCATGCGGGCACGGAGTTCGATCTTGTGGAGAAACGGGGCCAGTGGTACAATATCCGCATGAATGATGGCCGGACCTGCTGGGTTCCCGCAGGCAGTACGAGGCTGGTCCGGTAAATATTACTATACAAGGAGACAAATAATGAAATTTGCAACCATGAAATGCTTCATTAATGATCGGGGGAGAAGGGTTTCCCTGACCGCGATGCTGATTGTGGCAGCTTTTGCGGTCTGTATGCCCATTGCCCCGTCAGATGCCTTTGGCTGGGGCCAGTCCGCCAGAATGGTTCCCCAGGATTTTACCTCGCTTTCGAAAACATGCAGCCCGGCGGTGGTCAATATCAGCACCGTAAGGACCATGAGCAGCAATGGCGGCCGGGTGTTTGAACATTTTTTCGGGGGGCCCCAGGGCCAGCAGGATCCGTTTGGCCGTTATTTTGAGGAATTTTTTAAAAACATGCCCCAGCGTCAGTTCAAGCAAAATAGCCTGGGCTCGGGGTTTATTCTGGACAAGGCCGGGTATATTGTCACCAATAACCATGTGATTGAGGGCGCGGATGAAATTCAGGTCAAACTCAATGACGGCAAGGAATTTCGGGCGGAAATCATCGGGGCGGATGCGTCCACGGATCTGGCCCTGATCAAGATCAAGGCCGATCAAGCCCTGCCCGCGCTGCCCCTCGGCGATTCCGACAAAATGGAAATCGGTCAGTGGGTGCTGGCCATTGGCAGCCCCTTTGGCCTGGAGCATACGGTCACGGCCGGTATCATCAGCGCCAAGGGCCGGGTCATCGGGGCCGGTCCTTATGATGATTTTATCCAGACCGACGCCTCCATCAATCCGGGCAACAGCGGCGGGCCCCTGCTGAATATGAACGGCGAGGTCATCGGCATCAACACCGCCATCGTCAACGGCGGGGACGGGATTGGTTTCGCCATACCCATCAATATCGCCAATGCTGTTTTTGAACAATTGAAAGACAGCGGCGCCGTGACCCGTGGATGGCTGGGGGTGGGCATTCAGGATCTGGACAAGGATTTGAAGGAATATTACGGCATCACCCAGGGCGTTCTGATTTCCGAGGTGTTTCCCGGAGACCCGGCGGACAAGGCCGGTATTTTGCCGGGGGACATTGTTCTTTCCATTAACGGCAATCCCGTGGATTCGAGCCGGGATTTGTCCAAGCAGATCGCGGATCTTTCAGTGGAGAGCACGGCGAAAATCAATTTGAACAGGAATGGCAAGATCCGGACCGTCAACGTCACCATTGCCCGCAGGGATGAAGAAAAGCTTGGGACAGCCGCCCCCGGCAATCAGCCGGAGCTTTCGGAAGACCGTCTTGGCATGCAGATTACGGACATTAATCCGGAAATCGCCCGGCGGTTCGGGTTAAGCGATACAGACGGCGTGATGGTGATGGAATTGCAGGCGGACGGCAAAAGCGCTGCCGCGGGTATCCAGCAAGGGGATATTATCAAGGAAATCAACCATCAGCCCGTGAAAAATGTCGCCGCCTACAACCGGATCATGGCCGGCATCAAAAAAGGCGGCATCGTTCAATTTTATATTAAGCGGGCGGATAAAGGCATGGTGGTGGTCAAATTAACCAGATGATGCGGGTATCTTCCCGGAAGTCCGATGAGATATTCACTCGGACTTCCGGGTTGCGCCGTAAGGCAAAGGGCATGGTGTGCAAGGGATTTAATGCCCTGACCACCAAGATGAACGGGTTTAAGCACGCGCCATAAATAACCGGTTTTGGTTTATCCGGGTCAGATCAACCGGGACCGATCCACAAAATTCAGGTCCAGTTTGTCGAGGGTTTTTTGGGAGGGAATCCCGTTTTCATCCCACCCCCTGAGGTTATAATATGCCGGAAGCATTTCCTTTAATGGCACTTTGGATTTATCATTGCCCGGTTCCAGGGGCACATCGGTAAAACGCCGGGCCAGCGCATCCTGATCTTTTGCAATGCCCTCCCGCAAGTTAAACAATCGTTCCAGTGTATAGCCCCGTTCACCGGCCTGGAGAAAACGCCCAAAATCCATTTTCATGCCCGTGGCCAGCCGGATCATTTTGGAATGGGGCAGCATGGGCAGGTTAAGGCGCATCATCCCCGCCGGGATTTTTAACAGCAGGGCAATAAAAAACCAGGTGTAGGTGAGGATTTTTGATAAAATCGCGGAAGTGATTTTCATGCCCGGCAGCTTATAGGCGATATCCGGCACAAAAGTCCAGGCGGTGAACAGGCAGTTGCCGCCTGCGCTGATGGCGGCCAGCAGGTTCTGGTCCAGCACGGTCCAAGAAGGTTTTGACTGGTAATGCTGAGGCTCCAGCGTCAAGGGCCCGTTGATTTCAAAATAGATCATGTACCCGCCGTCCAGATGGCAGCCGCCCCGGTTGGCGGTGGCGTAGCCCAGGGCATGCCCCACTGCGGCCCGGGGTTCGTATCCCGCGAGTTCAAGGCCCTTGGAATGGGCGGCAAAGTCCTCTCCCCCGTATTTTTCTGACAGAAACCGGACCCCTTCGGCCAGGTCCGCGCCAACGCCCCTGCGGGCGGCGATGTCCTTGATTAATTCTGAGATATTGTCTTTTTTACCAAACGCGATGCCGTTGTTCCACAGGCCTTTTTCATTAAGCTCCGCGGCGAATCCGATGGCATTTCCCGCGCTGATGGTGTCGATGCCCAGCAGGTCCAGTTCATAGTTCCACCGAATGATGGCCTGCATGTCGTCGATTTCCAGGTTGGAACCCATGAGGCAGATCATTTCATATTCCGGTCCCTTGATCTGCTTGCCGTCCAGTTCCACCACCCGGCCGCATTTGATGGGGCAGGACGGGCAGCCCATGTTTCGGACCAGAAAATCCCGGGCCAGGGTTTCGCCGCTGAGTTTGTCGGCGTCCGCAAATCGTCCTCGGGAAAAGTTGCGGGTGGGCAGGGCGTTTTTTTCGTTGAGAACACTGACAAAACCGGCGGTCCCCAATCGCGGGGCCAGATCCCCGGTCGCCGGGTGGTGCTGGAGCAGGTGGACCCATTTTTTGACGCCTGCGCGGAATTCCTCGGGATGGGCCACCTTTATTTTTTGTTTGCCGGTGGCTATGATGGCTTTTAAATTTTTGGAACCCATGACCGCACCCATGCCGGTCCGTCCGTGTACCCGTTCCCCGGACACGATGATCGCGTATTTGACGAGATTTTCACCGGCCGGGCCGATCACCATTTTTCCGCCCTTGCCCAGGGCTTCCTGGGTCGCTTCGGTATCGGCTCCCCAAAGATGGCCGGCCGGTCGGATTTGTACGTCATTTTCCTCAATATGGATGGTCACCGGGAAGGCGGCTTTTCCCCGGACCACAATGCCGTCCCACCCGGCGTGCTTGAGGTGGATGCCGAAACTGCCGCCGCTGTTGGAGTGTCCGATGGCCCCGGTCAGCGGGCTTTTGGCCGAGATATCATAGCGGCTGCTGGAGGGAGCGCCGGTGCCGGTCAGGGGAGCTGTCATGACAATCAGCAGGTTGCCCTCGGACAGCGGGTCAATGTGAGGCGGGAGTTCATCCCACAGGATTTTGGTGCTGATGAACCGGCCTCCCAGAAACCGTTCCCGGTCCGTATCCGATAGGGGATATTCGGAGGTGACGCCAGTGGTGAGATTGACATCCAGAATTTTTCCCATATACCCTTTGTATTTGCTTGCCATGATTCGCCTTTTCTCTGGTTTGGATAGTTGACGTTCAGACGCGCCGGACGTTACGTATTCGCCGATGGCGCCGGTGGTTGATCCATTTTTGGTTTTAAAATAAGTTATTGAATTATTATAGAATACCCCTTACGTCTCCCGCGTTTTTTACAGACCTGATACGGCCAAGATCATCGTTTCGGACATTGTAGGGGAGGGCTTTACGCCCTCCCATTCTGGGCTTAAAGTTGAAGTTGCGGCACGTGCCGCAACTTCAACTTTTCATTTTGACGGGCTAAGAATTCGGATGCTCCACCGTATAATCCAGTTGTTCAATCAGGGCCGCGCATTCCCGCTGTTTGGCCTCAAGCCCCGCCATCCACTGAAGGGCCGACTGTTTGAGATCCAGAACGGTTTGCAGTTCCAACCGGTACAATCCCTCCTGGGTGGATAGCAGTTCCGGAAGGGGGGTTCCTTCCACGAGCCGCGTCATTGTTTTTTTATAGCCGCTCACAATATTATCATTCAAATAGGTGGGGTTTTCCCGCACCAGGCCCGCCAGTTTCATCTGTTGGATGCGGGCATTCAGTTGCCGGGCCGACCAGCCTTCACGGATGCAATCATTCACCAAGGCATATTTGGCCGGACCGTTGGGCGCCTGGGTCAAATACCGCTTGTGACTGATGAGCAGCAGGGACGTATCAACACCCCTGTCGATAAGCTCGTGCTCCTGAAACGCCATCCGCACCATGAGCCCCATCTCCCGCCGCGTCAGGGGAATGTCCGGCCGCCGGCAAAGCCGGTTGAAGCTGACATTTTTATATGGATTGCGGGAAACCGCCAGTTCAATATCGCCGTCAAAAAACCGGGCCAGCAGATAATCGCCGATTTTCAAGGCCGCATTTTCGATCATGGCCGTAATGGTAGTGTTGATGAATGCAACCGCCTCGTCAATTAAATTCTGGTCCGGATTTTCGTCTTCAGCGGAACCGTCAACCAGCGGATCGTCTTCCGGAAAAAATTCATCGCCCGCCGTTTCCATCATCCCCGCATCATTTTCATCAATGATTTCAGGGGTGATGGCTTCCGGGTTGCTTTCTGGCGAGGGGACGGCAGGGATTTCATCAGTCATGTTTCCTTCCTTTCCGGTTTGGCGTGGGGTGTCGGTTGACAAAATTTCGGCCTTGACCATTGTTTCGGTCGCCTTGATTGGCTCATATGGAGTGCGGCGGCTTGCCGCCGCATGTTGCGAGGGCAAGCCCTCGCACTCCAAAAAAACTGTTGTTATAGCCGAAACGATGATCAAGGCTAAAATTTCGGCTGTTGATTGACTCGAATTACAGTCTCTCCTCTCGTTTCTTTCAGCTCATTTTCCAGCCACCGGATTGCGGCTTGCTCATCCTGTTCAATGGCGATTTCCACCGCCCGCTTGGCGCATTCCAGCAGGTGTTTGGATTGTCTGCGGAGGTTAAAGGATTCGGTGATTTTTTGCTGGATTTGGGTTTGAATATCGACGCTGAATAATGGAATCGGCAGGTTTAAAATATCTTCATCGACAATGACGGGATAAGATGTGCCGGTGTTTGGCTTCAAAGACCAGGCAAGGAGCGGTTTTGAACGAAGGAATGTAAAAAGCGTTTCTTTATTGATGCGCCCTTCTTCGTGCAACACCGTAAACGCTCCGCTGCCGACATAACCGTCTTGATCAATAATCGCAATGGCCCCCCGGTATGTTCTGACCTTGGATATTACGAGATCATTTTTTTTGAGAACCCTTTTGGCGTTTGCCGGGAGTTCAGCGCCTTCCACAGGATTGGCGGCAACTTCTCCTGACGAAACATTGATATCTCCGATTTCCACGTAATGGTATGTTCTTTTATCATCAACCTTGAAAGTGCTTTTGTTTTGCTTGAATTCGTCCTTGATATAAGAGTACCCGCCTTTATATGACCGGATCGCCTTTTCAATTTCTTCATATTTCGGCTGGAAATATTCGGCGTCCATGCGTCCGGCTTGTTGGGCATCGGAATAATTTTTGACAAAGGCCAGCCGGTGTTTGGGCTGCCAGCTCAAAAGGCCGAGTTCGTATAGAAGAAGGGTTTGGGCTTGACTGTTTAAATTCTCAGAGTTTTTCTGCTTTTCTTCAAATAATATAAAATTATCTGCAATCAACTTTTCCAATCGCCTGTTTATCGGGGTATAAACAAGAATATTCCCAACTCTTTCAAGGGTTAATTGAAATTGAATGGTTAACTCGCGTTCTCTTAATAATTGCAAAAACCCATACTTAGACCGAAGAAAGGCAACCAAATAGTAAGGATTGATGTTCTTTATAAATTTTAAGCCCAAAACAGTGCGTGACAAAGCCACAGCTTCTATATCATGGACAATAGACGCATAGCATGGAGTACCCACCTTTGTGATAACTATTTCACCTTTTGATAACCTTTTAATATTCTTATTTTCATGAGCAAAGTCGTTTGGAATTTTTTCAAACAAATTATCTTGTCGAGTGGTGATAATCGGATAAGAAATACAGTCAACACACCTTATAAAAGGTAAATCCCCCCTTTCATACAAATGCGTTGCCGCAGGATAAAACGCGCTTCCCGTAATCGAACAAAACTTTTTTAAAGGAGTAGCGTTGTTTTCCAAAAGTTTTTTTTGGATATGTAAGTATGTCGGCTGGTAATATTCTGCATCGATCCTGTTGCCTAAATCTATTTGTGAATAATCAACAAGTGAATACTGCATCCTTTATTTCTCCATCCAAAACGACAACTTTTCACCCTTGCCCCACTCAATAAACGCCTCGGCGATGCCGTCCGGCAATTCCCCGCCGTGGTTGTGAAGGTCATGATCAACGATCAGATGGCCGTTTCTGTCCAGCCGACATTGGCCATTGTCGTTTTTGACATAGATGTAATCGCCGGAGTTGTCCTTACCGCCTTTTTCGGAAACCGCGAAAAAGATGGGGAAATCCTCCACTTTGGGGCAAAGCGCATCGTCCCATTTCTGCACAAACAGAACGCTGGTTTTGGTGCCGGTGTGGGGCTTGAAAGTATTGCCGTGCAACCCCACCACCGCCAGAATGCGGCCATGCTGGGCGACGAATTCCCGGATGTATTTGTCGGTGGTGTTGTTGAACCGGCCCTGGGGAAGAACAATCGCCATGCGGCCGCCGGGTTTTAAAAAATCCAGGTTGCGCTCGATAAACAGAATATCCCGGCCCACCTTGCTCTGGGCCTTGTTGTTGGCCTTGAACCCAAGCTCAAACTGGTGCAGGATGCGGGATTCCTTGATGTCTCCGGCAAAAGGCGGATTGGCCATGAGAATGTCGAAGTTGAAATACTTGTTTTCCCCTTTTTCAGCCCGCAGTTTTTCCAGGCGTTCAAACCCCTTGCCGTAGGTGTTGATCCATTTTTTATCATTTTCGGTTTTATCGTTCCACCGGTCAAAATCCAGGGTGTTCAGATGCAATACGTTGGTTTCCCCGTCCCCGGCGATCAGGTTCAGGGTCCGGGCCACACGCACGGTTTTTTCATCAAAATCAATACCGAACACTTTCAACACATGCTGTTTTTCTTCTTCGGGAATTTCCTCATTGGTAAACAAATGCCCGGTGAGCTTGAAAATGGTGTGCACCGGAAATCCGCAACTGCCGGAGGCAGTGTCGATCATATACTCGCCGCGTTTGGGGTTGAGCATTTGCACGCACATATCAATGACGTGCCGGGGGGTGAAATACTGCCCTTTTTCGCCTTTGGACGATTTGTTGACCAGATATTCAAAGGCTTCATCCACCACCAGCAGATTGGAGTTGAACAGTTTCACGTCCTGCAAACTGGAAACGCAGATGGACAAATGGCTGTCCGAAAGATCAAATCCAGCCCCTTCGGGAAAAACGCCGGTCCACTGGGTTTTCGCCTTATTAAACAACGCCTGGATTTTCTTTTTCAGTTCCGTGTCGGTTTGGCCGGTGTTTCTAAATTCCATCACCCGGAAGCCTTCATCGGAAATCCCGCTTACGGCCGCCTTGAGCGAATCATAGTCAGAACCGTCAAGGCAATCCTGAGTATCGCCATATTTGGCGGGTTGATCCTGCACGGCGGTTTTGGCGTATTGTTTTAAAAAATAATTCAGGATGCCTTTATCTTTCTGGCTCAGAAATTCGTCATAGAGTTTGGTGAAGATGAGTTTAAAAACCTCTTCAAATACATCCACCCCGGCATTTGCAAGCACCTCGTCTTCCATTTCCAGGATGATGTCTTTCAGGGATTTGCGCTCGTTGGCGATTTTATCCTTGATGATGAGGTCTCTCAGGGTAAAACGCTCGCTTAAAATATCCTTAAGGCTTTGTTCGGTATTGGGAATATCGGTGATATCTTCAAAATAATTCGGGTCTTTGCGGTGATAATGAGAAATTTTTTCGCCGTTGGTCCACACGCCCATGGGCGCGCCCGTGGCGTTGCAGTATGACCGGAGCTGGCTTTTACCGTCTTTGAGCGTGGGTTTTTTCAGCTCAATGATAATATAGGCGGTTTCGGGACGGTCTTTGTCAAAAATGACGATATCCGCGCTTTTCTTTTCCCTGCCGAAATTCACCGGATATTCAAATGCCATCCGCTTCCGGGGATAGCCGTATTGATGGATCAGCCGGGCCGCATAGAGTTGCCGGACAATCTCTTCCGGTTTGAGCTGAATTTCCTTCTCACGAATAATGCAGTTTACAAACGGCGTTTGCTTGCCGCGGGTTTCCTTGAGTGTAATCCTGCCGCGCAGGGCGTTGATTTCATCGTCAGAGAAAAGGGATAAGTGGTAATTGCTGTCCTTGAGTATGGTTTGAATCATGTCGTCTTGCGTCATTCTGTCTCCGATATCTGTTTTATTGCTGAGCGAGTCCCCAAAAGCCTTCCTGCTGGAAAGAACCGGAGGCTACGACCATAGTTTCGGCCATCTTGTTCAGTCTCTATTTGAATAGTGTGGCTTTTATGGAGTGCGGCGGCTTGCCGCCGCGTAACCGCGAGGGCAAGCCCTCGCACTCCATAAAACTATATGGCCGAGCCTTATTTTGCATCCGATGGCATGTAACCATATTCAATAATTCAAAAAACAACAAGCTATTTAGCCAGCGCCGCTATTGTAAAAATAAAAAAAACAGACGCGGCACAAGCCGCGTCTGTTTTTTTTATACTGGGCATATAAATATCATTGGCGGAAGGTTTACTTCCCTTTAAAGTTTGGCTCACGCTTTTCCTTAAACGCTTTCGGCCCTTCCTGGGCGTCTTCACTTAAAAATACGGGGATACCAAATTCCAGTTCCTTGGCAAGACCTTCCTTGAGGGGGAGTCCGATGGCCGCCTGCACCGACTGTTTGATGGCCTTAATGGCCAGGGGGCCGTTTTTAATGATGATCTCCGCATACCGCTGGGCTTCCGCCATGACCTGGCCCTTGGGGACAATCTTGTTGATAAAGCTCAGGCGAAGCGCTTCCTCGGCGTCAAACAGCTCGCCGGTGAGCAAATATTCCATGGCCTTCACATAGGGGATCTGGCGAGGCAGCTTAACAGAGGACCCCATGAGCGGAACAATGGACCATTTGACTTCCTGGAGCCCAAATTTGACGTCTTTTGATGCGATCCGGATGTCGGTGGAATAGAGAATTTCCATGCCACCGGCAATGGCATGGCCGTTAATGGCGGCAATGATGGGCTTGTCGATCTTCATGGTTCGCAAAAATGCTTTCTGGGGCAGATACGGGTCTTTCTGGATGATTTTATCGGCTTCGGTTTCCGGTTGCCGAGCCCCGGTGATCAGCGGAATCAGTTTTTTCAGGTCCGCGCCGGATGAAAATACCTCATCGCCGGAACCGGTAATGATGGCGCAGCGAAGCTCGTTATCATCCCGGTAGTCTTTCCAGGCATCAATGATTTCCACCACGGTTTCCGGATCAAAGGCATTCTGGGCTTCCGGACGGTTTAAGGTGATATAGGCGATGCGGCCTTTTTTTTCGTAGATGAGCGCCATATTTGACTCCTTTTTTGACGGGCAGGGTTTGATTTTTGAAGAATTTACGTCGCCCCTCCGGGGCTTGATGGTTAATGATTGTAACTCGTTGATCATAACAATTGGTTTTTGTTAGCGATAAAGCAACAAGCCATAATAAACCACGAAGGACACGAAGTTCACGAAGAGGCGGTTTTAGGGTAACCCAGTTTTTTCTTCGTGTTCTTCGTGGTGATAAATTTCTCTGTAAATGACTTTATCCCCGGTAATTTGAACTTAGCCTGACGGCTATAAGTTAAACCACCGGGCTATTTATACCCAGCCAATTCAGAGTTTATTCGGAGAGGTTCGAAATGATCGATATCCAGAATCGTGTTGGTGGTTTTCTCGGCAAACACCGCCTGGACTTTCATGCCGATTTGAATTTTTTCATGGTCAATACCCTCAAGGATATGCACCATGGGGGTGTCCGCGCCGCCCAGTTGAATCATTGCCAGCGCAAACGGGGCTTTTCTCGGCAGATGTTTGTCATCATACCGGACCACCGTGAAATTGACGACTTCCCCGGTGTTCGAGAGTTCCACCCAGTTGTCCCGGATATCTTCCAGGCAGCGTTCGCAGGTCTGGCGGGGCGGCACAAATACCTTATTGCAGGCATTGCATTTCACGCCCATGATTTTTTGCTTGTCCCGGATGGTGGTGATAAACGTGCTCCCCACCCGGCCCGCGAAATACGTATAGGGCAGGGCCAGTTTTCCGTTAATCGTATAACAGTCTGTTGTATCGAAATGTTTATCCATGACCGGACTCCTCACTTGTCGATTTCAAAATATTTAATGTCTTCTATGGTGCCGGTTCTTTTTTCATTCCAGACCGGCCGCAGCCGTGATCCGTGGGTCACCCGTCCATAAAGAACGTTTCCCATTTTGACCTGATCGAGCTGGTCCGGGCGCACCAGATGCCAGAACACCTCTTCGTCCTTGCATCCGTCGAGCAGAATGCCGATGGCGCCGTAGGGGGTTTCGCGGGTTTCGCCGGTCAGCGGATCCGGGCTGGCATAATAGCAGTATTCCATCATCCGCATTTCGCCCTTGGGGCCGATTTCCACCCACTCCGTATTTTTTACCCGGCAGATGGCGCAGGTTTCCCTTGGGGGAGACTGAAGCCTGCCGCATACCGGGCACCTTATGGCGAGGATTTTTTGATCTTTTAATCCTTTCAAAAATTTGCCGAAAATCGGCCCAGTGGCAAACCGCTGATTCACCGAAATGGTTTTTTTGAGTGCAATCAGCTCCTGTTCCTGCCGGGTTTCCTGTCCTGGCGTCATGTATTTTTGAAACATCCGGCTGGTGAGGCCGAAGGTGTTAAAATCCCCCTGAACCTTCAGCTTTCGGGATGTCAGGGCGGACATGGCGTCCACTTTGCCGATGGTCAGTCCCGCAAATGTTTCAGGGTCTGTTTCCAAAATGACGTCGCACCCGGATAAATCATCGCTTTTTTCAAGCGTCATCCCGGCGTTTGCGATGCAGAGCTTCCATTTGCCGGTTTCCTTGATGTCATAACCAAAGGTGTTTGTGACGCCGGAAGCGCCCTCAGGCCGGAAGCGGTCCTTCATGGAATTAAAGATATCTTCAATTTTGATGCCGTAAAATTCAGTCATGGTCTCCCCCCTACCAGTTCAATTCTTTTTCAAGCATGGTTAACACCGTCCACATGGTCCCGCCGAAAGAGGATGCCAGGGCATGGTTGACGGGTTTCGGTATCTGGTGCGGGCCGGCATTGCCCCGGACCTGTTTGGCGGCTTCGGCTGTCCGGACCATGGCGGTGGCGCCGATGGGATTGGCGGCGATCACGCCGCCGGACGGATTGATGGGCATTTTGCCGTCAATCATGATTTCCCGGTTTTCAACGAGCTTTAAATGCTCGTCGTCTTTTAACAGGAAAAATTCCCGCAGCCAGTCAAGCCCCCACCATGCGGACGGGTCATACATCTCAAACACATCAAAATATTCCAGGGGATTAGTGATGCCGTTGCGTTTAAACAATTGTTCCGCGGCAAACCGGTGGGTGGTTTTGTTGGGGTAAAAATTATTGTGCATGTCCAAGGTTTCTTCCCGGTGGACGGTGATATGATCCCGCACCCAGACCGGGGTTTTTGTGATTTCTTTGGCCCTGTCTTCGGATGCGAAAATAATGACGCAGGCCCCGTCACTTTGTGAGCACATGTGGATCAGCCGCAGATCGCCGATCAGCGGCGGTGAGTTTTTCATCAGATCGTCCATCTGGTCCCAGTCCAGTCCAAAAGCGCGGTGGGAGTTGGGGTTTTTGCAGGCGTGCTTGTCCATGATGATGCGGTAGGTCATGGCCGCTTTCCGGGCGCGCTCGGCACCGAATTCATCAATCAGTTTCACGGCTGCCTGGGCCGTCAGCGCCCCGGACTGGAGTTTTCTGGCCCACAGGGGATCCGCCATATTGGTGATGCCGCCGGTGGTATGGCCTTCCTGAAGCTTTTCAAAACCGATGGCCATAACCACATCGTACATGCCGGAGGCCACCAGGTTGTCTGCCGCGCAGACCAGGGTGCCGCCGGTGGTGCCGCCGGTGGTCAGGCGAAAGGAATCCTTGCCGTATGCCCCGGACCCCAGCGTATGCCAGAGGTCCGGCTGGTGGATCATTTCAAACAGCTCCATATTGCCGTGGACCACGCAATCAATATCATTGATTGTGAGCCCTGCATCATCCAGGGCCTGCCTGACCGCCTCATGAATCATTTCCGGCTGGTTCACGTCTTCCCGGTGGCTGGAAAATTTGGTTTCGCCGATGCCGACGATGCCGACATTTCTGTTTTTCTCTTTATATCCCATTGGTTATACCCCCTGGTGCTCAAGAATCAAGAATGATGACGGCATGGTGTTGTCCTGCCGGGCCGGTGGTCCCGTGGGCCAGGGCTTTTTTCGCCCCTTCCACCTGCCGGTCGCCTGCTTCGCCTTTGAGTTGGAGAATGGCTTCCGTTGCCCGGGCAAGTCCTCCCAGCATGATGGGATTGCCGTTTAACATGCCGCCGGAAAGGTTGACGTGCCACGTATCCAGCGCTCCGGATTCAACCCATTTACCGCCTTGGGCATCACCTGTGAGACCTAACCCTTCCGCCCACATGGGCAGCTGATAGGCTAGTGGGTCATTTAATTCCGCAATATCGAATTCCTTTTTGGGATCCGTGACGCCCGCCATCCGGTATGCCCGTTTCGCTGCTTTTTTTAAGGCGAAATTAGACGTTAGATCTCTATCTCCCAAAAAATAAGAATCCATGCAGCTCCCGAATCCGGTCAGATATACCGGATTGTTTGTAAATTCGCGGGCGCGCTCCTCGCAGCACAGGAGTATGCCCACGGCCCAGTCCGTAACCGGGTATTGATGGAGCTGCCGGATGGGGTCCGCCAGTAGAGGTGAGCTTAAAACATCCTGTTCCGTAACGGGTTTGTTTTCACGTGCATAGGGATTTTTAGCCGCAAGCTTGCGGGACCGGGCCACAATTTTGGCCAGATGCTCATCCGTCACCCCGGATTTCTTCATATATGCCCGGGCCTGAAAGGCTGCGGCATTTACAAAATCCATCCCCAGGGGCCGGCAGAAAAACGGGTCGAACGCGAGGTTCGTGCACATATTCCGGCTTTCCGCCTGGGACTCCTTGCAATGGCCCATGAGCAGCACCAGGTCGTCATGGCCGGACAGGATGGACGCCATGGCATACCCCAGGCCATTGATGCCGTCCTGGGCGGTTTTTTCCTCGCCCCGGAAATGCGCGCCCACCACGTCCGTCATGCCGTTGTCGGAAATGGTCCGGGCGTCGAACACGTCATCGGAGCAGGTGATGATGTTCCGGATGCCTTTTTCCATGTCAAAGGTCACGCCGGTTTGCTGGATAATGGACTCAAAACATTCCAGGAGCATGCCCTGAAATCGCTGATACCAGATGTCCGGTTCGTTTTTGATCTGCGCCACGGCACAGACGGCGACTCTACCGCTCATAGTGTAACCTCCTTTTTTTTTCAATCCTCATACATGGTGTCAATAAGGCTGGTATATTTTGAGTAAATCACATTGCGTTTCATTTTCAGAGAGGGTGTCAGTTCCCCGCCTTCCTGAGAAAATTCATTGGGGATAATCTTGTATTTTTTGATGGTTTCATACCGGGCCAGTTTCTGGTTTTTTTCCGCCACATGCTCATCCACTATTTTCAAGAATGCTTTATTATCAAGCAAATCCTCGGGCTTATCGAAGGGAATGCCCTTTTGCGCGGCAAGCCGCTCGGCCTGTTCCAGATTGATATTGATCAGCGCGCTTAAAAATTTTTTTCGCTCGCCCACCACAATGAACTGGGCAAACAGGGGATCGAATTTGAAAATCCCTTCGATTTTCTGGGGAGCGATATTTTTCCCGCCGGAAGTGATGATCAGGTCTTTTTTCCGGTCCGTGATGGTCAAAAATCCGTCTTCATCGAACTTGCCGATGTCGCCGCTCATCAAATACCCGTCATCGGTGAAGGTGTTTTTCGTTTCCTTCTCCATTTTCCAGTATCCGGCGAACACATTATCGCCTTTGACCAGAATTTCGCCGTCATCAGCGATTTTGACATCAACGCCGGGCAGGGGTTTGCCCACAGTGCCGATTTTATAATCCGAAAGATTGCTCATGGTGGCTGGGGCGCAGGATTCGGTCATGCCATAACCTTCAATGACGGTGATGCCGGACGCATTGAAAAACAGGATGATATCCCTGGACGTGGGCGCTCCTGAGGCAGTCATCCAGCGAACCCTTCCCCCCAGCGCATCCGCGAGTTTTTTGAAAATAAGGTTATAGGCGATTTTGTATTGAAGTCCGAGAAACGGCGGGATCGGCTTTTTCTGTTCCCGGAGCGCGCTGATTTTAAGTCCCACATTGTATCCCCAGTGAAACATTTTCTGTTTCCATGGGGGCTGTTCCTCCACCTGGCCCAGAATCCGCTGATAGACTTTTTCGCAGACCCTGGGAACCGCCAGCACAACGGTGGGGCGTTTTTCCTTGACGTCTACAACAAAAGTGTCGATGCTTTCCGCATAAGATGCGGTGAGCCCCACATACATGCCATAGAAATGGCCGGCCACCCGCTCAAACACATGGCTTAAGGGAAGCAGCGGCACGGTCTGGTCCGTATCGAATGCGAATTTGGGGGTGATGCTGTCCAGCGAGGATATGACCGCCATGATGTTTTTATGGGTGATCATGGCGCCTTTGGGAACGCCGGTGGTGCCGGATGTATAAACAATCGTGGCCAGGTCTTCCGGGGTGACGTTGGCTGCAAGGGTTTCAAACAGCCCCGGTTTTTCTATGCTGACATTGCCGGAGGCAATGAGGCCGTCAAAACTGGTGACTTTCGGATGGCTGGATTTAGCGTCATTTTTATTAAAAACAATGATTTTTTCTAAAAATTTCACTTCATCCACAAAAGAGAGGATTTTGTCGAGCTGCATGTTGTTTTCAACAAAAATAATTTTTGCGCCTGAATTCTCAACAATATATTTCACTTCTTCGGCAACCAGCGTTGTATACACCGGCACCACCACCGCGCCAATGCCCAGCGCTCCCATATCGGTGACCACCCATTCCAGGCGGTTTTCGGAAAGGATTGCCACCATGTCCCCTTTTTTGATTCCCAGGGCATAAAGCCCGATGCCGACAAGTCTGGCGCGATCGTAATAGTCGCTCCAGGTCATTGTTTCCCATTTGCCATTTATTTTTTTCTCAACAGCAAGCCGGTTTTTATATTTTTGGGCGCGATTTTTGAAAACTTCATTGATTGTTTTTTCCATCAAGACCCCTTGTGCAATGGTGTAAGTATTGTCAGAACTTCCCGTTATGAGAAAAAGCATAAAATGTGTAAAACAATTAACCTGGATCCGGTCTTATCCACTCGCCCTGGTTTTTATATGCCTGGGTAACCTCCCTTAAATCATTTTTCCGTTCTTTGAATTTTTCTTTCATTCCCCGCAGCCACTGGCCGTGATGGGATGCGGCTTCAGGGTCTAAAAAAAGCTCATGGTCGGACATACTGATATTAAAGTGATATCCTGCAGTCCCGGCTTCAAACGTCCCATCATTGCTGCAAAGCATGCATCTCACGCGGGAATCTCCCAAAAATCGGAATGTATCGCCGCCGCACATCGGGCATTTGGGGCCCATGTCTGCAACCGGCTCCCCAAAAAGAGACGCCGCCATCATCGAAAAATCAACATCATTGGCATTATTCAACCGGACTTCTCCGGGGAGGGCGCCGTAAATAATTTTGCTGGCTTTTGCCTTCATCAGGAAAAGGCGCATAAAGCTGTCGATATTTAATTTTGTATATCCTTCTTTGCCTTCTAAGCCTGCGATACCGACGCCCACCGCCGGTTTGTTCCAGATTTTATCTGAATGGGCCGAAAATGCGAGTACCCGGTCCGCCAGCAGCTTCAATGAGGCATTGGCTCCCAGGCAGTATGTGGGGGCTACGATGATGAACGCGTCTGCCTGAATAAATGCTTTGATGATCAGGGAAAGATCGTCTTCGATGATACACTTGCCTTTTAAAAGGCACATATAGCATCCGTGGCACGGTTTGATGGTGAATTCGGAGAGCCGGATCAGTTTCAATTGATGCGGCTCTCCGATTCTTCGGCTTATTTCCTTGACCGCGATTTCGCTGTTTCCGAGTTTTCGCGGTGAGCATATGAGTCCAAGGACAGTTTTCATCTGGCCATTATCCTTTACATCATCATTTTGGATATGATTTCTTTCATGATTTCCGTTGTCCCGCCGCCGATGGACAGTATCCGGTTGTCCCTGTACAGGCGTTCCACCACGTATTCCCGCATATAGCCGTAACCGCCGAAAATCTGGACCGCATCATACGTGACCTTATCGCTGACGGAGCAGGCGAAATTCTTGGCCATGGACACTTCCTTGATTTGATCCACGCCGGCCCCGATTTTGGCCGCCACCCGGTAGGTGAATTCCGTGCTGGCTTCAACAAGCGTCGCCATGTCCGCCAGTTTGTGACGGGTCACCTGGAAACCGGAGAGGGGTTTGCCGAATGCTTCCCGCTGCTTCGCATATTTGATGGCTTCCTCAAGGGCCATGCGGGCCGTCATATTGGCCATGATGGCAAGCGCCAGCCGTTCCTGCTGGAAATTGATGACAATGGCGTAAAAACCCTGGTTTTCCCCGCCGATCAGGTTTTCCGCGGGCACCCGGCAATTGTCGAAAAACAGCTCGGCCGTGTCCGAGGCCCACCATCCGGTTTTTTTCAGTTTTTTGGAGACCGAAAAACCCGGTGTGCCTTTTTCCACAACGATCATGCTGATGCCCTTGGCCCCTTCACCGCCTGTGCGCACCGCGCAGGTGACCTGATCGGCCCGGCAGCCGCTGGTGATAAAGGTCTTGCTGCCGTTGATGATATAATGATCGCCGTCTTTTACCGCCGTTGTTTTGATGTTTGCCACGTCCGATCCGCCGCCGGGCTCGGTGATGGCGAGAGCCGCGATTTTGTCGCCAGCCAGCACGGGCGGGATGAATTTTTGCTTCAGCGCTTCCGAACCCAGGTTTACAATGGGCGGCAACGCGATATTCAAGGAGCCGAGACCCGCGCAGAAACCGCCGGAGGTGGACCGCATGAGTTCCTCGGAGGCGGCGACCCCGAAAAAAATATCCCCCGGCGTGCCGCCGTATTGTTCGGGAAATCCGATGCCCAGGATGCCCATGTCCCCGGCTTTTTTGTATATTTCTTTTGGAAACTCACCGGATTCTTCCCAGTCGTTGATAAACGGCAACACTTCTTTTTTGATGAATTCCCGGACGGATTTCCGGACCATGTCATGGGATTTGGTGAAATATTCCTGATAGGTGGATTGGGTTTTGAATTCAAAAGACATAAATTATATCCTTATTTATTGAAGGGCATGGGCGGTATGGCCAGACAAGACCCTTCCGCCACCAGTTCATCTTTCTGGTTGGTCCAGCGCAGCTCCATGCGGACCCATCGCTTTTTTTCCAGTTTTTCGACGACTTCTCCGATAGCGGTGATGGTGTCGCCAAAATAGGTGGGCCGCTTGAACCGGACGGTGATTTCCGGAATGACCGTTCCCAGACCCGGTAGTTTCATTCCGAGAACCGGCGCAATGAGGCTCTGGGGCAAGGCGCCGTGGGCGATGCGGGTGCCGAAGGGCGTCATCTTGGCGAATTCTTCATTCATGTGCATGGGATTGAAATCGCCGGAAATCCCCGCAAACAGATAAACGTCGGTTTCGGAAATGGTCTTGGTGAACGAAGCCGACATGCCGATCTCCAATTCATCATAGGAATAGCCCATTTCAAATTTGGGGGTATCGTCCACCACCTGGAAGTGGTCAATGTCCATGATGCTGCCGGTGGTTTTTTTGGCAAATACCGCTTTGACCTTGAGTCCGGTCTTCATCTTGCTCAGGGGCACGCCTTTGACGATATGGGTGAGCGGCGTATCGGCCCCGTCGAGCTTAATCAGCCCCAGAATATAGGGCGGGTCCACCGGCTGATGGGGTTCCTTGTAGCGGATGATGGTAAATCCCGTGACAACGCCGGTGTTTTTCACTTCCACCCAGTTTTCGGAAATGTCCACAAAGCAGGTTTCACAGGATGAGCGGGGCGGAACAAAGACCTTGCCGCATTTTTCGCATTTCAGGCCCTTGATCTTTTTTTCGTCGCGCAGGCTGATAATAAACCGGCTGCCGGTGCGGCCCGCAAAATACTGGTAGGGAAGGGCCAGTTTCCCGTCTACAACAAAACAATCGGTGGCTGCGTTACTCATAATGGTCTCCTGACCCGGATAAACCGGGAAAAAGGTTATTTAGGCAGACAGACTGTAGGCTTAAGGGCGGGCAGTTTGGATGCTTTTAAAAAATGATCCATTCATCCAAACCTTCAGCCCTCAGCCTAAACCCCTTCCGCCTATATTAGTTCAAAGTATTGAATGTCCGTGATGGCGCCGATTCGGTTCTCATTCCATACCGGCCTGACCCGGTCGCCTTTTTTGGCACGATTCATATCTTCTGCTTTTAATTCATGCCAGAGGGTTTCATGGCCTTTGCATCCATCCAGCAGAAAATGCGCCGCGACATAAGGCGTTTCCCGGCTTTCCCCGGTCAACGGGTCCGGACTGGCATAGAAGGTGACATCCATGACGGAGATCAAGCCTTCCGGGCCGACTTCCACCCAATCGGTGGCCCGCACCACGCATTCGGCGCAGACTTCCCTGGGGGGGAGCTGGAGGCGCCCGCATTTTGGGCACCTATTCGCCAGTATTTTTTTCTCTTTAAATGCACTTAAGAATTTGCCCATGACCGGACCGGTGGAAAATTTCTGGGGGATGGACAGAATTTGTTTTTTGACGATGAGTTCTTCTCCCTTTTCCCCAGCACCATCCCCGGCCGGGGGCGTGTATTTTTTGAAAAATTTGGCGGCGTTGCCGAGGAGTCCCATATCCCCTTCGACCTTGAGCTTGCCGGCGGTGAATGCGGTCATGCCGTCGAGTTTGCCTAACGTGATGGCGATCCAGTCCTTGGCAGAACAGGTGGTGGTAACGTTGGGATCGATGATTCCCGGTTTGACCTCTACCTTGCCGTCCGTCACGCAGACAGTGAAGTCGCCGCCGCCGGTACCGGTGATCTTGTATCCGTAATTGGCGGTGATGCCTTTAACACCGTCCGGGTTGACCCGGGATTCCATGGTGCCGAAAATATCGGCCACCGTCACTTCCGGCGCAGCAGCGGGCGGGGTGTATTTTTTAAAGAACTGGGTGGCTTTGGTGAGCAGGCCCATATCGCCTTCAACCTTGAGTTTGCCGGAGGTAAACGCGGTCATGCCGTCCAGCTTGCCCAGCGTGATGGCGATCCAGTCTTTGGCGGAACAGGTGGTGGTAACGTTGGGACTATGGATTCCTTCCTTGACCTGGACCTTGCCGTCGGCCACGCAGACGGTGAATTCGCCTCCGCCGGTGCCGGTGATGATGTATCCGTAGTTGGCGGTGATGCCTTTCACGCCATCCGGGTTGACCCGGGATTCCATGGTGCCGAAAATATCGGCTACCGTGACTTCCGGCGCGACTGCGGGAGCCTGGTATTTCTTAAAAAAACCGGTGGCTTTGGTGAGTAATCCTAAGTCGCCTTCAACCTTGAGCTTGCCGGAGGTAAACGCGGTCATGCCGTCGAGCTTGCCCAGGGTGATGGCGATCCAGTCTTTGGCCGCGCAGGTGGTGGTGACGTTGGGACTGATGATGCCCGTCTTGACCTGGACCTTGCCGTCAGCCACGCAGACGGTGAATTCGCCTCCGCCGGTGCCGGTGATGATGTATCCGTAGTTGGCGGTGATGCCGGCCACACCTTCCGGGATCACCCGGGATTCCATGGTGCCGAAAATATCATTCACCGAAACTTCCGGACCTTTGGCTTTGGCGGGTCCGCCTTTTAAGCCCCATTCCCGGAGGGTCTTTTTGAGTACCTTGCCGATGGGGCTTCTGGGAAAATCTTCGCTCATAATTTCAACATATTTCGGGACTTTAAATGAGGCGAGTTTTTCTTTGCAGTATTCAATAACCTCTTCTTCGGTGAGGGTGTCATCTTCCGCCACCACAAAGACTTTGATTTCTTCCCCCATGGTTTTGTCCGGAACGCCGACGGTGGCGGCCTCGCTGATTTTGGGATGCCCTGCCAGGAGGTTGTCGATTTCCTTGGGATAAATATTTTCCCCGCCGCGGATGATCATGTCTTTCATCCGGTCCACAATGAAAATATAACCGTCAGCGTCCTTAACACCCACGTCCCCGGTATGCAGATAGCCATTGATGATGGTTTTAGCGGTTTCCTCGGGCTTGTTGTAATAGCCTTTCATGACATTGTCGCCCTTGATGACGATTTCCCCTCTCTCACCCGTGGGCACTTCCTTGTTGTGTTCATCCACAATAAGGACTTCCTGACCGGGCAGCGCCAGACCGATGGAGCCGATTTTGCGGACCCCAACCCTCGGATTGATGGTGCTGACGCAAGTCCCTTCCGTGAGTCCATATCCTTCCACAATGGGAATCTTGAAGGTGTCCTGAAAATTGGTCATGGTTTCCTGGGTCAGGGGGGCGGCGCCGCAGATCCCGAATTCAAGAGAGCTTAAATCAAATTTCTGGCGGGTGGGGTCGGAGAGCAGGATCTGGTAGACAGCGGGCACCGCGGACCAGAAATTCACTTTGTATTTTTCCACCACTTCCCAGAATTCGCTCGCGGAAAACTGTTTTCTCAGAATGATCTGATGGCCTTTTTCCAGGGCGGATGTGCAGGTGAGCATGGCATTGACGTGAAACAGGGGCAGAAAACAGAGGAAATTCCGGTTTTTATCCGTGTCCAGGGCTGCATTGATGCCGTTTGCGTCGGCCACCACATTCTTATTGGAAAGCAGAACGCCTTTGGGATTTCCCGTGGTGCCGGAAGTGTAGAAGATAAACGCGATATCTTCGGGGTCCGCGTCGCTTTCAAAGGGGGTGTTGTCCCCTTCCGCCAGCAGCGCGGCAAAAGAAATATGCCCCTCGATTGGCTTTTCGCTTACCTCGATAATTTTTTTTAAGTGCGGGCATTTATCCTTGATCTCGCTATAAATGGGAAGGTACTGGTCTTCAACAATGAGGCCGCAGCCTTTGGAATCATTTAACAGGTATTCCACTTCCGGCGCTTTCCACCAACCGTTGATGGGGCCAGCCACCGCGCCGATTTTGATGATGGCGTAATAGGCGATCAGCGTTTCCGGGCTGTTCTGCACCCAGACGTGAATAAAATCACCCTTTTTAAACCCCTGCTTTCTTAATGCATTGGCCAGGGCATTAATTTGTTTGTCAAACTCTCCGTAGGTAATGGTCCTGTCGTAGAACTGCATATACGGAAGATCTCGGTATTTTTTGACGGCATCATCGATATATTTGCCTAAGTTCATTTCTGCCTCCTCATTTAAGATGGCTTTTGGATATGTTTAATCTTTACAGTAGGCCGGGTTTCTTACCCGGCAATGGGTATTTTTATTTGTCGGGAGGAAATCCCGACCTAGGATGGGACTTCCCGGGTCAGCAGAAACAAAACCGTCCACATGGTTCCGCCAAATCCGGATGCCATGGCCTGATTAATGGTTTTTGGGATCTGGTGATCTCCCGCATCTCCCATGATCTGAAGGGCCGCTTCCGCCACCCGGACCATGGCGGTTGCGCCGATGGGGTTTGATGCCGTGACGCCGCCGGACGGATTCACCGGAAAGTTTCCGTTAATGGTGATATCGTCATTTTCCACCATTTTAAGATGCTCATCCCCTTCAAAAAGCAAAAATTGCCGGAGCCAGTCGAGCCCCCACCAGGATGAGGGGTCATACATTTCAAACATATCGATTTCCTGTCGCGGATTTTTGATGCCGTTGCGCTCATAGAGTTTTTCGGCGGCATACCGGTGAGAATAGACAACCGGCGCGTCGCCGAAAAGGCAAAAGCTTTCCTCCCGGTGAACCGTAATATGGTCTTTGATCCATGCGGGCTGTTTGCAGAATTGTCTGGCTTTTTCCTCGGAGGCGAAAATCATGGCGCAGGCGCCATCAGATTGGGAGCACATGTGGATCATGCGAAGTTCCCCCACAAGGGCCGGAGAATTGACCATCAAATCATCCGCCTGATCGAACTCCAGGCCCAGACGGCGGTGGGCTTTTTTATTTTTCATGGCATGTTTGTCCATGATGATGCGGTATTTCATGGAGGCTTTTTTGGCCCGCTCCTCGCCGAATTCATCAATCACCTGGGCGGCGGTCATGCCGGTCAGCGCGCCGGTCTGGAGCTGTCTGGCCCAGAGGGGGTCCGCCATATTGGTGATGCCGCCGGTGGTGTGGCCTTCCTGGAGTTTTTCAAAACCAATGGCCAGCACCACGTCGTGAAGCCCGGAGGACACCAGATAATCCGCCGTGCAGCAAAGGGTTGCGCCTGTGGTGCCACCGGTGGTGACCCGCAGGGTTTCCTTGCCATAGCTTCCCGTGCCTAAGGTGTGCCAGAGGTCGGGCTGGTGGACCATCTCAAACAATTCCATATTGCCGTGAATAATGCAGTCCACATCATCCATGGTCATTCCCGCATGTTTTAACGCTTCAACCACCGCTTCATGAATCATTTCCGGCTGGTTTACTTCTTCCCGGTGGCTTGAATAAACGGATTGACCTACCCCGATGATGCCGACATTTCTATTTTTTTTCATTGTATCCTCCTAATCCCTTGCCAGTGTGATGACTGAATGAAATTGACCTGCCGGCCCCATGACGCCGTGGGCGATGGCGGTTTTGGCATTGTTTACCTGCCGGTCGCCAGCCTCGTTGCGCAGTTGAATGGCAGCTTCCGCCGCCCGGACAAATCCGCCGAGAATCAGGGGATTGCCGGCCAGCATGCCGCCGGACGGATTGACGTTCTGTTTTGCCGGTCCGTCAGCGTCCAGCCATGTTGCGCCCTTGCCTTTCTCACAGATGCCGATACCTTCCGCCCACAGGGGGAGCTGGTAGGCATACTGGTCGGAGAGTTCAATGACATCAAAAGTGGATTTTGGATCCGTGATGCCCGCCCGTTTGTATGCGCGCTGGGCGGCTTTTATCAGGGCGAAATTGGAGGTGAGATCCCGGTCTCCCAAAAAGAAGCTGTCAATGCAGTTGCCGACGCCGGTGATCCAGATGGGGTTTTTGCAGATTTTTTTCGCAATGTCCTCGGTGGCGAGAATCATCCCGACGGCCCCGTCCGATACCGGATAGGCGTGAAGTTCGCGTATGGGATCCGCCAGCATGGGGGATTTCATGACATTTTCTTCAGAAACTTTTTGAATATCCGGCGTATAGGGATTTTTGGACGCATTTTCCCTGGCCCGGACCACGATTTTTGCCAGGTGTTCTTCGGTTATTTTTGATTTTGCGGCGTATGCCTGGGCCTGAAGGCCCGCAGCCGCGCAGAAATCGAGTCCCACGGGCCGGGTGAAAAACGGGTCAAAGGCAACGTGGGTCACCATATTCCGGCTTTGGCCCTGGGATTCCTTGCAGTGTCCCAAGAGCAGCACCATGTCGTTATGTCCGGACTGGATGGCCGCCAGTCCGTAATACAAGGCCTGGATGCCTTCCTGGGCGACTTTTTCCTCGCAACCGAAATGCGCGCCGAGAACGTCCGTCATGGCGTTGTCCGAAATGGTGCGGGCGTCAAATATATCATCGGATACGCTGATGCTCATATTAACGCCCGCCGCCCCTTTAACGTGCCTGGCAAATGTGACATCCACCTGTTCCCGGAGCGCCTCCAGAACCTCCAGGGCCATGCCCTGGAACCGGATGTCTTTTTTGTCCCGCTCAAATGTCGTCTGCGCAACCGCGCAGATACCCACTTTTTTTGCCATTGTATGACCCTCCTTCTTTTAGATGGGCTATTTATTTTACGAACAAATAACTATGTATAACAGTTCCAGAAATCACCATGCCGGATGGCCCGGATGATCTTATCCTTGTCCCGCATGGCGTCCATTTCAATCCATGCCCTTCCGCAGCCGATCCGGGTGTGGGAATCATCTGTCGCGACCTTGGGGAATGGGATTTGCGGAATTTCGTATTCAGACGCCCGGAACCCCTTGGATGTTACTTCCACCGCGTCAAGCGGGATTCTCTCCGCCACCGAAAGAATTCTTTCAATGGCCTTTTCCATGGGGAGATCGAGTTCCGACGGGTGGTTGAAAATATGGAGAACATCATTGTCTCCGTCAATCCGGTTGATATGCACATACCCTTTTTCAAACACCGTCATTTCCACACCGGTGAAAATAATGAGATCTGTCTTCATTGTCGCAACCGGCTTATAACAGTCCGGCCGCAAGAGATAATCGTGATCCGTCAGCGCAATAAAATCAAATCCGAGACCGGTATATGTCCGGACGACTTCTTCGATGGAAAGATCGCCGTCGGAACACGTGGTGTGGGTATGCAAAGCGCCTTTTAGGTGCATGAGGGCTCATTCAGCAGCTTGTTGACGCCGCCGACAATAAAGTCCACGGCATCCCTGCCGATGAGACGTATGTCATGGGAGGTGTCCTGCCAGAAAAGATACTGGTAGGCGACACGTTCGTAGATTCCCATAATGCTGACGGATATGATTTCAGCGGAATATTTACCCTTGAAAGTCACCCCCTGATTTTCGCAAACAGCCGTCAACGCCTTACGGACATCCCCGGTGCATTTTTCAAAAAGATCCTTCCGGCGCTGCTCCACCTCGGGGCTTTTTCCCACCGTTTCCCGGAAGATGATGGCGCATTTTCCCGGATGGTTCACACAGAAATCTTCAAAAAAGGCATATCCCGCCTGTTTAAACCCTTCCATATTGGGACCGTATTTTTTAAATGCCGTGCCGATGGTGCTCCGGAGCGAATACCCCATGGCGTCCAAAAGCTGAATGAGAAGGTCTTCCTTGTTTTTAAAATAAAAATAAACCGCGCCGACAGACACTTCCGAGGCGTTGGCGATCTGTTCCATGCTGGATTGATGAAAGCCTTCCGAAGCAAAGAGCTTTTCCGCCGCTGACAGAATCGTTTGATAGCGATGCTCCCGCTCCCGCTGACGACGGAGCGCGGAAGCGGACAATGTTTCATCTTTTGCTTTTTTTGCAGGCATAATTCTCCTTTTTATTTATTCATACCCAAAGCGGTGTCGCCGATTTTCACCCGTGAAATCTCCGTGGAGGTTCCGGCAAACTGTCCATATTTGGCGCAGCGGAATGCCTCTTCCACCGGATTGCCGCTTATATAACCCGCGCCGCCGAGGATTTTCATGGCGTCACTGGCGATTTTTTCCGCGGACTCGGTACAGAAAACTTTGGCGCAAAGGGTCAGGGATTCGACGTCCTTGGGTTCCGCCGTGGCACTCCAGGCTGTCCGGTAAGCAAATAACTGGGAGGTCTGGAACAAGGTTAGCATTTCAGAGAGCTTAAATCCGACTTCCTGATAGGCGATAATGGGTTTGCCGCCGGTTTTATGGGATTTCGCATAATTTTTTGCGGTCTCAAACGCTTTTTTCATGAGTCCCAGGCTGGCGCCGATGAGGATCTGGTTTTCCCATAGCCTGAGGGCCGATATCATGATTTTATCATTTTCCGGGAAAATCACCTGGCTTGCGGCAATAGCGCAGTTTGAAAGCCCAATGCCTGAAATGGCCACGCCTTCATAGCCCAGGGTCGCTGTTTTTTCCCCGATGGAAAGCCCTTCCGTCCCTTTTTCAATTAAAAAAATGGCGTTTTTGCCGTCCATCCTTCCGGCCACGGCAAACCAGTCCGCAATGGGGCCGTTCACCACATATTGCTTATGTCCCGAAATGATTACTTGATCATTTCGGGCCGTCCCGGTGGTGGCGAGGGGTTCATTGTCCACATTCATGGAATCTTCCGACAATCCCACCGCGCCGATGATCTGACCGCTTATAAGGCCCGGCAGGAATTTCATTTTCTGGTCGTCCTTGCCCCAGGTGCTGATTATCCGGCCGAAAATCCGGGCGCTGGTTTCAACAGACAAAAACAGGGACGGGGATATTCCCGCGATGACTTCCATGGAGCCCATGAGGGTGAGGAGACCATTATAATTATCATCTTTTTCAAGACCCAGTTTTAAATAGGGTGTTTGGGATAAGAGGGCCAGGGCCTGGCGGGTGTTTTTCCCGGATTTTTCCGTTTCCGATTTTTTTTGGTTGCTGATTTCTAAATGCTTATCTTTTGCAAATTCACTTATCAGTTTATGAATGTCGACAAACAGGGTAAATTCCTTATCGGTAAAATCATAGTTCATTTGGTTTCTCCTGTGGGGTGGCCCTATTATTAAATCAGTTTGGAAATAATCATTTTCTGGATGTCCGAGGTTCCGCCGCCGATGGGGGCCAGGCGGCTGTCCCGGAATATCCGTTCCATATCATATTCGTGGCAGTAGCCATATCCGCCGAAAAGAACCACTGCGTCATTGGACGGATTCAAACTCCAGTCGCCCACAAACAGTTTGGCCACCGATGCTTCCAGGTGATTCATGGGACGCCCCTGATTTTTGCACCATGCGATGCGGTAAACGAGATTCCGGGCCGCCTCGCCGAATATGCGGATATTGGCGAGTTTTTGTTTGATGGCCTGGAATTGCCCGATTTTTCGGCCAAACTGTTCCCGGCTGTTGGCGTATTCCACGCACCGGTTCAGCATATAGGTGGACGCGCCCACAAAGGGTGCGAGCAGGGCGCTGCGGTCCCACTCCACGGTCTGGAGGGACATATTGAAGCCCTCGCCTTCGCTTCCCAGCAGGTTTTCCGCCGGAATTTCACAATTATTGAAAAACAGTTCGGAGGTCTGGGAGGTGCTGACGCCCATTTTAATCAGGTTGGGGCCGGATGCGAACCCCGGAGTGCCTTTTTCCACGATAAAGGCCGAAATTCCGGTATGTTTCTGCGCAGGGTCTGTTTTGGCGTAAACCACGGCGACATCCGCGATGGGGCCGTTGGTGATAAAAATTTTGCTGCCGTTTAGGACGTATTTGTCGCCTTTCTTTTCGGCGGTGGTGGTCATGGAGGCAACGTCCGAACCGGCATTGGGCTCGGTCAGCCCCATGCAGCCGATCCATTCGCCGGATGCCAGCTTTGGGATATATTTTTTCCGCTGGGCTTCTGTGGCATGCATAAAAATGGTGTCCGCGCACAGGAAGGTATGCGCGCCATAAGCCAGGGTCAGGCCCCCGTCCACGCCCGCTTCCCCCAATGCCTCTCCGGCCATGACGGTGGTGATGACATCCGCGCCCCCGCCGCCGTATTCTTCCGGAAAATGCAGGCCCAGGATGCCGAATTCTCCCAGTTTCCGGAACGATTCAAAATCAAACTGCTTTTTTAAATCATGTTCCTGGATGCGCGGAACAATCTCTTTTTTGGCGAACCGGATAATTTCTTTTTTGAACATCAGTTGCTCTTTGGTGAATGCGAAATCCATGGATATCTCCTGTAAGATCAATTTGTTGAATAAAAAATGGCGTTCTCTGTCCGTGGCGAAACCGCCGAATTCAACTTTGAATTTAAGTTCATAAACAAAATATGATTCAACTTTAGAATTGCGTTTTACTATTGTCAAGGGTTTTTTTAATCCGTAATAATCATTGAAAGAAGATTTTTTTACACCCTGTAAAAAATTGAAACGGCCGAAGGAGATGGGCATCTTTCCCTTTGTCTCACAAAGACGCATTGATGCCTGTTCCCGCCTATCCCTGAACTTCTTTTTTTTGGCAGTATTTTTGCATTATCTTATTTATTGATATTTTTTACGCCCCAAAGCTCTGGGCGCATATTGCAATAGTCACGGGGAAAAGGAGGAAAAAATGGTTGCAAAAACGTCAAAACCCGCCATCAAACGGAAAAAAATTCAGTTCGCGTTTTATGACGAAGACGCGGAGTCTGTCTGTGTCGTGGGCGATTTTAACGGCTGGGATGAAAAAAAACATGTTCTGCAGCGGGATGACCAGAATATTTGGCGAAAAACCGTGATGCTGCCTCTGGGAACTTATGAATACCGCTTTAAAGTGGACGAAAGATGGGAAAATGATCCGCAGAACGATAATTCCTGCATCAACAGTTTCGGCACCCGAAACAATATTCTCCAGGTGAGTTAAACCGCGTGGCACTGGCTCCGGCGACTAATCGAATCCGATATCATTCCAGTGACTTGATCATGGCGATTTCATCGCAGTCCGGAAATTTCACGCACTGGATGCAGTCTGACCATATTTTGATGGGCAGATCGGCCTTGTCGATTCTGATGAATCCGAATTTCTCGAAAAACGCGGGCCGGTAGGTAAGGGTGAACAGGGACTTGATTTTAAACTGCCGGGCCTCTTCAAAGATGCTTTCCACAAGCCGCCGGCCGATGGATTTTCCCACTTCTTCCTTGACCACCGCCAGGGACCGGATTTCCGCCAGATCCTCCCAGCAGAATTGCAGGGCGCAGCAGCCGATGACGGTTTTATCGTTATCGGGGGCGGTATAAACCGAAAAATCCCGGATATGATCGTAGAGCTTGCTCAAGGGGCGGGACAGGAGCTCTTCCCGGTCCCCGTAATATTTCAGGATGGCGTGGATGGCTTTGACATCTTCTATGGTGGCTTTCCGGATCATGGGGAACCTATACCGGTTATCAGCGATGAATTCAAGGGGCTTGTGTGGATGCCGCCAAAAAAAGCGTTTTTATTTTTGCTTGACACAAAAAAGGGATTGATGGTAACAAATCCATACCTTTTTACAGGCGCGTAGCTCAGTTGGCAGAGCGCTACCTCGACACGGTAGAAGTCGTTGGTTCAAGTCCAATCGCGCCTACCAGGAAATTACGGGCTTACAGAGAAATCTGTAAGCCCTTTTTTTATTGCCGCGTCCGGCGGAACCCATTCCTCGTTTTATTGGCCCGTTAATTCTATCTGCAACTGATTGCCGGAGATTTCAGAAATATTGATGGAAAAGGCGTCAAAGGACTCCAGCGCCAAGGCGTCGGCAAGGGCCTGGGGCGTGCCGGCAAACGCGACCTTGACCGTCGCTTTATCAGATGCGATTTCAATTGGCTGGTGGCTGGCGACGCCTTCGATATTTTTCAGCGTGGTGCGGAATGCCGCCAGGTGGGAAAGAATATCCGCCCCCGAGAGGTTGATGAAGATGTCCCCGCCTGCCTCCCCGCCTGTATCTCCGGGCGCTTGCCATTTCGTGAGAATTTGCGGGGCGAGATCAACGCCCGCCTGCTTTCCGGCATCGACAAGGGCTTTCCGGCTTCCGGTGATTTTATCCGTGTGACGGGTTGTCTGGCTGGTAACGGCCGGGGAAAGGGCTTCTCCGGATCCAACAAAAACCGGCCTGGCGGTTACAGTTCCTTTGAATGTCAGGGCGGTCTCTTCCATGCGGCCGGGCGCTTCCATCACCATCGACTCTCCGGCGATCACCACGTCCGCCTTTGCTCTTTTTCCGGCTTCAATGATTTGGGCGTCGGTGGGTTCAGCGGTCAATTGCAGATCCTGGAGCAGGCTTTGGGGGATGGTTTTTTCATCCACCACCCTGAATCCGCTGTCCGCGAATACCCGTTTCATGGCCCCCGCCGCCAGATCTGGTTGAAAGCCGGCGCTGTCTCCCTGCCACCAGTAATGCATGGATGAAGGGTCTGCGGGCCGCTCGGTCATCATGAATAAAACAGCCGGCAGATTTTTCCTCTGGGCCGATCCGTCACCGGCCCCCAGCTTTTCCTTGAGCTTATTGCTTAACACCGTGGCCTGAATCAGCACCCGATAAGTTGTTCCATCTCCGGTTTCTTTTAATACCTTGTAATCCTGGATAAATTGTTCCCGGCTGGCAGCCAGGATCGCGGCCAGGGTGTTAAATTTTTCGGTGACGCGTTCAATCGGCAGGATCTCTAAAGCGGTTTTTTCCACAGCCGCACGCATGGCTTCTGTTACCGCCGCATCTCGGGCCGCTGGCACATCTTTTTTGATTGCGCTGCTGCCCATGGCCACCACGGCAATGGTCTCTCCGACCGGTTCCCCAAGGCAGGGTTTTGTCCAAATCAGGCACCAAAGCAGGCAAAACCAGAAAAGGGGAAGAAAATATTTCAGGAAAACTGCATTCTGCTGGCTTTCTAAAATTCTCATGGGGTCATCTCCAGATATGGCGGGGTTTGAGGATAAATCATCAGGCCTTTCGGTTTAAGGTGTAATCCGCGATCATCAACAGGGTTTCGGTGGTCTGGCAGGGCGCAAAGGATGCGATGATCTGTTTTGCCTCCCGAACGTGATTTTCCGCAATATTCCGGCAATAATCAATGGCGCCGATGTTCCGCATGAGGCGGACCAGGGCGTCAAATTCGTCATCTGAAAATTCCTTGCGGTAAATCAGCCCCGAAAGCCAGGCCCGGTCTTTCGGCCCTGATTTTTCAAGGGTATGAATCACCGGCAGGGTCAGCTTGCCTTCTTTTAGGTCCGCGCCGATGGTTTTGCCCAAGGTCCGGGTGTCGGCCGTATAATCCAACAGGTCATCGGCGATCTGAAACACCATACCGATATGGTAGCCATAGTCGGATAGACGTTTTTCCACATCCTCCGGCGCGCCCGCAAGAATGGCGCCGGTCTGGCAGGCCCCCTGAATCAGAAATCCGGTTTTGCGGCGGATGACGTCCATATAATCGGTTTCGGAAAGATTCACATCGCCTTTTTTGATGAGTTGCAGGATTTCACCCTGGCACATGCTTTCGGTGATTTCGGAAATGATCTGGATGATTTTCGGGTTTCCTGTTTCCGCTGCAATGTTCAAGGCCCGGGCCAGGAGAAAATCGCCCACCAGCACCGTGACCGGCGCGCCCCAGAGGCTGTGGGCCACGGGTTTGCCGCGCCGGAGGGACGCCCCGTCCACCACATCGTCATGCAGCAGGGTGGCGGTATGCAGAAATTCAATAATGGTGGAGAATTTTTTTATAAACTCATCGGTATAACCGCAAAGCCGGGCGCAGAGAAGATTAAGTAGCGGCCTAATGCGTTTTCCGCCGCTGAAAATCAGATGGCCCGCCACTTCCCGAACCAGATCCACATGGGGGTTCAGGTTTTCATGCAGGGCCGCTTCAATATCATTTAAATCGGTTTCCACCCGCAGCGACAACTGCTGCTTTATCCCGTTCATACTATTTCTCCTCTGAGATCATATTCCAGCGCGTCCGTGATTCGGACATCCGCAAATTCGCCCACCTGGATTGCTTGTCCTCTCTCCCTCGCGTCAATATAAACAATGCCGTCCACTTCCGGGGCCTGAAACCAGGTCCGGCCCGCATAAAGCCCATCTTCCAGTTTTTCTTCCACCAGCGTTTGATAAACGCGGCCGATATGTTTCCGGTTTTTTTCTTCCGACCATTTGGCTTGGGCCGTCATCAGGGTATGATGCCGTTCTTTTGCGATTTTTTTCGGCACATGGTTTGGCAAATGATGGGATGGCAGGTCATCGGCGTCCGAATACATGAACGTGCCCAGGTGGTCAAACCGGACGGCTTCCGCAAATTTCATCAATTGCCGGAAATCCGCGTCCGTTTCGCCCGGAAATCCCACCATCATGGTGGTTCTGATGGCCGCATCCGGAATAGTGGACCGGATATCATTTACCAGTCGCAGCAAAGCATCCGCATCATAATTGCGGCCCATGCGTTTTAACACAGGGCTTGCGGCGTGCTGCATGGGAATGTCAAAATAGGCGCAGAGATTCTCATGATCATTGATGGCGCGGATTAACGCCTCGTCCGTGGTGTCCGGGGAGCCATACAAAAACCGCACCCAGACATCTTTCGATATGGAAGCTATATCCGCCAGCAATCGGCCGAGGTGAACCGGGGGTCGCAGATCCCGGCCATAGGCCCCGGTATCCTGGCTGATAATGACGATTTCACGGACGCCACGGGATATCAGATCCCGGGCCTCCATGACCACATCCTCAGGCTCCCGGCTTCGGAGCTTTCCCCGAAGTTTCGGGATAATGCAATAGGTGCAGTGCCGGTCGCATCCCTCGCTGATTTTTAAATATGCAAAGGACTCGGTACTCAGCGTTCTCCGGGTTTCGTAAGTTTGAAGGGGATCGGCATCCGGCGGCGGCAGCAGGCAGCGGGTATCCGAATCCCGCCCGCGCAGCGCTTCGGTGATTTGATGATACGCGCCGGTTCCTAAAAACACGTCCACTTCCGGCAGCGAGCCGGCGATGGCTTCCCGGTAACGCTCGGGAAGGCATCCGGTGACGATGAGCCGCCGGCAGGAACCGGTTTTTTTAAATTCCGCAAGCGTTAGAATTTCATCAATGGATTCCTGGGCCGCAGATTCGATAAACCCGCAGGTATTGACAATAATGGCCTCGGCCTGGGACGGGTCGTCCGTGACCGAAAAACCGTCATTTGCCATCTGTCCCAGCATGATTTCGCTGTCCACCTGATTCCGGGCGCAGCCGAGGGAGCTTAAATAAATGGTTTTGGGGCGCTGGCTGATGATGGTTACTCCCCGGTAAATTTGGGTTTTCGTTTTTCGCTGAACGCGGTGACGGCTTCCATCAGGTCTTTGGACGGAATGATATTGGCGCTGATGGAGGCCACGTATTTTAATCCGTCGTCGATGGATTTGCCGATGCCGAATTTCAACACATCCTTGGAAGCCTGCACGGCAAGGGGCGGATTTTCGGCGATGCTCATGGCCAGATCATGGGCGCCTTTGAGTAGTGCCGCGTGATCGTCAAATATCTCGTTGACCAGAAGGATTTCTTTCGCCCGCTTTGCATTGATCATTTTTGCCGTATACGCCAGTTCCCGGGCAATGCCCTGGCCCACAATATGGGGAATGCGCTGCAAGACACCCACATCCGCCACAAAACCCACCGCCGCCTCCTTGAGGGAAAATCCTGCGTCTGCAGAGCACAGCCGGATGTCGCAAGCAGTGGCCATGTCCAGTCCCGCCCCGATGCAGTGGCCGTGGATGGCGGCAATCACCGGCTTCCGGCACCACTCGATGCAGCTCATGGAGTCCTGAAGCGGGGCTATTTTATTGAGCAGCCGCCATTTGACGCCGCCTTTTTGTCCGGGGTCCATTAATTCGGGCAGTTCCGCCACCATTTCCATCAGGTCAATGCCGGCGGTGAAACAATTGCCCTTGCCGCTGATAATAATCGCCCGGATGTCCGGATCCTGGTCGAGATCCGCAAAAATAGGAATGATCTCCTTCCACGCAGGCGGGTTCATGGCGTTTTTCTTTTCCGGCCGGTTTAAATACACCCAGGCGAGAGGCGGTTTTTTTTCAACAATATAAAATTGATACTGGCTCATGAAGGTCTCCTTGCAAGCCCGAAGGCGCGGTTGTGAATACGGTTCATATTTTAAAAAAATATTGAATATCATTGTTAAAGGGGAAAATAAAGAATGAAAAATTCGTCACTGTTCAGGTATTCAGAATTCAGAAGCCAGAAGTCAGAATGAAGGAATGAATCGTTTTTTACTCAGCCGGTGGCTGCCTGCAATTGTCCTGACCGTGGGGCTTGCGATTGTGTAAAAAATCGCTTATAAGCCCCTCATGAATGAAACCATCAAAGAAAGCACCCGGCAATTTATCAATACCCCCCTTGCCATCGGAAACCGCGAAATTCCCATGCGCCTGATTCTGGCCCCCATGAGCGGCCTGACCCATGTGGCGTTCCGGGAGCTGGTGGACCGGTATGGCGGGTGCGGTCTGCTGGCAACGGAAATGTGCAGCGCAAAAGCCCTGCCCATTGAAAACCGCTATGTGTCCAATGTTTTCCGGTGGCGGGATGCGGAGAGATCCAGGCTGGCCTGCCAGATTTTCGGATCTGACCCGGCAATCATGGTTCAGGCGGCCCGGCGGGTGGAAGCCGAGGGCTTTTTTAGCGTGGACCTTAATTTCGGGTGTTCCGTGGCCCCCATCTGCAAGAAAAACTGCGGGGCGGCCTTGCTCAGAACCCCGGACTTAGCGGTTAAGATTGTTCACGACATTCGGCAGGCGGTTTCCATCCCCGTTACGGTGAAATTTAGAACCGGGTGGGAGGATAGGATTGCGCCAGCCATGGATCTGGCCCGGCGCTTTGAGGACGCGGGCGCGGACGCGCTGACCTTTCATCCCAGGGTGGCTCCGGACCGGCGTTCCCGGCCCCCGAAATGGGAATATATCCGCCACATAAAACAGGCGGTATCCATTCCGGTATTCGGCAACGGCGAGGTGTTCACGATAGATGATTGTGAAAAAATGCTGGAAACCACCGGCTGCGACGGGATTTCGCTTGGCCGCATCGCCATCGCGAAACCCTGGGTGTTCGCCCACTGGACCGGGGGGCTCACGCCGGACCCAAATATCCACAGAGAAAGCCTTTTGCAGATGATGGACCTGACGGCCGCTCATTTCTCCCCGCCCACGGACATCCGGAAATTTAAAAAACTGGCGCTTTATTCCGCAGCCCTGTTCAAATTCGGCCATGCGTTTTTCACCCGGATGTTCCGGGCCCATGATTTTACTGAAATGGCCCGAGTGATCGATGCATTTTTCGACACATTCCCGGAGGCGGCCTCCCGGCCCAACCTGAATTTATTCCGGTGACCGTCCGGAGTTTTTGGCAGGAATTTATGCTTTACATTTCCGGTTTCCTGTGGAACTATTTTCGCAACAGCTCCGCAATCGCACGGTGGATTACGCTTTGCTAATCCACCCTACATGGGTTTCATGGCGCCCAAAATGGATTTGAAAAACCGGGGTTTTCATTCCGGCAAATCGCTGATGAGATTTTATGTACCAACGAAAAAATATCGATCAAGATCACGTTTCCATTGAACAGACAGATCTCTCCCTTCGAGAGGAGTTTGAACGGCGGGAAACCTCTTTTATCGCCCCCTGCGGCATGCTGTCCGCCAATTCCAGGGGCCGGGCGGTCAAAGAAGAGCCCTGCCCCATCCGGACCGTGTATCAGCAGGATCGGGACAGAATTGTATATTCCAATTCTTTCAGACGGTTAAAGCATAAAACCCAGGTGTTTTTGTCCCCCCTGGGAGATCATTACCGCACCCGCCTGACCCACACCCTGGAAGTGGCGGAGGTGGCCCGCACCATCAGCCGGGCCATGCATTTGAATGAGGATCTCACCGAGGCCATCGCTCTGGGACATGATCTGGGACATACGCCTTTTGGCCATAGTGGTGAAACAGCGCTCAAGGAGATTTTTTCTCCGGACTTTTCTCATAATATCCAGAGTTTGCGCGTTGTTGACGTTTTAGAGCAAAACGGAAAAGGCCTGAATCTGACCTATGAGGTTCGCGATGGCATCATTAAACACTCCAAGGGGTTTGGTCCTATTTTGCCCACGGACGCCCAGGAAAAGGCCTGCACCCTGGAAGGCCGAATTGTCCGCATTGCCGATCTCATCGCCTACCTCAATCATGATCTGGATGACGCCATCAGAAGCAAGGTCATCACCCCGGACCAGATTCCCAAATCCTGTTCCGATATTTTGGGAAATACCCATTCCCAGCGGGCCACCACCATGATTCGGGATGTGATTTTTTCCAGCACGGCCACCGGCCATTCCATTGACCTGCAATTAAGTGAGCCGGTGTTTGCGGCCATGACCACGTTAAGGGAATTCCTTTATGAATATGTTTACCGGTCCCAGCCGGTTCATGATGAATTTCTCAAAGCCAAAAAAATGATTTCTGAAATTTATTCTTATTTTTTAAATCATCCCGGCGATCTTGGCAAGAGACTGAAAAATATGGAGATGAACGTGATCTATGCCCCTGAAATCCCCATTGAGCGGGTCGTCTGCGATTTTATCGCCAGCATTACGGACCGTTACGCCTTGAATTTGTATCACGAACTGTTTGTGCCCGCCTCCCTGGTATAAAGGAATCTTTTTTGTTTCAATTCCGGAATTTGCTTGAAAACCGCGCCGATTTGCTGGCTGAACTGCCGGGAATCCATGGCCGCATGGACGCGGAATATGACAGGGTGGCGGAGGCGCATGGCTTTCACTGCTCGGGTTGCGAGGATAACTGCTGCCTGACCCGCTTTTTTCATTATACCCTGGTGGAATATTTATATCTGATGAAAGGGTTTGCTGGCCTTGACCCGTCTTTGCAAAGTCAGCTTATCCAACAGGCGGTCCGGGTGAATGCCCAGGTGGATGCCGCAGTGGCGGCGGGAGAGGTTTCCCGGGTGATGTGCCCGGTAAATATGGATGGTTTGTGCGTGCTTTACGATTTTCGTCCCATGATCTGCCGCCTTCATGGCATTGCCCATCAATTCCGCCACCCTTCCGGGAAGATCATCTCAGGGCCGGGGTGCGCGGCGTTTGAATCCCGACGCGATCCGGCGGCCGCCATCGCCCTGGATCGCACCCCGTTTTACAGGGACATGGCGGTTCTGGAAGGCCGGGTTCGGGAAAAAACCGGCATCCGGGAGAAAATCAAAATGACGGTGGCGCAAATGATAGCAGCGACCGGGGAAATATTGTCATGAAGCTTGTTGAAACCGATAACCTGTCTGATGTCCGGGGCCGGAGGTTGAACGACACGGACACCTTTACGTTCCGGTGCCACCCGGGGGTCTCTTGTTTCAATAAATGCTGCCGCAACCTTAATTTTTATCTGAACCCCTATGATATCATCCGGTTAAAGCAGAATTTAAATATCCCTTCCGATGAGTTCATAGACAAGTATACGGATCTTGTCCTTCGGCCCGGCCATTATTTTCCGGATGTTTTGCTTCGCATGGCGGACAACCCGGGAAAAACCTGTCCGTTTCTGACAGACGCCGGCTGCCGGGTGTATGCGGACCGGCCCCATACCTGCCGGGCCTTTCCCGTGGAGCATGGCCTGTTTTTTGATGCGAAAAAAAACGCCACGCAATTGGTGCATTTTTTCCGGCCCCCGGACTTTTGCGAGGGCCGCCATGAACCCACGGTCTGGACCCTGAAAACCTGGGAAGCGGACCAGGAGGCGGCCTTTTATAACCAGATGACCGCAGCCTGGGCGAACGTGATGCGCCTGTTTCAGACGGACCCCTTTGACGGACAGGGGCCGGAGGGACAGAAAGGTCGGATGGCGTTTATGGCGGCCTACAATGTGGATGCGTTCCGGGATTTTATATTAAACAGCAGTTTTTTGCAGCGCTATAAAATTGAGGCGGGGCTCCGCATGCGTATAAAGACAGATGATGTGGTGGTGTTTAAACTGGGCATGGCCTGGATCAAAATGTTTTTGTTTGGCATTAAAGCACCGGAAATCAAACTCAAAGGGTGATTTTTGACCGGTTTCGTTTGAGTTCAACAATTTGTTATAATTAAATATTTTAGATTAATTTAGGGCAACCAGTATAACGTAACCAGATTACCATAAAAAAAGATATCGGGGATGTCTGTTTTTATGTGGTGATTTACTGACAAAAAGGATAGGTAAACAAGATTAACTGTAAAAAAATGGGTTTTAGTGATAAAGAAAATAATTCTTTAAGATTTGTTATTTTGTATTGTGTGGGAGTTGGAATTCATTAGCCTACCGGTTACAAAAACACTTACAAGTGCAACCACTGTTGTCCCTGCTATAATACTGGCACAAGCATAAGCCCCACTATATATAGCAAAAGAAGCAGTTGTAAAAGCAGCTAAAGTAACAACAAGGCCATAATTTTGACCCCTCTTGCTTTCCTTGATCGCTTCTGAAAGAGCAGTCTCTTCCATTTTTCGTTGATGCTCTGCTTCGTTTTCTGCCATTTCAAGGATTCTATTAGCAGCTCCGGGTATAATTCTGTCATAGTCTTCCAATATGACTGGCGGTGGAACCGGGCCGGAGAACTGCTGATGAGTAACTCGAGTAGCAACGTGATTTTTTGGAGGGGTGGTAGCAGGATTTTTGGGATTGATTTTTTTAGTCACATTAAAATGCTTTAGAGCTTCTTTTTTTCGCGTTCTTGGTTATCCTGAAACTGACCGATCGCACTCTGAATATTATTTCCAACTCTTATCCAGTGGCCTTTCATTCTTTCAGATGCTGTTTGTTTGGGAACAAAGCGATAAAACCGGCTCTTGGGCGCTATATCTATAATGCTGCCGCAACCTTTTAGAATGTTTTGTATTTGTCGAGTCATTATTTTGCCTCCCCCATAACAATATTAATTAAATTATGTGGGTTTTTATAGTCATAATATGCGTAAAATATCTTTAATTGTCAAGGTATGTATAATACCATATAAAAAACACTTTGACAAGGAATTTTTATTTAATAGATTGATTCCCAAGAGTTCGGGGGACTATACTGAATTAATAGACTTTTTCCCCTTTATTTTTCTTGATGGGCAAGAAACGTAACAAAAGAACCCAGCCCCGCCATGCGGAAAACTCCCTGACCCGATAGTTTCCGTGGAAGAAAGGGAAGCTGACGCTGTCAGCGTATCCATTCGATTTTAACAAGATGAGAAACAGCTTGAAATTCGGGATCTCCGGTTATCAGCACCGCTCTGTTTTCAATGGCACAAGCCAGCGCAAAACAGTCGGCATAGGACATCGCATACTGGGCCTTATATTCTGCTGCTTGAAAAACGAGAGCATCCGCTACCGAAAGCAGATTGAAGCCCAACTGGTGAATTCGGGACAGGATTTCCAGTTTTTTGGTGTCGCCAAAACGTCTTTTGGTCAAATACAGAATTTCATTAACGTTTACGAGAAAAAGTCAAACTGGATTTGTCAAAACCAGTTCAAAAAAATAATGCAGTATCCTGGCGGTGACGCCCCATACCACCACCTCATCGTTAACCGGGTACAGTAATTCCATGATGCCGGGAATGCGTCCATGGAATTGGCCTGAAAGGTGGGCTTTTAAAAGCGGGTTGACTGGAAGTTCAAGGATTTGCGAGATTTCCCGAGGGTCATAGGAGACGCTTTCCATCCGGCCGTCCCAGATGCCGACAAACACTTCGATGTCCTTGTTCTGGATGGTCTGAAAATGGCCCATGGAGCCGATGAAATCCACCTGGCTGCGGCTAATGCCCAGCTCCTCCTCCAGTTCCCGGTATGCCGCTTCAAGAGGGCTGGGATCTGTTTCATCCACATGTCCGCCGGGCAGGGCCACCTGATTGCGCCAGGCGTAACCGGGAGTGTCCGCCTTTAAGATGGCCAGGATAAACGGGGCGTTATTTTTGCTGTACAGCAGCAGGAAGACGCAAGTGCAATCCCTGGGATTCGCTATTTCCGCTGCCGGGGCATCCGCAGCACGCAACAGGCGGTTCAGGAATATCGTGTTTAATTCCGGTAGCATGAAAGAATGAAAATAAAACCGGTATGGCGTTTTTATTATTTGGCGGTTGGTTTGCCGGAACCTGCCGCTTTTTCCTGCTGCTGGACAAATTCAGAGAATTTCATGGTTTTAAAACTGTCGGTATGAAGAAATTGCAACATTACCAGAAATTTATCAGCGGGAATATATCCTGGCTGGTGTGACAGCGGGGTGGCGTCGTCACCGATAAACCAGTTGTCCGGAACCGGCTTTACCCTGAACATCTCGGCCACGGATTTTTCCTGATCGGCATTTACGCGAATATTCACAAAGTTTTCATTGAGATACGCGATAATTTTGGGGTCGATGAATGTCTCTTTGTTCATGACTTTACAATAATGGCACCAGTCCGTATAAAAATGCAGGAATCCTTTTTTCTTTCCGTCCTTGATGGCCTTCATGCCGGGTTCAAAGGCCTGCCACTGGATTTCCTTGCTGGCGGCGACGGTTGTCGATGCGGGTTTGTCTGCTGGCTTTGCCTCTGCTTTATCAGCGGCGTGAGAGAATGAACAAAAGGTGATTATGGTAAACAAAGCAGCCAGCAAAGAGATGGTTGATTTTTGAATAAGCATCATGAATATCCTTGTCATGCGTTTTTTAAATTAATGTGAAAATGTAACCAGTGAATTAAAAAGGGAAAAACTGTCGGTAAGCAGAAAAAAGCCCACCACGATCAGCAGGATGCCGGCGGCCAGGTTGATGTATTTCATGGCTTTGGAGGCGCGGCGTAAAAATTCAAGCAGAAAATTGACAAAAAGGGAAATCAGCATAAACGGCAGGGCCAGGCCTGCGGCGTAAACCGATAATAGCCCGACGCCCTGCCAGATGGTTTCATTGCTCCCGGCGATAATGAGAATGGAGCCCAGGAGCGGGCCGATGCAGGGGCTCCATCCAACGGCAAACGCCATGCCCACAATAAAGGCTCCGAAAATATGAATGGGCTTTTTTTGAATATGAATGCGTTTTTCAATATCCAGCCGTTTAATCCGTATCCATCCCGTCATGTGGATGCCCAGCAGAATGATGACCAATCCGCCCACTATCCGGATATATTCCTTATACTGGGCGATCAAGGATCCCAGGCCGGATGCGGCGGCGCCCATAAGAATAAAAATAACCGAAAACCCGCAGACAAAGGAAAGGGTTGAAAAAATGATTTTTTTCCGGATTGCCGGGGCGTTCTTTTGGAACATTTCCTCCAGGGAGAATCCGGTAATAAAGGTAAAATACGCCGGAATCAGGGGAAGCACGCAGGGGGACAGAAAAGAAAGCAGTCCGGCCAAAAATGCGGCGGAGTATGAAATGGATTCGTCAAACATGACCCTACTATAACAATGAATTTTATTTAATCAAATCAGAACAGCAAAATAGCTTAAAAAATTGGCGGTTCCGGTTTGGGCGCTATTTGCTGAGTTCTCTGGAGCGCTGGGCTGCCGCCGTGATAGCATCGTAAAAAGCCTGTTTCACCATTCGGGTTTCCAGAACGGCGATGGCTGCTTCCGTGGTGCCGCCCGGCGAAGTGACTTTCCGCCGCAGTTCCCGGGGCGGGATTTTTTGATCTTCCAGGAGCGCCAGCGCGCCTTTGAAGGTCGTCAGGGTTAATTCCGCCGCGTCTTCAGCAGAGAGTCCCAGGCGGATGCCCGCGTCTATCATGGCTTCCACCACATAAAAACAATAGGCCGGCCCGGAGCCGGACATGGCGGTGATGGCGTCCATATCGCTTTCATCACAGCGGACCACCTTGCCCATGGCGGACAGGATGGTTGCCGCGATGTCCATGTCTTTGGCTGTGGCAAACCCATTGCCGCACAGGCCGGACATGCCGGACAGCACCAGGGCCGGGGTATTGGGCATGACCCGTAAAATCGGCAGGTTTTTTCTGTTTTTCGCATCCACGCCGTCATAGATGGTTTTCTCAAACTTACGGATGGGCGCGCCCGCTGCAATGGAAATAAATATTTTTTTCCCCGCCGCGTTTTTAAACGCATGGGCCGCCGCCAGATCCGCCAGTACGGTGTCAAGTGCCTGTGGTTTAACGGCAAAAATAATAATATCGCAGGCTTTAATAATCTCCGCATTGCCGGGCAAGGCGTTTATCCCGTATGTTTTGCTTAGATCATCAATCCGGGCCTTTGAAACATCGCTGACGAACAGGCTGGAAGGATTGGCGCATCCCGAGGCGATGAGCGCCCCGATCATGGCCTGTCCCATATTGCCCGCGCCGATAAATCCGATTTTGTGATGAAGTTCTGGCATGTTTTTCTTTCCGTTCATATGAATTTCTTTTAAAAAAATTGTCGTTATGTTATCGGTATTTGCGTGAAAAATGTCAATCTTTATCAAAAGCGCATTATCCCTTAAAACAGGACCGTCACAAAGCGCCGCATCCGGGAAAGGTCTTGACTTTTGAGGCGTTTTTCTATTTATCTATTATTCAATTCGGTTTAAATTTAGAGGGTTTTCAAACAGTCAAACAGTTTATTTTTTGAGATTCGGGTGATATGTTCATTCTCGGCAATTTTATCAGAGCCCTGGCGGAAGTTATCAATATCGGGCTGACCCTGTTTATGTGGATTGTGGTCGCAAGTGCTGTATTATCGTGGGTAAGGCCCGATCCTTACAATCCCATTGTCCGGTTTATCAATCAGGTGACCGAGCCGTTATTTTATCAGATCAGGCGCCGGATTCCTTCCGCGTTTGGCGGGATTGATTTCGCCCCCATGATTGTTATTCTGGGCGTCGTTTTTTTAAGAATTTTTTTGGTTGACAGTCTGATGCGTTTGTCTGGATTGATGTTCTAATCCCATGCCATCGCGGATTGTGTTCAACGATTTGATTAAAACAGGAGCCTCTTATGGCAAAAATTGATGCGTTTTTTAAATTGATGAATGACCAGGGCGCTTCCGACCTGCATCTGGTGGCGGGCCAGCAGCCGGCTTTGCGGATTCGGGGAGAAATTGAAAGAATCAAATATAAGACGCTTCAAAATGATGAGCTCCGGAGCATGGTCTATGAGATCGCGCCCGAGGACAAAATCAAGGTGTTTGAAGAAACCGGGGATGTGGATTTTGGGTATGAAATCCCGGGGCTAGCCCGGTACCGGTCCAATTTTTTCATGCAGCGCAATGGCGTGGGGGCGGTTTTCCGGCAGATTCCCAACAATATCATGGGATGCGAGCAACTTGGCCTGCCCTCGGTCATTTCCAAGCTGGCGTCCCTGCCCAGAGGGCTTGTTATCGTCACCGGCCCTACGGGCAGCGGTAAATCAACGACGCTTGCGGCCATCATCGATCAGGCCAACCGCACCCGCAAGGATCATATCATCACCGTGGAAGACCCCATTGAATTTGTGCATGAAAGCCAGGGCTGCATTGTGAATCAGCGGGAAATCGGGGTTCATACCAAAAATTTCAGCTCGGCCTTGCGCGGGGCTCTGCGTGAGGATCCGGATATTATTCTGGTAGGCGAAATGCGGGATCTGGAAACCATGTCCCTGGCCATTGAGGCGGCATCCACCGGGCATCTCGTGTTCGCCACCCTGCACACCTCCAGCGCCATGAAAACCGTGGACCGTATCGTGGAAGTCTTTCCTTCCGCCCAGCAGTCCCAGGTCCGGTCCGGCCTGGCGGACAGCATCCGGGCTATTATCGCCCAGGTGCTGTTTAAGCGCATTGACCGGAAAGGCCGTTGCCCGGCCCTTGAAATCCTCATCGCCACCCCGGCGGTCCGGAACCTGATCCGGGAATCCAAGACCCACCAGCTCCCGTCTTCCATGCAGACCGGCAAGAAATACGGCATGATACTCCTTGATGACGCAGTCATGGACCTTTACAATAAGGGATGGATCAGCGCGGAAGATGCCTACAATAAAGCCAACGACAAACAGCGATTCAGGCCGCTTCTGAAAGGCGTTCCCGCTGACTTTACGGAAGCATAACCCGGCGTGCGAAGAAGACTTTCTCCTGCCAGTGCTCCTTTCAATTTGTTTAAGGTCATCTTTTTTTAAAGGGATAAAAAAATGAAAAAGCCGGAAACAGATTATATTTTAACCGCCATGCTGGATTCCCATGAAAGCGTTTCGGACCTGAATTTAACGGCGGGCAAACCGCTTCAGGTGGAAACCTACGGGGAGCTGACGCCCGTGGACATGAAGCCGCCCTTAAAAACATTAACCGCCTTTCAAACGGAAATACTCGCTCTTAATCTAATCGGCAGAGACCGGCGGCTGACCGAAACCCTTTTGAAAGATGGCTCCTGCGATTTGTCCTATTCTCTGCCGGGCAAGGCCAGGTTCAGGGTCAACGTGTTTTCACAATCCGGCCATTATTCCATTGTTCTTCGTCAGCTTGAAACAAAAATCCCCACCATCAAGGACATGGGCCTGCCGGAGGTTTTTTATAAAATCGCCAAGGAAAGAAACGGCATCGTCATTTTCACCGGCGCCACCGGCACCGGGAAAACCACTTCTCTGGCGGCCCTTTTGTCGGACATCAACAAAGATAAGGCCGTGCATATCGTGACGTTGGAAGATCCGGTGGAATATATTCATACCCATAAAAAAGCCACATTCAATCAGCGGGAACTGGGCAAGGACTTCAGCACATTCGCCACGGGTTTGCGGGCTGCCCTGCGCCAGGCTCCGAAGGTCATTCTGGTGGGTGAAATGCGCGACCGGGAAACCGTTGAAATCGGTTTGTCGGCGGCGGAAACCGGCCATCTGGTATTCACGACCCTGCATACCGTGGACGCCGGCCAAACCATCAACCGCATCCTGGGCATGTTTTCCACGGAAGAAGAAAATCAGATCCGGATCCGGCTGGCGGACACCCTCCGATGGGTGGTCTGCCAGCGGCTTCTCCCAAAGGTCGGCGGGGGACGGGCCGCGGCTTTTGAGATACTGGGAACGAGCCTCCGGGTGAAGGACTCGATACTGCATGGGGAGTCTGAAGGCAAAACTTATTATGACATGATGGAAGCCTCCACGGCCTTTGGCTGGACCACTTTTGACAATTATATCACCGGATTGTTTGAAAAAGGCCTGATAAGCGAGGAAACAGCCATCGGATATGCTTCACGGAGATCTGTGGTGGGCCGGGGGATTGATCTTGTCAAAAGCGCCAGAGGCGAATCCACCAGTAAAATCGACAAGCTTGAAATTGATATGGGGTATGGCAAAAGCTCGAAACATTAGCAGCCGGAAGGGGCGGAAACCATGGAAATTATATGCGATCAGTGCAAGACCAAACTCAGCGTCGCGGATGAAAAACTGCCGGAAGGCAAAGCGGCCACCATTAAATGCCCGAAGTGCCAAAACAAGATTTCCATTGATCTGACCAAACGCCAGCCGGGTGGGGCAACGGCCAATGCCCCGAAACCCGCGCCCAATGCATTTAATTTTGATGAAGGCACCGATGATTATGATGCCGCCGAACGGCCCTTTGATTTTCTGGAAGAGGAGGGAAATACGGCCCTGATCTGCGAGAATGACCCGGAAATCGTGAAGCAGATCAATATTGTTCTGGGTATTATGGATTACAGCATCACGACGGCGGAATCGGTCCGCGACGCGCTGAAAAAAATGAAATACCATACCTATAATATGATTTTGGTGAATGAAACCTTTGACGGCAGCGACCCGGATTCAAACGGTCTTCTGGTTTATCTGGAGCGCCTGAGCATGGATATCCGGCGCAATATTTTTGTCGGTCTGCTGACCCGGCGGTTTCCCAGCATGGACAATATGGCGGCGTTCATCAAAAGCGTGAATATTACCATCAATACCAAGGATATTAACAGCTTAGACAGAATCCTCGCCCGTGGCATCAATGAGCATGACCTGTTTTACGCCATGTTTAAAGAAAGTTTAAAAAAACTGGGAATGGCTTAGAAATTCGAAAATGAGCAATCAGAACAAATATACCTGCAATGAATACAGGCAAGAGATGATTTTGCTGTCCCTGCGTCTCCGGCTGAACAAACCGGATGTGACGGAAGCGGAAAAAGAAACCATTCGGAATGAAATCAAGAAGATTGAAGCGGCTATGCAGATGAATTGAATACCGTTTAAATCACATGTCAATGCCCCCATTTTCCCACTATTAACCCGGCAAAAAAATATAGAAATATAAAATAGAATATGCTATATGTTTTTGCATGGAAAAAATAGACACGAGAAAACTCAAACCTGAAGTTCTCCAGCAGTTACGGCACCAGGCCATCCGGCTCCGCAAAAAAGGGATGAAATACGAGGCCATCAGTGAAGTCATTGATGTGCACCACACAACCATCTGCGGATGGTGGAAGGTATATGAAAGGGAAGGCGCAAAGGGAATCCAGCTCAAGGCCAGAGGCAGAAAAAAAGGCGATAAAAGAACCCTTAACCCGGAGCAGGAAAAGGAGCTCCAAAAGATCATTGAAGACAAAGAGCCGGATCAACTGAAGCTGCCGTTTGCCTTATGGACCAGAAGGGCTGTTGTCCAGATCATCAAAAAGCTTTACGGGATAGAGATGCCAGTGCGGACGGTTGGGGAATATTTGAAGCGTTGGGGATTTACGCCGCAAAAGCCTTTGAAGAGGGCCTATGAACAGAATCCGAAGCTGGTCGGGAAATGGCTGGCGGAGACATATCCGGAGATCGCGGAGCGGGCCAAACGGGAAAAGGCGGAAATCCATTGGGGAGACGAGACCGGTCTTTGCAGCGACGCCCAGCATGGCCGAAGGTATGCGCCGAAGGGAAAGACGCCGGAAATAAGGCTCTGCGCCAAGAAGAACCGAATCAACCTGATTTCATCGATAACCAACCAGGGCAAGGTCCGGTTCATGGTGTATCATGACACGATGAATTCCCGGACCTTGATCAAGTTTTTGGGCAGACTGATCAAGGATGCCGATCAGAAGGTATTTCTGATCCTGGACAATTTGAGCGTGCATCACAGCAAGCCGGTAAAGGAGTGGCTTGCCGAGCATCAGGATGCGATTGAGATTTTTCATTTGCCATCCTATTCACCGGAGTTGAATCCGGATGAATATTTGAATTGCGACTTAAAGGCCGGGGTGCATTCCGGCGTTCCGGCGAGGTCCAAACCGGAGTTGAAGAAAAAGGCGATATCCCATTTACGAATGCTGCAAAAGAAGCCGGGAAGGGTAATGAAATATTTTAAGGGGCTGTTCAAAAATAATATAGACTTTTCATTCCATTTCTGGCATGATGCTGGACATGGAAAAAATCGACCGAATGCGCATTCGACATCAATCTATATGGCCCCATCTTGACGAGAAAGGTCGAAGGCTTTGGGCTGCCTCTGAGGCTAAAGCTCATGGCCGGGGCGGGCTTAAACTCGTT